>Ga0213866_10000367_pt1 | contig 37372 bp, 22 predicted proteins | sample PICome_11_FD_160079 | JGI IMG/M metagenome (GOLD analysis project Ga0213866, IMG submission 160079) | Coastal seawater microbial communities near Pivers Island, North Carolina, United States - PICO284 | ecosystem: Environmental > Aquatic > Marine > Coastal | place: USA: North Carolina... | reverse complement strand
GCTGACGACACTCAACCCAACCATGAGGGGAAGGTCGCCCACTTCACCGCTGCCGACCTTGCGTTCTTCTACCGCAGGGGTGCCGCTAAGAAGGGTGCCGACCTGAACCCCCCCTGCCCTGTGAGTGGGTGGCGTACAGTCAAGTGCGGCGACCTCCTCTGAGGTCCCTTGTGCGTTCGTTCGTGGGGCGGCAGTCTTATGCCGTCCGCCGCCGCGCCATCGGGGGGCGCTTAGCGATTATAAGGATGTACCCCCCCCTAATTAAAAATCGATGGGTCCCTTTAATCTATAAAACTTTGAAACAGCGAGAGATGTATAAAACGCTATATAATTTCAAAATCGGTTTTTGGTTTACAGTCGATGAGAAAAAATTTTTCGGAAAATTTTGCAAACGTAGAGGTCGATCCTATAACTGGAGAATATCTTATAAAGTTTCCTGAATGGCTTATAAATGAAATGGGGTGGTATGAAGAAACGCTCTTAGAATGGGTTGTAGAAGGGGACGAGTTAATTTTAAGAGAGAAAACAGATGACTGATCAAAAAGTATTTCACATCTATGCGAAAGATAGATGTATCATGCATTCAATAAAAGAAGAAGAGTTTGACATCACTTGGAAGACTCTAAAGAACATGGTTGGTCTCATGAAGACTGACTACAAACCTGAAGATTTGACCTATGAAGAACTGCTGGTCAAGAAAGAATTTAAAGATGCTTCCTATTGACGGACATCTATATAATATGTTATGATTCGACTGAAAACCTATTACTATTATGGCTAAAGGATTCACAGTAAAAGCAAAAACTCCCGTAGCTTCCAAAGAGCAAGAATGGGACTACGAAAAAGCACGAGAACTTGTCAGAGGCAAGACAGTAGTATTCTGTCTACCAGGACGTGGTGTATCATATATTTTTCTGAAAGCATTCGTTCAACTATGTTTTGATCTTGTACAAGCAGGTGCAAGTATTCAAATCTCACAAGACTATAGTTCAATGGTGAACTTCGCACGTTGTAAGTGTCTTGGTGCGAACGTTCTCCGTGGTCCTGATCAACTTCCCTGGGATGGTAAACTCAAGTATGATTATCAGCTCTGGATTGACTCAGATATTGTATTCAACACTGAGAAGTTCTATCAGTTAGTTCTGATGGATCAAGACATCGCATCTGGTTGGTATTGTACTGAAGATGGTCATACCACGTCAGTTGCTCACTGGATGGAGGAGGATGACTTCCGCAACAACGGTGGAGTCATGAATCACGAGACTCTTGAAAGCATTCAGAAGCGTCGCAAACCTTTCACCGTAGACTATGCTGGATTTGGTTGGTTGCTGATCAAGCATGGCGTCTTCGAGCATTCTGAGATGAAGTACCCCTGGTTCGCTCCTAAGATGCAAGTCTTTGAGTCTGGTGAAGTACAGGACATGTGTGGCGAAGACGTTTCCTTCTGCCTCGATGCTAAGGAAGCAGGATTCGAAATCTGGTGCGACCCTCGTATTCGCGTTGGACATGAAAAGTCACGAATCATCTGATGAATTGGAATACCGTTATACGATCAAAGTTAACGGTAAAGTCAAATTCAACAACTTAACTGAAAACGAATACTTTGACAGAATGGAGGACTACGCGGTAGAATTCTACCAGACGGGTTCTCCCGCTCCTAAAGACATCAAAACCATTATCGAAAGAATTTAATCATGGCAAAAGCAAAAGTTGGTCTGAATAAGTCTGGTTACACTCCTGGCAAGCCCAAACTGACTCGTCAAGGGCGCTCGAAGAATACCAAATACGCCGCTACCTCGCGTAACTCGGCTCGTAAAAAGTACCGTGGTCAAGGAAAAGGATGAAGCAACTTCTCTTTATCTCAGAAGATAAGGAAAGGGCACTCATCCAGGAGTTGACCTATAAGATGAAAATGGCGAATATGGACATTCATCCGTCCAATACTTGCTTTCTTATGGTCTCTCCTGACTACTCTGCTATTGTGACTCAACATCTCTCCCATTCACTTAGTGTTGATCGGGAGATTTTTCATATCGAAGCAGTGAATACACCTTATCTTGATGAGAATGCAACCGACTACAAGACTGAATTTACTCAAAATTTCATGAAATGGCAGCGTAGATGGGACAATTTCGTCTTGGTTGCCTCTGATAACAACACTGGAGACACCTTTTCATGGATTTCTGACATTATGATCCGTATGACAGGTGGAAAAGTCTATGCAGTGTCCCTTTGTGAGAGTACAAACACTCGTTTTAAGAGTGATTTAGCATGTTTGCACTACGATTCTGATCAATTTAGGTTAATTTATTGGTGGCAACAACCAAACAATCACGATTTTCTCGAAAAAGTGGAGCAGAGACAGGCAAATCCGCTTCCAATAAATATCTTTTAGGGATAGCAACCCCTTTAAAAGTTCTGGACCCGAACTTTTGGAGGAAAAAATGGCACAAAATCCAGCTCCAGACCGTAATACAGAATACATGAAAGAAAATTGGGGTACAGAAATGCTTATTACTGACTATGGATCAATGGAAAAAGTCAAAAAACTTGACTTTTATGAAGAAAAAAAGAAATTCATTCAAGAAGTGATGGAATATGAAGATCCATCCCATCAACATCATCTAAAAGAGCAAGCAGAAATGCATAAAAAGATTCGTAATGATGAAGATTACGATGATTGGGAGTATGGAACAGAACCAACTTACGGAATTGGTCTATAAATAATGTGAAGACATACTCTGCATATGGCAGTTCAACGAATTTCACGCGCATTTAAAGATATAAGTCTATCCTTTGAGCCTCACCCAGTCACAAAGGATCTTCCTGTGCTGAAAAATGAGGCTGCAATTCGTAAATCTGTCAGAAATATTGTAGAGACAATACGGGGAGAGCGATTTTTCGATTCACTTTTTGGATCAGAAGTCCGCTCATCCCTTTTTGACTTTGTTGATCTAGGTACTGCTACCTTCTTGGAGAGTGAGATAGCAACTGCTATCCAAAACTATGAGCCAAGAATCTCAGAACTATCTGTGTCTGTAGAAGCAAGACCTGACGATAACGCTTTTGAAGTTACTGTTAACTTTAGTGTCGTTGGTCAATCTTTACCATTACAAGAATACTCCTTTATATTAGAGGCAGCAAGGTAAAATGCCTTTTACTAAGTTTACAAACCTAGATTTCGATCAGATAAAGACATCCATCAAGGATTATCTCCGTGCGAATTCAAATTTCACGGATTTTGACTTTGAAGGATCGAACTTCTCTGTTCTGTTAAATGCACTGGCGTACAACACGTACATCAACGCCTTTAACTCGAACATGATCGTCAATGAATCTTTCCTAGATTCGGCAACTCTCCGAGAAAATGTCGTTTCCTTGGCAAGAAATATTGGTTATGTACCACGTTCTAGAACCGCTGCTAGGGCAGGAATTAAATTAGATATCAGTGTAACAACAGCGAGTACAACGCTTACTCTAGAGGCACGTGGACCTGTCTGCGTTGGTACTGCGAATGAAAGTTCATATATCTTCTCTATACCAGAGAACATCACAACAACGGTCACTGGTGGTGTAGCAACATTTGGTAGTGACACCGATCCAATCCATGTTTATCAGGGAACTCTTCTTAAGAAAACATTTACTGTTGATGGAAGTTTAGACCAAAGGTTTATCCTCGATAACTCATTTATTGATACCCAAACGATCGTTGTTAAGGTAACAAACCCAGCAGACCCTGGTGCAGGTAGAGAATATAAACTTGTAGATAATATTTTAAATATTGATTCAACATCTGAGATATACCTGATTCAAGAAGTACAGGATGAGAAGTATGAACTTCTATTTGGTGATGGTATCTTCGGTAGAAAATTAGAGAATGGTGCAAAAGTAACTGTTACTTATATTGTTACTGATGGCAGTGAGGGTAATGGCGCGGCAAACTTTGCTTTTGCTGGTACATTCATTGACTCGTTGAATAATCCAATCACAGTCAATTCTGTCACCCTAACCACTGTTGAGAAGGCAGCAAATGGCACTGAGATCGAACCTGTAGAGTCGATCAAGTACTTTGCCCCTAGACTGTATTCTGCCCAGTACAGAGCGGTTACAGCAAGGGATTATGAGTCTATTATTCAGACCATCTACCCAAATACAGAGTCTGTTTCTGTTGTTGGTGGAGAAGAATTGGATCCACCACAGTTTGGTACGGTACAGATTAGTATCAAACCAAAGAATGGAGATTTTATTTCTGACTTTGATAAGCAATTGATTCTCAGTAAACTTAAGAACTACTCTCTTACTGGAATCAACCAGAAGATAATCGACCTTCAGGTTCTTTATGTTGAGTTAGAATCTTATGTTTACTATAACTCATCTCAAGTTACCAATGTAAGTGATCTAAGAACCAATGTAATTAATTCTCTACAATCGTATTCAGATTCTGTTGAGGTTAATCAGTTTGGTGGTAGATTTAAGTATAGTAAGGTCTTGAATGTAATTGATAGTGTAGATAGATCTATTACTTCTAACATTACAAAAATTAGAATCAGAAGAAATCTAAGAGCACTTGTTGGACAAGCGGCACAATATGAATTGTGCTATGGTAATGCTTTCCATGTGAATCCAGATGGATTTAATATCAAGAGTACTGGATTTAAAATTTTAGGTGAATCTGAGACAGTTTATCTGACTGATGTTCCAAATGCAGATAAGAAAACTGGAATTATTTCTATTGTAAAACCGATTCCAGAGTCAAATACAAATAGAGTTATTGTTAAGTCGGCAGGAACTGTTGACTATGTAAAGGGTGAGATTATTCTCACAACAACTTTAATTACAGAAACAACACTTGATAATGATGTTGTAGAGATTCAGGCATTCCCAGAGTCTAATGATATTGTTGGATTAAAGGACATATATTTGGATTTCGATGTTTCAAAGAGCACAATAAATATGATAAAAGATACTATTTCGTCTGGTGAGCAGATTTCTGGAGTAGGTTTCAAAGTAACATCAAGCTATTCTAACGGAGAGCTAAAGAGAGGATAAGATGATACAAACTGGTATTGATTCAAAAGTAAAGGTCCATCAAATCGTAGAAAATCAGTTACCTGAATTTATTTTGGATGAGAATCCAAAAGCAGTTGATTTTCTAAAGCAGTACTATATCTCACAAGAATATCAAAGTGGTCCATCGGACTTATCCGAGAATTTAGATCAATATCTTAAAGTAGATAATCTAACTCCAGAGGTGGTGGTTGGATTTACTTCTCTTACTACAAGTATTACATCATCATCTTCAACTATTGAAGTTGACAGCACAAAAGGATTTCCAAAGTCTTACGGACTTTTGAAGATTGGTGATGAAATCATTACATACACTGGCATAACCACAAATTCATTTACTGGTTGTGTTAGAGGATTTAGTGGTATAACATCATATAGAAATGTAGATAATCCAGAAGAATTAATATTCTCTACATCATCTAGTGCATCTCATAGTTCTGGTTCTCCAATACAGAATCTTAGTTCACTATTCTTAAAAGAATTTTATAGAAAACTAAAGTTTGCTATCGCACCAGGATTAGAAAATGTAGATTTTGTTTCTAATTTAAATGCTGGAAATTTTCTAAAAGAAGCAAGAACGTTCTACCAATCAAAAGGAACTAAAGAATCATTCGAAATTCTATACAGGGTTCTTTATGGTGTCACTCCAGTGGTCATTGATCTGGAGAAGTTCTTACTTAAGCCATCAGACTCTCAGTATATTAGAAGAGAAGTTTTACTTGTAGAAAAACTTTCTGGCGATAATGTTAACAATCTTGTTGGACAAACATTATACAGCACATTAGATTCTAGTACTAGTGCTGCTATTTCTGAAGTTGAAATTCTAACTAGAAGAAATAAGACATATTATAAGGTAGGACTTTTTATTGGTTATAGTGATGATGATCTAATAGAAGGGAATTTTTCTGTAACGTCAAATTCTAGAGTAATAGGTGATGTATCTACTTCAGATTCTGTAATTACTGTAGATTCAACGATAGGATTTTTGGATTCTGGAACGATTGTTTCTGGAAATAATACAATTTCATATACTGAAAAAACTATAAATCAATTCTTAGGTTGTACTGGACTAACTGAGAACATTTCTAGTGGCGATGAAATCAGATCTAATGACACTGTTTACGGATATGAGAATGGAGATCTTACCAAAAAGATTGAATTAAAAGTATGTGCAATTGCTTCTGATTTAGAGATTCTTGACGATAGTGGTCTAGCACAAGAGAATGAAAAAATTACTGTAAAGCATTTGGGGGATTTGATCAAGAATCCTACAAATATAAATGATAAGTCATATAAGCAAATTTTTGCCAATTCCTGGATTTACAATACTAGTTGTACTTTTGAGGTAGATTCTTTCAATACTTCCACAAAAGTATATACTCTTAAGAGTAATATTGATAAATCTAGTCTTAGAGAAAATGATAGAGTAGATGTAATTAACAATGTAACTGGTATTGTTGTAGTATCTGATGCTCTAGTATCAAGTATTGATCCATCTACAAGAGAAGTAACTCTTAACTATGTTGGATATACAACCTCAACAAATATTTCACATTCTTTAAGAAGAGTTCTTAAAAAAACTTCCAGTGACATTGTATCAATTAATCATGGTGATGATACAGTAACATCTAACGTACAGAACGTTTATTCTGATGACGATGGAAAGTACATGTATGTTGCTTCCAATTCTTTACCATCATATGCTTTTAGAAGAAACTCTACTCCATCAATTCCAGATATTACTGTCGGAACTGCTGTAACTTTTATTGGTGCAGGAACAACTGAGAGTGGTGCTATTCAAAAAGAAACAGCAGATGATCAATATTCAATTATTTCTTTCCCAACTAATGCTCCATTCCTAACTGGAAATGCTGTTGTATATTCTCCAGAAACAACCGCAATTACAGGATTGGTAACGGGAACAACTTATTATGTAAAAGTTTTATCTGACCCACAAAAAATTAAACTGTATGCTTCAAGATCATTTATTCCAACAAATGAATATTTAAAATTTGATCCTTTACAAGTTGGGGTTGGTGGCAAACACACATTTACTCTTGAAAGTGTTTATAACAAAGAAATAGAACCACAGAAACTTCTTAAGAGATTCCCACTAAGAAGTGAAATTAAGGATAATGATGGTAGCGAAACTACCAGTGATACCGTTGGTATGCTTATCAACGGTGTTGAGATTAAAAATTATAAATCAAAAGACAAAATTTACTATGGACCACTGACTGACATTGCTGTTATAAACAGTGGTACTGATTATGATGTTGTAAATCCTCCTCTAGTATCGATTACTGCCTCTGGAACAGGTGTTACAGCATATGCTAGACCAGTTTTAAGTGGATCTATACAAGAGGTCTTTGTAGACCCACAGGATGTCGGATTAGACAAGGTAATTTCTGTAAGCATTACTGGTGGTAATGGTAGTGGAGTTGCACTAAAACCTATTACAGAAAATACATTTAGGGAAGTTGACTTTGATGGTCGTTTGCTAAGTAATTTTGGTGGAGTTGGGGAGACATCAGAAACGATAACTTTCTTGGAGAGTCACAACTTCAAAGATGGTGAGGAAATTGTATACAAGGCAAATGGGAACACTCCAATCGGAGTAGGAACTTTCCAAGGATCTAACGCTAACCAAGAGAGATATTTAATTAACAACTCAAGTTACTTTGCAAAAGTTGTTAATAATACAACTATAAGACTATATCAGTCATTTAATGATTATGTCTCTGGCATTAACACCGTTGGATTTACGACTGCATCAAACTCTGGAATTCATAAATTTAGAGCAGCGAGAGGAAAAAATACTTTAAAGTATATTAAAGTCACTAATCCTGGGTCAGGATATGAAAACAGACAACTTTATGTAAAACCCGTAGGTATTTCTACAATAGAACATACTATCACTTTTAAGAATCACAATTTCAAAGAAGGTGATATTGTTGAATATCAAACAACTGGAACGCCTATTACAGGATTGTCCACATCAGATAGTTATTATGTAATTAAAGAAGATTCAAATACCTTTAGACTAGCAAATGCTGGTGTTGGTGGAACTATAAAATCAAACTACAACAGAGGACTATTCTCAACATTTGATAATATTGGATCTGGATATCATATCTTCAAATATCCAGATATTCAGGTTTCTGTAAATGTTTCCTACGGATCAACAAATACTGGAATAATTACAGCAACTCCTATTGTTAGAGGAAGCATTATTGATGCGTATTTGTATGAAGGTGGAACTGGATATGGAAGCACCACACTAAACTTTGAGAAGAAACCAATCATTACTCTTAAAACTGGTAAAGATGCTTCTTTATATCCAGTAGTTGCTTCTGGCAGAATTTCTAGAGTAGATATAAGAATTAAAGGATCTGAATATTATTCAACACCTACACTACAAGTTATTGGTGATGGTGTTGGCGCTGTTCTCAGACCTGTAATTCAGAATGGGCAAATTACAGATGTTGTTGTAATAAATTCTGGCACGAACTACACACAAGAGAATACATCCATAAGAGTAGTTCCCGCTGGAAGAAATGCCATCCTAGATTCTTCAGTAAGATCTTTAAGAATTAATGATGCTGAGAGATTTGACTCAGAATATCTAAGAGTATCTTTTGATAAGGGATTGGAGTATTCAAATATTTCATATTCCAATGATATTGCTTCAAATGAATTTGGAGATGATGGATCTTCACACTCTCCTATTATTGGATGGTCTTATGATGGCAATCCAATTTATGGACCTTATGGGTATTCAGATCCTTTGGACACATCAAGTGCAAGAAGAGTTATTGAACCTGGATATGTATTAGACTCCACCTCAGTTTCAGATCGTCCTTCTGGATTTGTTCCAGGATTCTTTGTTGAAGATTACAGATATGATGCTACTGGAGATCTTGATGTTCATAATGGAAGATTCTGTAAGACTCCTGATTTTCCTAAAGGAACTTATGCATATTTTGCTGGAATAGCAACTGATGGATTATATACACCAAGATTCCCATATTTTATTGGTGACAGATATAAGTCTCATTATGAAACATTTGATACTGATCAGGATTTCGACTTTAATGGTTCCAATCTAGTTAGAAATACTTTCCCATATAAGATTGGTGATGAATACTCTTCTAATGATTTCATTACAGAATCTGGTTCTAATTTGGAACAAGAAGCTCTGGTCACATCAATAACAAAAGGTGATATTAATGATGTTAACATTACAAATCCTGGTGATGATTATAAGGTAAACGATACACTATCATTTGATAATACTGGAACAAATGGTGGTGGAGTATCTGCTGTAATATCTTCGATTAAAGGTGAAACAATTACTTCTATTGCTTCGTCATCTTTAGAGTATTCTAATTCCGTACTAACATGGTCGGATAGAAATACTGTTAATATTAACGTAGATCCATATCACGTAATTAATAATTTTGATACTATTTCAATTTCTGGTCTATCGACATTTATTCCAAAAGTATCTGGATTAAAGAGAGTTTCCATTTCAACAGACAGATTTACTCTGTTAAAAGAGATACCTTCAAATTCATCGGCTGGAATTGTAACCGATGTTTATCTTGCATCAATTCCCAACAGTGTATCTGTTGGATCAACTATAGGAATTGGAACGGAGATCTTATCAGTACTCAATGTATTTGATGATAGAAAGATTATTAGAGTAAGGAGAGGTGTAACAGGATCTTCTCACACAACAACTTCTTTTGGATTTGTTTATCCAAGTATAATTTCACTTAAAATTGAATCTGAGTATTTCGATTCCAATCTAAATGAGAGATACTATTTTAATCCAAATCAATCAATTGGTGTTGGAACAACTTCTGGAATTGGAATAGCAGTAACATACACTGTTGGTGAAATTTCTGAACAAATAAATGTACCCACACAAAGCATTTATTTACCAAATCATAAGTTCTACACGTCCCAGAATGTAATCTTTAGAAAAAATGGTGGCGGCAATTCAATATCTGTTGCCAATACATCATCGTCATCAACATTTAATTTACTAGATTCTGGATCAGAAAATGTTTATGTAATCAACAAGGGTAAGGATTATATCGGCATCGTTACTCAAGTTGGATTAACTACATCAACAGAGGGTTTATTCTTCCATACAAATGGATCTGATAATTTTGAATATTCCTTTGAGTCTACAAAGAACCAAATTACATGTACAGTACAGAAGAATACTGCTGTTGTTTCAGTTTCCACTGCACATAATTTAAGTGTTGGCGATCAAATTAAATTAAACGTTGTATCTAATCAGTCAATTGGTATTGGCAATTCAATCTCAGTATATGTTAAATTCAATTCTGACATTGAAAAAGTTGTTGTAGATCCAGTTGGTTTTGGATCTGATAAAGTTGATACTGTTGAAAATAGCATCAACTTGGCATCACATAGATTCAGAAGTGGTGATAAGGTATACTATAGTGCTACAGATCTCATTTCATCTGGACTATCTACTGGAGTCTACTTTGTTTATAAAGTAGATAAAGACAATATCAAACTATGTTTAACTTATAATGATGTTTTCTCATCACCACCATCTGTAGTCTCGATTGCATCGACTGGTGGATCTGGACAAGAAGTATCTGCGGTAAATCCAAAGTTACTACCAACAAAAGGAAATGATCTAGTATTTGATGTTTCTGATACTTCTTTAAGTGGATTTGATTTTAAGATATATTCAGACAAAGATTTCAACAATGAGTTTGTATCAATAGCAAATACAACAACATTCTCAACTTCTGGAGTTGGAACTGTTGGTGTAGCAAGTACAGCATCTTTCACATTACATTATTCAAATCAACTACCTTCAACTCTATTTTACAATGTTGAAAGGGGTGGATTTATTTCTACGGCAGACAAAACAGTTCAAAATTATTCACAAATATCATACGTTGATAGTTTCTATAATGGCACCTATTCTACCGTTGGTGTTGGAACGACTACCGCTATAATTTCTCTATTAAGAGAACCAGAATATTCACTTTACAATTCGGATAATACATCCACTTTAGAATATTCTACAACATCTACAACTCCATCTGGACAAATTGATAATATTCTAGTTATATCGAAAGGTGTAAACTATAAGACTCTTCCTGGCGTAACAAGTGTTATCACCAATAATGGATCGGATGCTTTATTATTCCCACAATCATCCAATTTGGGCAATATTAAGTCAGTCAGAATGTCTGACCAAGTATATGAATATTCATCAGATAGAACTCTTAGACCAGAAACTAACATTCCACCAACGTTAAAGTTAAAAGACTCTCTAACAATTGAAGGTGTTGATGTTGTATTTGGTGGTAAAAATTACACTACATCTCCAGATATTGTTATTGTAGATACTGTCACTGGACAACCTGAAGGAAGTGGACAGTTAGTATGTGAAGTCACTTCCAACTCAATTTCATCTGTAGAAATATTTGAAAAACCAACTGGATTATCATTCAATACTAAGAGACTTTATACTATTAATAATTCCAACGGAACTGGAATTTCTACGATGCAAACATCAGCATCTGGCATAGTAACATGTTTCTTAACAACACCTCTTGTTGGATTTAGTACAAATATATTCTCTGCTGGAGAAAGAATATTTGTTGAGGGTATTACTAAGAATGGGGATTCTGGAACTGGATTTAATTCTCAGGACTATGGATATCAGTTCTTTACTGTTGAATCATACGAAAATCTAATTCCTGCTGTTTTAAGATTTAATGTATCTGGACTTACAACAAATCCAGGAATTGCAGATACTATCCAGGGTTCATTTGCTACTATTGTCAAGGAAGAAAATTATCCAACATTTAGAATAACGACTAGAAAGTCACCTTTCTTGGTTGGGGAAAGAATTTATATAAATGGTTCTCCATCAAATCTTTACGTATCTTCCGTTCTAATTGATTATATTAAAGTAACTGGTAATGATGAATTGGTTGTTGGTGATGTAATTCGTGGAACTCAGTCTGGATCTACTGGAACTATATCTGAAGTAACGACGACTAAGGGTAAATTTAAGATTGACTTCTCAGTCAAATCAAACCAGGGATGGAAATCTTCAGTCGGACAATTGAATAGTGATATTCAAGTTTTACCAGACAACGATTACTACCAAAATCTTTCATACTCTGTAAAGAGTCCTATTCAATATAAGGATTCTATTGATACTATTAACAGACTATTACATACAACTGGTCTTAAAAACTTTGTAGACACTACTCTACAGTCAAATCAAAAGTCTACAGTTGGTCTATCGACAGTAGATCAATTGGCACTATATGATTTAAGTAGCGATCAAAGAGTAGATACAATATTTGGATTTGCTTCTGTAAGAGATATTGATTCTCAACTAAGTAACAATAATGTATTAACGACTAAGTTCCTTAAGTCATTAAATAAAAAGTTTGTTGATAGTTTGATTTGTAAGACAAACAGAGTCCTATTAATGGATGATGTTAGTTCTCAGTTTACAAACAAGGATAACATTGAAGATGATTTTGTTGATCTTGATGAGTATACAAAAGATTTTGCTAGATTCCTAGTTCAAATTAGAAGTACCACTGGAACGCAGGTTGCAATTTATGACTTAGTTCTATTGTGGTCAAGTTTAAATGAGGATGTATTTACCTTAAACAAGGGATATCTTTCAAACACTGGAGTCGCTGTAACCTATTATGGTGCTGATACTCCAGAAATAACCACAATGTGGAAAGAGTATGAGTTTGCAACTTTAGAGGGTAATGTTGACCAGTTCGATGTCCTATCGCTCAGATTCAAGCCAGATGATCCATTTGATGTTGATTATGATATTAAGTTTGTAAAAGATGTCTTTAGTGCTAATACTGTAGGTTTGGCTTCTACTAGTATTGGATTAATCAAGCCAATATCTTCTAACAACTCTGTTGGAGTTGGATCTACAGGAACAATCTTTGAATATCCAGCTGGAGACTTTGATTCAGTACATGCAACTGTACATCTATTGAATCAAAATGAAGAAACAATGAACTTCATTGAAATGTATCTGAGTCATGATGGAACAGATACTTATATCGCTGATTATTACTTTGACACTAATGCTACCCAAGGAATTTCTGGAAATGACTTCTCAGATTTTTCCGCATCTCTTGATAGTGGAGTATTGTCTCTAACATATACAAACCCAACCTCGTCTGTAGTAAGAGTAAAAACGAATGCTGTTGGATTTGGAGCAACATCTTCTGGAATAGGTACTCTTAGATTTATTAATGATTTCCAACCAGATGGAACTGAAAGAAGTGCTAAATTTGAATCATCTTACACTGTTGGTACTGGAGAAACTACAATTTACAGTGCATCGGCATCTGAAATAACATCAATTAAGTCTGTAATTAGTGTAAGTTATGGTGGAGACTTTGCCCTACATCAACTTCTAACACTTAACCCAGATGAAACGAATACATTCTCTACCCAATATCCATTCCTATCTGTAGGAAGTACAACTGGAATTGGTACGTTTGGTTCCACTATAGAGTCTGGTAATGTATTAGTTAAGTTCTATCCAGATCCATCAGTTTCTGGAATAGTAACAATTAAATCATACAATGAGGTAATCTATACCGAACTTGATTTAGATAACACATATCCAAATATTGACTATGGATTTATTAAGACTCAATCAATTGGTATTGGTCTGTTTGATGGTGCTAATAGCCCAAGAATTAATAAAACCGATTTTGAACTTACTTATGAGGATACCCCAATCTTTAAGAAAGAATTTGACCCATCAGATTCAAGTATTTTAAACCTTGAAACTGGAGTATTCACAATACCAAATCACTTCTTCTCAACAGGTGAGGAATTGATCTACAAGTCTGGATCTACAGTTGCTGGAATATCTTCTGCATCCGTTGGTATTGGTGAGACTGCCGATTCCGTTGGAGTTGTAACTGGTATTTTACCAACAAAAGTTTGGGCGTATAAGATTAACAATGATACATTTAAAGTATCGACGAGACCAGAATATGCTGCTGCTGGAATTGCGGTAACATTCACTTCTGTTGGGACTGGTAATGCTCACTCATTTGAAATGGTTAAATGTCTTGAGAAATCCATCATTGCTGTTGATGAAATTATCCAGGCACCATTAGCATTTACTCCAATTGTATATCAACTGGAAAATAATATCGGTGGATTTATTGGAACAGGATCAACAATATTCTCAATTAGTGGTATTTCTTCAATTTTAGTTGGAGATGTACTTAAGATTGAAGATGAATATATGAAGGTCGCTGGTGTTGGATTTGGAACAACTGCTATTGGTCCAATTTCTGGAGGAACAGTACCACTAATTAATGTAATTAGGGGATTTGTTGGAACAGCAGCGACACAGCACATTCAACCAAATACCGCCAGAATTTATAAGGGATCTTATAATATTTCTGGAAATAGAGTTCACTTCACAGATCCTCCAAAAGGTAGTGGATTAGTAACTCTTGATAATAGTGGACTACCAAGACCATTCTCCAAGTTTAATGGTAGAGTATTCTTGAGAAATAATTATGAAAATAACTTAATTTATGATGATGTTTCTCTAAACTTTACAGGAGTTGGGCAAACGTTCACTCTAACCACAGCGGGTGTTAATACAACTGGAATTGAGACTGGAAGTGGACTAGTTCTAATCAATGGAATATTCCAAACTCCAACAACAGATAACAATGCTGGAAATAATTTCTTCTACACCGAAAGTGCTGGAATTTCTAGCATCACTTTTACTGGAATCACTTCGACTGATGGTACAAAAGTAACATCAATCTCCGATGTAAATCAAAACCAGTTCCCAAGAGGTGGTCTGATTGTTTCTTTAGGATCAACAAATGGCCTAGGATTTGCTCCTCTTGTTGGTGCATCAGTAACAGCTGTTGTTGGGGCTACTGGAGATATTGTTTCTGTTGGTCTAGGATCTACTGATATTCTTGGATCTGGTTACAATGGACTAACTGGCATTGGGGTTAGCATCTACGAACCTGGACATACTGGAGATGTTGCTGTAATTAGTGCCGTTGTTGGTGCTGGAGGAAGTTTAACTTTCAGTGTAGACTATGGTGGAAGTGGATACACAAATCCAGATATTCTTGTTGATGATCCAACATATGAAAATCTGGAAATAGTTGGTGTTTCTAGACTTGGAATTGGAACTACAACAACGACTGGCTCTAATGCTCTGATTTCTCTAAAATTGGGTCCAAATTCTAACTCAATTAGTTCTGGTAAAAATGCAGATGCTGCGGCATTGATCAATAGTAATAAGACTCTCATTTCAGATGTTGCTTATGGAAGAATGCAGGCAGCATTCCCATCATTTGTAATTCCAACAGGAGATCCACAAGATTGTAAGGATGATATTATTTCTGTCCTTGATTGTATTATCTACAACCTAAGATTTGGTGGAAATGATTCTGTATATGACGCTGGACACATATACATCGACAATGCTTACCTATCTGGTGAAGAGGCAGAGTCTGTTTATGCTTTTGAAGAAGCAAGAGACCTAGCAATTCAGGCAATGAGAAATGAAGCAATCACTATTGGTGGTTACTCTGATTTAGATCAAGTATTCGATTACACTGTAATTGGTGATGCTTCTGGAGTTGCTGGATCATATAGTCCAGGAGATTGTGCAGATGTAGCATCTTCCATCACATCGTTTGTTGGAATTGTTACAAATGCTGTTGGGCTCGGAACCATTCCTGGGGTAACAAGAACTATTGCTCCAGGATCCCTGTTTGAGGTTTCTGAATTTAAGATTACAAGACAAGGTTATGGATTTGAAATTGGTGATGTATTTAAACCAGTTGGTTTGGTAACTGCTAAGGGATTGGAATCACCAGTCAAAGACTTTGAGTTGACAGTAGTTGATGTTTACTACGATACGTTTGCATCCTGGCAGTTTGGACAGTTGGACTTTATTGATCCAATTGCCCCACTACAGAATGGAACAAGATCAGTATTCCCATTAAGATATAATTCAGAACTAGTAAGTTTTGAGAAAGATCAAACAGATCTGGATTCGGCATTGATTGATTTGGACGCTGTTCTAATTGTATTCCTTAATGGAATAATTCAAGAACCAAGAGAGTCTTATATCTTTGATGGTGGTTCTTCAATTCAGTTCTTCGAAGCTCCAAAACCAGAAGATAATATTTCAATCTTCTTCTATAATGGAACTAGAGGTGTTGACAGTGAGCAATTAAATATTGCCGAAACGATTAAGATTGGTGATAGCGTATTTGTTGATAGAAATTCTGGAATAGCGACTTCTAAAGCGCAAGCATCCAAGAGAATTGTCGTTGACATCCCAACGGCAGATAAATTGGAAACCAACCTTTATTACAATGTTGGAATTGATGAATTTAATTATAGACCTCTAAACTGGATTAAACAGAAGAGAGATCTTAATATTAATGGAGACCTGGTTTATAAGAGTAGAGACTCAATAGAAGCAATGGTCTTCCCAACATCTAGGATTATCCGTGATATCAATGTTGGCGACACTGAGATCTTTGTTGATAATGCCCAATTCTTCAACTATGAGGAAAATGAATCAAGTATTGTCATACCTGGTGTAGATGCTATCTTCTTGGATGAGATTAATCCAGTTGCTGCTGCTGGAACCGCTACAGTTTCTGCAGCAGGTACAGTTACAGCAATTACATTAAGTAATGTTGGTTCTGGATATACTACAGCATCTCTAGACATTAAATTCTCAGCACCAAAATATGTTGGTGTTGGTGTTGGAACAACTGCATCTGCTACTGCTACAATTATAAATGGATCTGTCTCAACGGTAACAATCACAAATCCTGGATTTGGATATACAAATTCCAATAACCAACCAGTTGCCCCACAGATAATATTCGAACAACCCAAGATTATTTCTGAAATTGTTACTGACATTGCTATCGTACAAGGAAATACTGGAATTATTACTGGTCTTACCACAACTGCTGGTATTGGAACTGCTCTAGCACTTAAGTTCTTTACTAATAGTACTACCGATTTACAGGTTGGATATCAGATTTATGTAACTGGAACTAATGTTGGTAGTGGAGTAACATCAATTTATACCCATGACGACGATACAATTGGTGTTGGTACTCAATTTGTTGATAATATTTACTATGTACATGCTCTACCAGGTGTAAATGAGATTGTATGTAATATTCAATCCAACACAGTTACCACTGGAATACAGACTTTGGGAACTTCAGTATATAATCCAAATGGTTATTTCTCATGGGGAAGACTCTCCTCACTAGCAAGAGGAACTAATCCAATTGCTATTGGGGTTTCTGGAAGAACTGTTAATTCTGGATTGACAACATATCCGACAATTCAAAGAAGAGGATATGGATTAAGAGATAATGGATCTGTTAGAAAAGTTTTGCCAGACTAAGTTAATAAATAGAAAAAAAACTTCTAAAAAATGTCGGCAATTATAACTGATCAATTTAGAATATTAAATGCAAATAATTTTGTTGAATCTGTAGACAATTCTAACAATTCTTATTATGTTGCGGTTGGATTGGCAAATCCTGCCGCTGTTGGATTTGGGAGAGTTTATCAGGATTGGGACGTTAATGTTCCCTCACCAACTGATAATTTTAGTTATACTTCGCATTCTCAAGATACCGCTCTTTTTGGCAAGAAGGTAACATCATCGAATGTTAGAAGACTTGTTAGAAGAATTGATTGGGTGAGGGGAACCAGGTATGAAATGTACAGGCACGATTATAGTGTAACTAATTCATCACCTGTTACCGCTTCAACAAGACTCTATGATTCTAACTATTATGTTATGAATAGTGATTATAGAGTTTATATTTGTGTTGATAACGGATCTAGTGGTATCAATACCGTTGGTAACTCATCTCAGGACGAACCACTATTTACCGATCTAGAACCATCAAAAGCTGGTGAGAGTGGTGATGGTTATGTTTGGAAATATTTGTTTACTGTCTCCCCAAGTGATATTATAAAATTTGATTCTACTGAGTACATCTCTGTACCATCAAATTGGAGCACCTCTACAGATTCTCAAATTCAATCTGTTAGGGAAAATGGAGATTCTACTGTAAACGAAAATCAGATTAGAAAAGTTTATATTGAAGATCCTGGTTTGGGATATTCATCTGGGGAAGTAGATATTGTTGGTGATGGAACTGGAGCAAAGGTTGTAATATCTGTTGACAGCAATGGAACAATTACTGATGCTGTAGTTTCTTCTGGCGGAAAAAATTACACTTATGGGATGGTTGATCTTGGTCCTCTACAACCAGCAGGCAGTCTGCCAAGTCCCGCTAAGTTGATTCCAATAATCCCACCATCAAGAGGTCATGGATATGACCTTTACAGGGAATTGGGAACAGATAGAGTTCTTCTGTATGCAAGATTTGATGATTCCAATAAAGATTTTCCAACTGATACTGCCTTTGCTCAGATTTCAGTAATTAAAAATCCTTTAAGGGTCAATTCAACTAATGTTTTTGACGAAAGTCAATTTTCATCAGCTTATGCTATTAAGTTAAAAGATGATGGAACAATAAGTGGCGAGAATTTCTTGACAATTGGTAAGAAAATTTCTCAAAGTGTTACCGTTAATGGCGTAAGTGTTACTGCAGTTGGATATGTTGCTTCATATGATGAAGAAACTAAGGTAATTAAATACTTTACTGATAGATCTCTGTATTTCCACCCATCAACTTATGACCAGCAGGATTATGTTGGTGTTAGTAGCCTTGGTAAGAGATATGATTTTTCAATTACTGGTGGAAATATAAGAACTAGCGATGGATTCTCTGGTTCAATTGATACTGGATATACTGGAATAACAACAAATCCAACTGGTAACAAGAACATAAATCTGGGAATGCAGTTTACAAGCGGCATTGCTGAACCAGAGATAAATAAAGGGTCAGGAGAAGTGATCTATCTAGACAATAGACCTCTTGTTACAAGAAATTCTAGACAAAAAGAAGACGTTAAAATTATCCTGGAATTCTAAAGATGCCACAGAAAACTAATTTAAACATCAATCCATATTATGATGATTTTGACAAGGACGATAATTTTTATCGAGTACTATTTAAACCAGGGTATCCAGTACAAGCAAGGGAATTAACGACTTTACAATCTATTCTACAAAATCAGATTGAGTCTTTCGGTAGTCATATTTTTAAAGAAGGTTCTATGGTGATTCCTGGTGGAATCACATATGATCGCAATTATGAGGCGGTAAAATTAAATCCACAACATTTTGGACTCGATTTAAGTTTGTACTTAGATCAGTTAGTTGGTAAAAAAATTAGTGGATCGGAGTCTGGTGTAACTGCTTCTGTTAAAAAAGTCATATATCCACCAGATCTTGGTATAGAATATCCAACAATTTATGTAAAATATGTAAATTCAAATTCAGATTTCCAAGTAACACCATTTTCAGATGGCGAAACACTGGTGGTAGAGGAATCTGTAACGTATGGAAATACGACTATTCAAATCGGTGATAGTTTTGCATCATGTATTGATTTAAATGCTACTGCTACAGCATCTGCTGTTAATGTATCTGCTGGTGTTTACTTTATTAGAGGTACATTTGTAAATGTACAGACTGATACTATTGTTCTAGATCCATATACCAATAGTTCATCCTATAGAGTTGGATTTAATATTTCTGAAGAATTAATTTCTCCTGGAGATGACTCTAGTCTTTATGATAATGCTAGAGGATTTACCAATTATTCCGCTCCTGGAGCAGACCGCCTAAAAATTTCAACAAGTTTAACTAAAAAGTCTTTAACAGATTTTGATGATAAAAATTTCGTTGAACTAATTAGAGTTCAAAATGGTGAGATTAAAAAATTACAGGATAAATCAACCTACTCGATTATAAAAGAGTACTTTGCAAAGAGAACTTTTGAAGAGTCTGGTGATTATTCTGTTGGTTCTTTTGGGGTAGAGTTAGCAGAATCTTTAAATGACAAAATTTCAAACAATGGAATCTTTACCGAAGATCAAAAGACTGAGCAGAATAATACCCCAAGTGACGATCTTCTTTGTGTAAGGGTTTCTCCAGGAAAAGCATATGTAAGAGGATTTGATATTGATCTTCCTGGGACTACTATTCTTGATGTAGAAAAACCAAGAGATACTGCTACAGTAGCATCAGCATCTATTCCATTTGAAATGGGAAATTTGCTTAAGGTTAATAACGTCAAGGGTGTTCCTTTTGTCGGTATTAATAATACAAATAATGTAGTTACTCTACAAGACTATAGAAAAGTACCAGGATCTTTATTTGCTTCTGGTGAAACGATTGGTCAGGCAAGAGTTTACTCATTCTCAGTTTCTGGATCATACTCTGATGATTCATCAGAATGGGATTTATATCTATTCGATGTTCAAACATATACAAAAATTGTTCTAAATGAATTAGTTTATAGTGCTTATGTTCCACAGGGAACTTATGTCAGAGGAGTAAGTAGTGGTGCAAGTGGATATGTTACACAGGCTCCTGGACCATCTGGTACGACAGGTCTTTATCTATCTCAGACTTCTGGTAATTTTATTGTTGGTGAACAGATTCTAATTAATGAAACTTTTGATAATAGGAGATCTATCGTTGCTGTAGAAGCACATAGCGTTGAAGATGTAAAATCTGTATATCAAACATACTCTACGGTTGGTGGTATTACCACAGATTTTTCTGCTGATACAGTACTTAAGAAAGTAAAACCTCTTGGTTTTGATATTACGGATAAAATTACTATTGATCCTGCAGGTATTGCTACTTGTGCTGGAAAGACCTTTAGCGGAATTACGACAAATACAATCATTCGTTATCAGAGACCAGGATTTACAACAGAAACTTATAATAGAGTCTATGACATTTCTAGTGATCTACAATACCTATTCATAACTGGAGTTGGCACAGTTTTCGGTGTTTGTGACGGTGGAGTTTCTAGTGCTACATTAGACGCAACATTCTCTCTCGGTAAGACCACTATCGAGAATGAGGATAATTCCTTCCTTTATGCTAAACTATCTTCACCTAATGTATCTTCTGTAGATTTAAGTGATTCCAACATCACGATTGTTAAGCAGGTAACCAATCAAACAACAGGTGCTGATGGAACTCTAACACTTAATACAAACACTTTAGGTTTTAGTAGTGCTTTCTTCGAACCATTTGATTCTGATAGATATTCAATCTGCTATGGAGATAATGGAACTATTGAAGACTTGAATTCTGATCAGGTTCTATTATCATCAAATAATACCCAAGTAACTTTCTCTGGTCTTCGTGCTGGAATTGGAAGTGTAACCGTAAATACTACTATTAAAAAGCAAGCGGTTAGAAGTAAGAGAAAAGATCTAACAAGAAGTGCTCAAGTTGTTGTAAGTTCTACAGCGACTGGAATTAGTACAGCAATAACTGGATTGTCCACAAGTAATTATTATGGTTTGAGAGTTGAAGACAGAGAAATCTCCTTAAATGTACCAGATGTTGTAAATCTACTAGCAGTTTATGAGTCTTTGGGACAAGGAACTCCAACTCTGGATACACTTCAATTTGTAAGTGGATTGGGTTTAGATATCAACTCGGTTGTTGGAGAAAGAATTGTTGGTGCAGATAGCAATGCTGTTGGACAAATTGTAAATAGAGCATCTTCCACTGACATTGAGTTTGTTTATTTAAATTCAAATAAATTTGCTCTTGGAGAAGTTGTAACATTCAGTGAGTCAAATATTCAATCAACGGTTCAAGCAATAACATTAGGCAATTATTCTAATATTACTGATAGATATGTTCTTGATAAAGGTCAAAGAGAGCAATATTATGACTATTCTAGAATCGTAAGAGGAAAAGGTTCTATAGCACCTTCTAAGAAACTTCTTATTATATTTGATCACTATTCTGTACCATCAAATGATACGGGTGATTTTTACACAGTAAATTCATATGATCAAGAGAGATACACTAAAGATATCCCATTGCTTTCCAAAGGAAATGTAAGGGCATCAGATGTTCTTGATTTTAGACCAAGAGTTTCGAATTTCTCTGCTAATGATAAATCACCTTTTGATTTCGCAAGCAGAACGTTTGGTTCTTCAACTGTAAATACATCTCTAGTTGTCTCTCCAAATGAGAGTTCTATCATTGGATATAGTTACTATCTACCAAGAATTGATAAACTTGTATTAGATAAGCAAGGTAATTTAACCTTGATCAAAGGAACTTCATCGGTTCTTCCAAAAGAGCCCTTGAATGTTGAAGAAGCAATGACAATTGCTAATATTTCTTTACCAGCATATCTCTATGATGTAGATGATGTCAATGTTACTCTCATTGATAATAGAAGATATACAATGAGAGATATTGGAAAGTTAGAAGATAGAATTGAAAATCTAGAACTAGTTACATCACTGAGTTTATTGGAGTTAAATACTAAGACTCTTCAAATCCAAGATGCACAGGGTTTGAATAGATTTAAGTCTGGATTCTTTGTGGATGATTTTGCCGATAATAAGAGAATTGACTTATTAAACAAAGATGCCAAGTGTGATGTTGACACTGACCTTAAGGAATTAAATACACCTATTGATTTTTATTCACTAAAACTGGAACCTGCTCTAGCAGAAAATATTAACGTTGATACTGCCGACTTTAGTGATGACCTTACACTACTAGATCCAAATGTAAGGAAGACTGGAGATTTAATCACTCTAAACTATGAAGAGACTGGTTGGATTGAACAACCTTTAGCGTCCAGAGTTGAGAATGTCAATCCATTTAATATGATTGAATATGTTGGAAGAATCGAACTTTCTCCAGCATCTGATAACTGGGTTAGAAACATTTATGTTCCTGGTGGAACAAGAACAATCACTGGTGGATGGAATGGATCGTACATTGAAAATATTCTAATCAGCAGTGTACCAGACCAATTCATGCGTTCCAGAAACGTACAGTTTATTTCTGGTGGACTCAAACCTCTAGCAAGATACTATCCATTCATTGATGGAGCATCTGGAGTTGATATTGTTCCAAAGGTAATTGAAATTGAAATGCAATCTGGTAGTTTCACTGTTGGTGAAACTATTGATGGATTTGTTGGAGATAAGAGAATTGCTACCTTCAGATTGGCTCAACCAAATCATAAAGGTGGTCCATACAATAATCCAGAACAAACATATAATGCAAATCCATACGATAAGTCCGCTCTAAGCACCCAGTATTCTTCATCATCAACTGTTTTAAACATTGATACCCTTTCCCTATCTGCTGAAGCACAAGGAACCTTTAATGGATATATTGAAATTGGAGCAACTTTTGTTGGCAGAACAAGTGGTGCCACATGTACTATAGCAAATAATAGACTCGTTGCTGATACATTTGGAGATCTTCTTGGTTGCTTCTGGATTAGAGATCCACTAGCAACTCCACCCCCATCATTTAGAATTAAAACTGGAGATAGAACATTCAAGTTAACTTCTAGTTCAACTAATGCTACTCCTCTACCTGGAAGTCTACTAATCAGTAGTGGTGAAACCACATACTCTGCTACAGGTATTGTCAATACTTATAGGCAGGATACTGTAGTAGTTAGAACTCCACCACCACCTCCACCACCAGCGCCTGCAGGCGGAGGCGGAGGAAAAGATCCACTAGCACAGTCATTTACAGTCGATGAAACTGGAGCATTCTTAACTTCTGTTGATCTATTCTTCGCCAATAAGGATGAAAATGAGAAGTGTTATGTTGAAATTAGAGATGTTGAACTTGGAACACCAACCGACAGACTAGTTCAGGATTACGCAAGAGCAATTCTATATCCAAGTGACATCGTAACCTCTGCGGATGCTTCCGTAGCAACAAAAGTTACATTCCCATCACCAATTTATCTGCAACCAAACAAAGAATACGCTATTGTTGTTCTTTCACCAACATCTGATAATTATGAGTTGTGGATCGCTCAAATGGGCGAGAAGACCGTAAACAGTCAGAATCTACCAGATGCTGAGTCTGTAATGGTAACCAAACAGTATATTGGTGGAAGTCTATTTAAATCCCAGAATGGAACTATCTGGACTCCTAGCCAATTTGAAGATCTTAAATTTAAACTTTATAAGGCAGAATTTACAAGTCAGGACGGAACAGCATACTTCTATAATCCAAAACTTGGAACAGATGATGCTAATGTACCTAATGTTTTACCAGATAGTATTAAGATACTTCCCAGAAAAATTGATGTTGGAATCACTACTACAACTATCTCCGAAGTAACCAACCTACTTACACCTGGCGCTAGAGTAAAAGCAAATAACTCTCTTGTTAATGGTTATATTGAAAGAGTTGGTGGTGGTGTGACATTTACAGGAATTTCTACTTCTGCTGTTGGTGCTGGTTATAGTAATGGAACATTCGCAAATGTAAGACTCTATCCAATTACTGGTAGGGGAACAGATTTACTGGCAGAATCAGTATTCTTTGATACTGATGGTCAATTGGGACTTGTTGTACTTAATACCACAGGAATTGCTACTGGTCATGGATTCTCTGTTGGTGATCTTGTAGGTATTACCACTGCTGATGTTGGAAATGTTGGAACTGGAGCTAAAATTTCAATCTCTGCAGTTGATGATCTTGATACTCTTTATCTAACAAATGTTCAGGGAGATAATTTTATTGTTGGTGGTAATCTTCAAATTTATGTAAATGATGTTGCTCAGACTGGATATGCCAATACAGTAATTACAAGTTCTACCGCAGTCGGTGGTCTATATGCTGGTAATGTTATTGAAGTAAGTCAGATTAATCATGGAATGAAAGCAGATAATAATAAGGTATCAATAACTGGTATTAAACCAGATACTGTACCAACAACGCTCTCATCCGATTTGGATATTGATGCTACAACAGTGTCTCTAGCGAATACAACAGGATTCTCTAGATTTGAAGGTATAACAACTGCCTCTGGATATTTGAAAGTTAATAATGAGGTTATTTTCTATAATAGTATTGGAAGTGGTGTTCTAGGCATCGCAACTCGTGGAGTTGATGGAACTGCTATCAGAAAGCACTATGCTAATGACTCGGTTTATAAGTATGAAATTGGGGAAGTTTCACTCACTAGAGTCAATACTACTCACGATATGTCATCGGATTCCTTATTAAAGACATACCGTGATATTGATACATATCATCTGGAAATTAATAGGGGATCCAGGACAACTGGAGAGTCTCAACTCAACTTTAGATCAGAATCTCAAGTTGGTGGAAATGATATTCACATCTCCAAGAATGTACAATTTAATTCAATCATCCCACAATTTAACATCATTACTCCAGGTCAAACATCTTCTGTCAATGGAAGTATTAGAACAGTTTCTGGTACAAGTGCTGGTGGATCTGAAGTTTCCTTTATTGATCAAGGATTTGAATCTGTACAAATTAATGAAATTAATAAACTCTCAACAACAAGACTTGTATGTTCGAGAGTAAATGAAACTAATAGATTAACAACTCTGCCAAAGAATCGCTCACTTACCGTTGGAATTTCTCTACATTCTGAAGATAAGAATTTATCTCCAGTAATTGATACTCAGACTGCATTTGTTGCTCTCTCTAGAAATAGAATTAATAATCCAATTTCGAATTATGCTGAGGATGGAAGATCTAATCAACTAAGTGATGATCCACATGCAGCAGTCTATATCTCAAATAGAGTAAATCTTGCTCAACCAGCAACATCACTCAAAGTCTTCGTTGCTGGATATAGAGATTCTTCTGCAGACTTTAGAGTTTTCTATAGACTCTTTAAAGCAGATTCCAGTGAAATTGATCAAGCATATGTCCCATTCCCAGGATATAACAATTTAACTGATACTGATGGTGATGGATATGGCGACAAAGTTATTAATTCTGCCAATAATAATGGTAGACCAGATGCTTTCGTTCGTTCCAGCGGAGATGATGAGTTCTTAGAATATCAATTCTCAATCGATGGTCTTGAGCAATTTACTGGTTATGCCATCAAGATTGTCATGAGTGGAACAAATGAAGCAAAAGCACCGAGATTCAAGGATCTTCGCGCTATAGCACTTGCTTGATATGGATAATTTGATTCCCGTAGAAGGAACCCAGAACTTATACAGAGATATGAGTTCTGGGGCTATTATTAGTACTGATAATCATGCATATTCCCAATATATCTCCCAAAGGGAGAGGAGAAAAAAAGAACAGGATGAAATTAAGAATGTAAAAGAAGAATTGAATGAGATTAAAAAACTTCTCAAAGAGTTGTTATCAAAAGAAAATAACTAAGTCTAAATAATAGTATCAATAAGATTATTACATAAAATCGATGGCAATATATGTAGCTAATCTGACCGTAAATCAGGGGGCTAATTTCTATCAAACGTTTAACCTATCAAATTCGATAGGTGACACCTCGTTTGATTTGTCTGGATATTCCATCGAAGCGAAAATGAAAAAACATGCCGCTGCTGTAGGGTTTACATCATTCACTTCTACTATAGAAAATACTTCTAATGGAACAATAAGTTTGGCACTTACTTCTGCACAAACAGCAGCACTTAAACCTGGAAGATATATTTATGATATTGTCATTACAAGTACTGGTGGATTTAAATCAAGAGCTATAGAAGGAAACGTACTAGTACGAGAAGGAGTAACCGTTTAATGGCATCGATTAAAGCTAGACTCGGACAAACTAATGTAATTAAAGTCGTAGCTTCAAACTCAGTTACTGGAGCTAGCGGAAAACTTTCTGATATTAGTGATGTTGATGTTAGTGGTCAATCAGATAAGTTTGTTATGGTTTATAATGCTAGTACTAATAAGTATGAATTCGTAGACCCAGATCAAGTTCTTGTAGCAGCTGCTTCAACAATTGATCCTATTGGAACGAGTGGTCTTCCAGAGGAATTTATTAATGCTCTAAATACAGACCCCAGTAGAGCAAGCAACATTGATCTTGACGGTGGTACTTGGTAAAAATTTATAAATATCTAATAAAGAGTATTCAATAAGCGAGGCATTCTAGATGGCAGCCGCTGTAATTCAGTTTAAGAGAGGTACGTATGCTGGTTTGCCAGCCTTGGCGGCAGGCGAACCAGGATTTTCGACCGACTTCTATGATTTCTATATCGGTCTAGATGATACTATCGCTGGCAATAAATTCTTCGGAAGTCAGAGATATTGGGATAGAGAAGATGGAATTGAGTCCGCATATCTCAATTTAGTTGACAGAGACGGATCTAATAAAATTGCACTCAAAGCTCCTAACGTATTAGCAGGAGTAACGACATACGTTCTACCAGCAACTCCTGTAGCTGGAGGTTTGCTACAGTCTGATGCTGATGGTCAACTATCCTGGTCTAGTGCTCTAACTCAGGTTAACTTAACTAGTTTATACGTTACTGGACTTTCAACATTCCAAGCAGCGATTTATGTCTCCGATACAACAGATTCCTTTGATAAGGATTCTGGATCTGCTGTATTTAATGGTGGATTAGGTGTAGAACTTAACACTAATATTGGTGGTGGTTTAAAAGTAGGTGGTATTGGTACATTTGTTGGTGCTCTTAACGTAGATGATATTACCGATTCAAGCAGTCCAACAACTGGATCACTAGTAGTTGGTGGTGGTCTTGGTCTTTCAAGAAATCTTTATGTTGGTGCTGGTGCTTCGATTGTTGGTGTTACAACTATTTCAAGCACAGTAGGTACTAATGCACTTGGGGAAGGTGCTCTTGACGTTAAAGGTGGTGCTTCTGTTGCCCAGAATTTATATGTTGGCGCTGGACTAAGCGTTACTGGAACAACAACCCTTGAGGGTGCTACATCTATCAATGGCAATGTATCTCTTGGAAATGCACAGACTGATATTCTGACGGTTAATGCCGATATTCAAGGAAATTTACTTCCAGAACTAGACGGTGCTTATAATATTGGTGATAATGGAGAAGGTAAAAACTGGTTAAATGGTAGTTTTTCTGGAATTATAACAGCAACCCAGGGTACTCAAGGTGCTAGCGTACAAGTTGGTGTTTCTTCCGTAAGAACCATTGATACATCAAATGGTTCACTCTTCTTATCTGGTCAAGATGGAAGAGTTGTAGTTGATGGAACCGTTAATGTTCTAGCAAATCAAATTATTGACGGAAATTCAACAATTGTTGGAAGTGAGACTGTTTCTAACGTTCAAATTGGTGTTACCAGCACAACTCAAGTAGATACTTCTGCTGGCAATCTTAAGTTAGATGCTGCAACAAATACAGTTGATATTCTTGCTCAGTCAAATACTACTGGATTTGCTACTTTCGCAAATGGTGCTCAAGTAACTTCTGGTGGTATTCTTGTTGGTAATATCGGTGTTGGTACAGCTGATAATAATACAATCAGTACAAACTCTGGAAACCTTGTCCTAAAATCTGGAGAAGTAGCAACTAGCGTTAGAGTTGAAGATGATCTTATTGTTACTGGATCAATTTTTGGATCAATTACTGGTTCTATTTCAACAGCAACAAGAGCACAAACTGTTGACGTAAGTGGTGTTGTTGATACTGCTGATAGATATCTAACCTTTGTTGAAACTTCTGTAACTGGAACTGGGCAGACTGCATACGTTGCTCCAGAATTCAAATATAATGCAGATTCGACTACGATGTCTGTACCGATTGCTCAAATCGGTAATATCAAGGCATCGGATGGATCAGACGCAATTACTATATCGGATACAACAGGTAATGTAAGTTTCGCAAGTAGCGTAACAATCACTGGTGATATTACGGTTCTTGGTACTCAGACAATTGTCAATACTGAGGCTCTTAAGGTAGAAGATCCTCTGATCGAACTTGGTCTTGTAAATAGTGCTGGTTCACTAATTCCACCAACCGTCGATCAAAATATCGACGTTGGTGTTATGATGCACTATTACACCACGTCTGCTCAGATTGCTGCTGTATTCTGGGATGAATCGGTAAATAGAGTTGCTGTCGCTTCATCTGTAACTGAATCAGCAAATGTTATGACCGAAATCGCATATGCTGATCTAGAAATTGGTGGTCTTTGGGTCAATGATCTTGCTGGACAGACTCAAGTAATTAGGCACAATGGAACTGAAAGAATCCTCGAAAATATAACCGTAGATGGAGGGTCCTTCTGATCCTATAAATAGGGTTATTGGATTATTAAAAATTAGATATGTCGAATGAGACTGATTACAAGATTCTGCTGGGAACTTACCAGCAGAAATCTTTTGACTTGTTTAATCAAGTGATTGCTCTTGAAGCTAGGGTTAGTTCCAGTAATCAAACTATAGAAGTTCTTAATAAAAAAGTAAACGATTTGATTGGAGAACTGGAAAATCAAAAAGATATCGTTAGGCAGTTGAAAATTGCCGAAATGGAGAGACTTGAGCAAGAAAAAATAAAGCAACAAGAACTTGATAAGCAAGAAAATCCAGATGAAATGCATTTTGGTTTAGTTGCTTCAACAGTTCCTACTCCAACACAGAAAAGAAAGGTTAAAAAGCAAATAAATAGTGCTGAGGCATCTGAGGATAGCACAGCTGAAGGAGAATCTTAATGGCACAACCGTCAACACGCCAGGAATTAATTGATTATTGCTTAAGGCGCTTGGGTGCTCCAGTATTAGAAATTAACGTTGATGATGATCAGATCGACGATCTGGTTGATGATGCTATTCAATATTTCAATGAGCGTCATTATGATGGTGTTGAGAGAATGTACCTCAAATATCAAATAACACAAGATGATATTGATAGAGGTAGAGCAAAAAATACATCTGGTGTTGGGATTGTAACTACAACTGGAACATCAACTTCAGTAAGTGGTCTTGGAACAGTCACCTCTAATTTTTATGAGACTTCTAATTTTATTCAAGTACCAGATTCAGTTGTAGGTATAGAAAGAATTTATAAGTTTGATACAAGTTCAATATCTGGTGGAATGTTTAGTATCAAATATCAATTATTTTTGAACGACTTATATTATTTTAATTCTGTCGAATTGCTTCAATATGCAATGACTAAATCTTATCTGGAGGATATCGATTTCCTTCTGACTCCAGATAAACAAGTAAGATTCAATAAGAGACAAAATAGACTTTACTTAGATATAGATTGGGGATCACAATCTGCTGGAAGTTATATTGTATTGGATTGCTATAGAGCATTGAATCCTGCAGATTTTTCAAAAATATATAATGATTCATTCTTGAAAAAGTATTTAACTTCACTAATTAAAAGGCAGTGGGGTCAAAATCTAATTAAATTTAGAGGAGTTAAGTTACCTGGCGGTATAGAACTTAATGGAAGAGAAATATATCAAGATGCCGAAAATGAACTAAGAGAGTTAAAAGATAGAATGGCTCTAGAGCATGAACTTCCACCTTACGACTTTATTGGATAATGGCACTAAATCCCTTCTTTCTCCACGGATCTGCCTCTGAGCAGAGACTTGTTCAGGATCTCATCAATGAACAGTTGAGAATGTATGGGATGGAGGTCTATTATATCCCGAGGAAAATTGTAAATAGAAAATCCATTATAGAGGAAATCCAATCATCAAAATTTGATGATTCATACATCATTGAGGCATATCTAAACACTTACGATGGTCATACTGGTGGTGGAGATGTCCTAAGTAAGTTTGGAATGCAGTTAAAGGATGAAATTAGTCTTGTAATTTCTCAAGAAAGATATGAGGAATTTATTGGAGCATTTTTACAAGATGAAGATCCATATGAAATTGAGGTTGCTTTAAGACCAAGAGAGGGTGATATTGTTTATTTCCCATTAAGTGGAAAACTATTTGAAGTAAAATTTGTTGAGCATGAAAAACCATTTTATCAGTTGGGGAAAGGATACATTTATGAATTGAATTGTGAATTGTTTGAATACGAAAATGAGGTTATTGATACTAGTGTTCCCGAAGTCGATGAGACTATTCAGAATGTTGGTGAATTAATTTCTCTAAAATTGGTTGGTTATGGCAATACTTCATATATTGGCGCAGAAATTAATACTGGATACGTTAGAAAGATCTATCTGAATAATGATGGATACAAATATACATCGACACCAACAGTAACGTTCTCTGCTGCTCCACAGTATGGTAGAACTGCTAGAGCAGTGGCAATTACAACTTCAGTTGGGGATGCCCGATCAATTAAAGAAATTTTACTAATTGATGCTGGATATGGATATAGATCAGCACCAACTATTACGATTAGTGGTGGAGGAGGAGTTGGAGCATCTGCCACATGTTCAGTAGAACTTTATAGAAAAGGTGTTTCTAGAGCAACTCTTATTGATAGAGGTGAAGGATATACTGCTCCACCAACAGTCACATTTACTGGACCAACATTTACTGGTGCAGCAGCAACAGCGGTTATTATAAACAACGCTGTCGATAGAGTTGTAATTACTGACGGTGGAACTAACTTCTCACCAAGTAAGAAAATTGCTGTTTCATTTACTGAACCAAATTCAGTTGGATTCCAAACCGCAGTTGTTTCAGCAGTTGCTGCTAATGATCAATTATCAACATTGACTGTCACAAATATTGGTGTGGGTTATAGTGTTGCCCCAATTCTTACTATAAGTGCTCCAACAGGAGTTGGATCAACAGCTCTTGTTACAGCAGTTGGTGGATCAATCTATGGAGAAAAGATATCAAGCATATCCATAGCATCATCTGGAAGATATTACTTAACTGATCCAACTTTAACATTTGATAATCCAACAGGAATTGCCTCTACCGCTACCGCAAATACAACCTTAGTAACTTCTGGAGGAATATCTACATTCTCATATTCCCTTACAAGTGCTGGAAGATATTACTTAGCTCCTCCAACATTAACTATTGATTTCTTATCATTAAGTCAAGGGTATGCTGCAGATTCTAAGTATGGATCATATTCTTGGAGAGCTATAAATGCTGTTCCCGATAGAAATCTCACTAGACCATCAGTATCTAACGTAACCTCTATTGGATATAGTGGATCTGTTCAGTTGTTTGCCAAATTCCCATCATATACTTCTGGCATAACAACTTTTATTGAATTAAATACTTCTTCAAATGGACCTCTTGCTAGAGATATTGATTTTAGAGTTACTGACGAAGGATATTTTGAAGTAGGTATTGGTACAGTTGGAATAGCATATACATCAATAAATGTCATCGATGAGAATTGGCACTATTTGTATTTTGAATCCTCTTTTGATTTCGGAGCACAAAGATTTGATTTATACGTAGATGGTGGAGATCCAGAAACATTATTCTTAGGTGCTGCTGAACTAGAGGCTCAACTTATTACTAATGCTAATATAACTCCACCAAAAGTAAAAAACACTTTAAATAGTGGAATTTATATTGATGATTTCTTTGCCACAGCAAATGCAATTGGTGCTGGATCATCAGCAGTTCCAGGATCAACACCAGTTCCAGATGCCAATACTGTAATTTTTGATGATTTTGAATCTGATGCTATTGGTTCTCTAAACTCAGTTAGTGTTGGATGCTCCATATCAAATGGATATGTAACATCACTGGACAATGCTAGTACAACTCTAATTGGTATTGTAACTTCCATCGTTTCTGCGGTTATTGACCCACCAATTGGTGGACCATCAAACTTTGTTGCTACTGGAATAGCAAGTGTATCTGATGGTCTACTCACCTCAATACAGTTGGGTTATACTGGTGCTGGATATTTGACTTCTCCTGGTGTAACTATTTCCTCTCCAACTGGAGTGGCAACAGACTTTGTTGCAGCAGCAACAGCAATAATCAATGAAGACGGAAAAATAAGTGGATTTAATATAACTGACAGGGGACTTGGATATATTACAAACCCAACGGTAACTGTCGCATCTCCTCTTGGTCAAGTTCCAGAGGGATATGCAAATGTTAGCGTTGCTGGAACTGTATATTCAGTTACTTTAACAAAGGCTGGTATTGGATATACTGATCCACCAATTGTAAGTATTGCTAATACTGTAACTGATAGAGATTTCGCTACTGGATTTACTACCGCAAGAGGAACTGCCATATTGAATAATACAAATAACGCGATCGATTACATTAGAATTGATGATCCTGGATCTGGATATCTAACACCACCAATTGTTACCATTGGAAATCCACCAGTAGTATCTGGAGTTGGTACTTTCTGGTACAACGAAGAAGTCGTTGGGTCTACATCTGGGACTAAGGCAAGAGTTAAGCGTTGGGACGCAGAAGATGGAATTCTCCAAATTTCTATTGAAAATGGTACGTTCCTAAATGGGGAAACAATTGTTGGAAGTTCTTCATCCGCTATATATGTTATCGATAACTACATCAATAAGCGAGACGTTCCATCAGTATCGTCCGTAGAAAATATTGATGATTACGAACAGAACGATGATATAGAATTTGAAGCGGATCAAATTCTAGACTTTACTGAAAGAAATCCCTTTGGAAATTACTAATGCTAGGAAATTACTCTTATCACGAAATTATAAGAAAAACCATTATTGGTTTTGGAACTTTATTCAATAACATCTATATCAAACACTACGATAAAGATGATACTAATGTTATTGATGAAATGCGTGTTCCCCTAGCATATGCACCGAGACAAAAATTCTTAGCAAGACTTACACAACAATCAGAACTTAATAAGTCTGTCGCTATCACCCTACCAAGGATGTCTTTTGAGATGGTTTCCCTACAATATGATACATCAAGAAAGACTGGTGTAACTCAGACATTTAAGGCATCTGATGGCGTTAACTTAAAAAAAGTTTTTATGCCAGTCCCATATAATATTGGTTTTGAGTTATCAATTTATTGTAAGTTGAATGACGATGCTTTACAGATTGTTGAACAAATTTTACCCTATTTTCAACCATCACTAAATTTGACTATCGATCTTGTGGATGCTATTGGTGAAAAAAGAGATGTGCCAGTAGTACTGAATAATGTATCATTTACTGATGACTATGAGGGTGATTTCTCCACCAGAAGAGCACTGATTTATACCTTATCATTTACAGCAAAAACACACATCTTTGGTCCAATCGCAGATACTACAGATGGACTCATCAAGAAAGTACAAGTTGATACTTATACTAATACCGATAGAGCAAGAGCAACTCGTGAAGTAAGATATACTGTAACACCAAAGGCACTTGAGGATAAGAACAATGATGGTGTAATTAATACGGTAGATGATGCACTTCTTGGTCCGTCTGACGATTTTGGATTCTCGGAGGATTGGGAATTTTTTACAGATTCTAGGAGCGCAAATAGATCATTGGGACAAGATTTGTGAGTTTATTTACTATGAAAGATGAATTTGAAAGTTTAGATTTAGCTCTTAATACTGAATCAAAAATAGTAGAAGTAGAACCAGTTAAAACAGAAAAAATAGAGATTAAAAAAGACTCTTCTGGCGATATAAAAAAAGACTATGAGTATACAAGGGCTAATTTATATTCCTTAATTGAAAAGGGTCAGGAAGCTATTAATGGAATCATGGAACTTGCTGGTGAAGGAGCAAGTCCAAGAGCATATGAAGTTGCTGGTCAACTTATCAAAAGTGTTGCAGACACAACAGACAAACTAATTGATCTTCAAAAGAAATTAAAAGATATTGAAGAGGATACTCCAAAAACTACAAATAATGTCACCAATAATGCTCTATTTGTAGGTTCAACAACAGAGTTATCTAAACTACTCAAACAAGGATTCCTAAATAATAATACGTCAGATTCTGCTGATTGATGAAAAAATCCTGTAAACAAGGATATTACTATTGTTACACTGACAAAAAGTGTAAGAAAATACCTAAGGGATGGCATGTAATGCGCTCTGGGTATTTGATGAAAGATGATGAGCACGAAGAGGATGAAACCAAAAAGAATGGTAATGGAGACTCCAACGGAGACTCTAATGGTAACGGTGATGGCGGATCTGTAAGTGAAGGTTGGTCTGAGAGGTACAAAAAGTCAATCGACTGCGATAAACCAAAAGGTTTTTCGCAACGTGCTCATTGCCAAGGACGCAAAAAGAAACTTGATGAGGAGGGACTACGTAAGTGGTTCCAAAGTAAATCGAAAGATGGAAAATCTGGTTGGGTTGATGTTGTAGATGGAGATGCATGTGCTAGAGAGAAGGGGGAAACCGCTACTCCTAAATGTGTATCATCTGAAAAGCGTGCTTCAATGAGTAAAAAAGAAAGACTTGCTGCTCAGGCAAGAAAGCGCCGTAATGATCCAAATCAACCTGAAAAGTCAGGCGCTGCAAAACCAACATATGTTAAAACTGATTACACCCCAGAAGGCGACATGGATCTCCAAGAAGTAAAAGATAAACCAGGCAAAGGTAGCGGAAAAAAAGATGCCTGCTATCACAAGGTCAAATCACGCTATAGCGTTTGGCCAAGTGCTTATGCTTCTGGAGCACTTGTAAAGTGTCGCAAAGTTGGTGCTGCTAATTGGGGAGAAAGCACTAACGAAGAAAAAGATCACGAAGTTTCTATGGCACAATCTCAGTTAAAGAAATCTGAGATAAACATCGCTAAACTAAGAAAAGCTTTAGGTAAGAAAGAACGTAATATTCCCGCTTGGGTCCAAGCAAAAATTACTGATACTGAGCATAATATGGATGCTGCCTCTGGATATATGGAGACAGAATCAGTTTCAGTTGAGGACGCAAATGGGAATCATTACGTTGAATTTATTGATATTATCAAACCAGAACCATTAAAACCATCAAAGGGTATTGGCAGTGAGTTACTTGGTGAAGGTGGAATTAGTATGGAGGTTAATCCAGGAGCTCATAAGAGACTCCAAAAAATGAATAAGATCAGAAACCTAGTCAAGCAAGGTACTGGTGGAGAACAGGGAGCAGCTGGTGCTGCTCTAAAAAGAATGGGTGGTGGTATTGAATTGCCTTTGGCGCAAAGTGATAGCAAAAAGAAACTTCAGTTAGCACATTACGAAGTATCGAACTGGAGAGCAGAACTTGCAGAACAGTCACCAACCTGGCCAACCAAAGGACCAGAACAAAACAATAGAAGAATTGAAGAAACTGTTGTATCTAACACAACAGCATCAAGCGAAGAGGTTGGAAATGCCAACCCACGACCAATCTTTGATCGAGTAATGGAAGATTGGCAAAAAGTCAACAAGTCAGATAAAACTGATGGTATGAGTCCCGCAGCAGTTAAGGCATATCGCCGCGAGAACCCAGGTTCCAAACTTAAGACTGCTGTAACTGGTGATCCAAAACCAGGTAGTAAGGATTCTAAGCGCAGAAAGTCCTTCTGTGCCCGCTCTAAGGGGCAGCAAGACATGCATAACATCGATTGCTCTAAAACCCCCGATAAAGCAATTTGTAAAGCCCGTCGTCGCTGGAAGTGCTGATCAATGAAAAGTTTTCAACAGTTTCTATCAGAAAGCATCACCATTAATGGTGATTTTAATGGGACCCTAAACGTAGGTGGATCTCCTCAACCAGAACCTGCTGCAGAATCATATCTGGCAGATGTTGTCTGGGAAGGAAAAATATATAGATTAGAAATAGAAGGAACAATGCCTTCTAAGAATGAATTGACAGAACAACTTCAAGGTGAGTATCCTGGAGCGATTGTTCATAACATTTATCCATCAGAATCAAATACTTTAAAAATTAAAAGTTCGCAAAGGTATCGTCCAGAAAGATTGGGTTGGAGTGATTAATGGCTCAGTGGAATAAGAATACACAGGACTTTCTAAATCAAGAAAGAACACTTTTTGAAGTTCCTTTGATAGCAACAAGGGATGGGAATGTTGTTGATAATCTCAATAGATTTCCTGTAAGTGTAAATCCAGATGCTTTTGGGAGAACTAGAATATCTCAACCACTTACATTATTTGATAGTTCTCACAGATATAGAGATAATAATCTTTGGGAGAGTTTGATTGTAGGAACTGGTTCTACGGTTGGATTTGTAACAACTCAAGGATTAGTCAATATTGGTATTGGAACTACTGCTGGTTGTTCAGTAATTAGAGAAACTACTAAGACATTCTCATATCAACCAGGAAAATCTTTGCTTGTATTGAATACTTTTGTTCCTGCCACACCAAAAGAAAATCTAAGACAAAGAATTGGATATTTTGGTGCCGAT
>Ga0213866_10000366_pt1 | contig 37377 bp, 31 predicted proteins | sample PICome_11_FD_160079 | JGI IMG/M metagenome (GOLD analysis project Ga0213866, IMG submission 160079) | Coastal seawater microbial communities near Pivers Island, North Carolina, United States - PICO284 | ecosystem: Environmental > Aquatic > Marine > Coastal | place: USA: North Carolina... | reverse complement strand
CAGTTGATCCACACTATCCGCCGCGCCTTCTGCATCCTGCTCGATCACGGAGGCGAACGTCGCAAACAAATCGATTTGGCTGATTAAGTGATTACTCGTCGTACCGGCGGGAATGCGCCCGGGCCAAGCAGCGATCATCGGTACGCGGTGGCCGCCTTCCCAGATGCCGAACTTAAAGCCAAGCAACTCGCCATTCATACGATGCCCCTTCTCCCAGGCCTCCTGCCCGCCGAGATTGAGCATCCCACCGTTGTCGCTGGTAAAAACGATCAGCGTGTTGTCCAGGTCGCCGCGTGCTTCGACCGCCTTGATGACCTCGCCGACCATCCAGTCGAGTTCTTGTACGAAGTCGCCGTAGATCCCCGCCTCGCTGGTCCCGTCGAACTGCTTGGCAGGCGTAAAGGGGTGGTGGATGTTCGTCGTCGCGAGATAGAGGAAGTAGGGCTTGTCTTCGGACCGGTCAGCGATCCACTGGGCCGACTTCTCCACGAAGGTCGTGCCAACTTCCTTGTCGCGATACAGCAGGTGGGCTTGTTCTGCGCCGCCGACGTTGCCGATCCCCTTCTCGGGGAATTTTTGAGTCACCGACTTCCTGCCGGTCACAATCGGGTCTTGTGGGTCGTAGCCCACAACGCCTTCGTTTTCGACATAAACATAGGGCGGGCTCGAGTTCACCACCGCGTGGCCGAAGTAGTAGTCGAATCCGCAAGCGTTGGGCCCGGGCACAAGCGGGCCGTTCCAGTCGGTCTGCTTCTCGCCAATCCCCAGGTGCCACTTGCCAACGCAGGCGGTGTCATAGCCTGCGTCCTGAAGCATTCTGCCAAGCGTTGGCGTCTCGGGAGCGATCACCAGCGGGTGCCGCCAATGCACCGGCCCCCAAATATTCTTCCGCAGCGGGTACTGCCCGGTCAGCAGCCCGTACCGCGAGGGCGAACAGACCGCCGACGGCGAGTGCGCATCGGTAAACCGCCGACCACGCGCCGCCAGCGCATCGATGTTTGGTGTGTTGATCTTTGTCGCGCCGTAACAACTCAGGTCGCCAAAGCCCAGGTCGTCCGCATTGATCAGGATGATGTTGGGTGGGCCAACATCGACCGCTTGGCTTTGACAGCCGTACATCAGAGGCGAGAGCAACAGCAGAGCAACGGTCAGGCAGAGACGTCTCATGCCGCTGACTATACGCCCAACTGGCGATGCCGCCAAACATTCGCGATCCGACACCCATCGATTAGAATCCGATTCATGAAAGATCGCGTTCGGCTCATGGCCCTGCTCATCCTGCCCCTCCTTTTGTGCGGCGCATCGGCCGGTGTGCTCGCACAAGACAAGCAGCACCCGCCCGAGGGATTCGAGTCGATCTTCAACGGCAAAGACCTCGAGGGGTGGTACGGCGGCGAAACGCGCGACCCAAGCTTCTCCAAAGGCTGGGGCGAACCGCAATGGAGTAAATACCGCAACAACCTTCACCGGCAGGTCACCAAGCACTGGCGCGTAGAAAACGGCGAACTGATCGGCACTGGTGCCGGCCCGGACCTGGTCTGCTGGGGGGAGTACAACGACTTCAAATTACAGCTCGACTGGAAGGTGGCGCCCAACAGCGAATCGGGCATCAGCCTCCGACACCAACCGGGGGTCAAGCTCTGGGACGCGGGAAGCGAAGCCCTGCGTGGTAGCGGCGCCGACAAGGGCTCCGGCGGCCTGCCACAGAACAAGACGCAAGGCCAATCCACGTACGAACGTGCAGACAAACCGGCGGGACAGTGGAACCGGATGATCGTGCGGATGGTCGGCCCGCTCGTCACCGTCATCCTCAACGACAAAAAAGTGCTCGACAACGCCGCGATTGAAAACGCATACGATCCGAACCGCCCCATCGATGCTCGCGGCGCGATCCACCTGCAAACGCTTAGCGGAGAAGTGCGCTTCCGCAACATCGCGATCCGCGAATTGTCCATCGACGAATCGAACGAAGTGCTGGCCGAAGCCGCGGGCGATGATAAGGACTACACGCCGCTGTTCAACGGCAAAGACTTCACCGGTTGGATCGGCGCGACCCACAGCTACGAGATCATCGAAGACGGCTTCCGCTGCAAACGCCTGGGCGGCGGAAAGATGGTCACGCAGAAGCAGTACAAGGACTTTATCGTCCTCATGCAGATCAAGCTCTGCCCCGGCGGCAACAACGGCCTGGCGATCCGCGCGCCCGGCCCAAGCGGCGGCGTCATGGAACTGCAAGTCCTCGACGACCCGCACGAGATGTTTGCCAAACTAAAACCCGACCAATACCACGGCAGCGCCTACGGCATCAAGCCCGCACACCGCGGCTACCTGCGACCCACCGGCCAGTGGAACCACCAGGAGGTCTACGTCAAGGGCGACCACGTACGCGTCGTCCTCAACGGCTACGAGATTTTGAATGCGCGACTGAAAGACGTCGCGCCCAACAACGCCGCCGCGATGCGCACTCAGGGGCACTTCGGATTCATCAGCCACGCCGACCCGGTCGCCTTCCGGCACGTGCGCATCAAAGAATTGAAGTAGTCAGGAATACGTCAAGCGGTCAGTCCGCCTCGACAAATTCCCAGAACACGACCGGCAGGTCCTGCACACCCCATCGCATCGCGATCTGGTGTGTCGGGTACAGCAGGTCAAGACGGTTGCCCTTGATCTTGCCGCCGCGGTCCCAGACTTGAACCGGCTGGCCGTGGTTGTAGCCGGGGATCGTGAGGATTGTGCCGTAAGGCACCGCGCGGTCGGCGGCGACCAGACGCCCGCCATTCATCCACACGCTCTTGCCTGAGGCGGTGATGCCGTCGGCCCACTTGCCGCACGAGCGTTCGTCCGGGCTGTAGGCGGTGGTCTTCATCGTCTGTGTGCGTACTGCACGGATCGGCCGGTGGTCGAAGACTTCGCCGGTCCAGGGCTTGCCGTTGACCGTGATGGGGTTGCCCAACCGGTCGAGCTTGACGCCGTTGTCGCGGACCGGCGCGATCACGCGGGTCGGACGTTCGATTGTTTTCGTTTCTCGCGTCGTCACCACGCCGACTTCTTCATAGCTCGTCACAGGCGTCGCAATCTCGATACGCGGCGCGGGACGCTCACCCAGCACCGGACGCTCGCGGCTCGATTCCGTCGCGGCCAAGGCCACGGGCTCCGCCTGACGCTGGAACGCTTCGACCCCCGACCAGACCAGCACCGACAGAAACGCACCAGCCGCCAAACCCATCAGGGCCAAGCGGGTACGTCGGCGGTCGACCTGTGCACGGATAGTCTTCATCGTCTGGAGCATGCGTCGTTTCGCGGGGGGACACGGGGCGGGTCCATGGCGTCTACGAAACGCCGCTCAGCCCTCAGCCCGCAGATCGGTCGCGGGCGATTGTCGAGGAAATATGATACCCGCCTGTATTAGATAGGCCAATAATAATCCTAAAAATCGCTAAATAACAGTCTTTTTGAGCCAAAAACGCTATTCAGGGGCTCGTGCACTGGGCGCAATGGGAGGCCACCGGCTATACTTCCCGCCCCGCCAGCGACGCCGCACAACGGGGCACCCACCCAACAACCGACCGGAGCGAACCGATGCAGACCACCCTGATCTTCCTGAAACCCGACGCCGTGCAGCGTGGCCTGATGGGCAAGATCCTCCAGCGTTTCGAGGATAAGGGCCTGTCCTTCGTCGGCATCAAGCTCGTGCAGGTCTCTGAGACCATCGCCAAGCAGCACTACGCCGAGCACGCCGAGCGCCCCTTCTTCCCCGGCCTGCTCAAGTTCGTGACCTCCAGCCCCGTCCTCGCCTGCGCGATTCAGGGGCCCAATGCGGTGGCCGTCTGCCGCAACCTCATCGGCGCGACCAACGGCCAGAAGGCCGACCCCGGCACCATCCGCGGCGACTTCGGCATGTCCGGCGCCAACAACCTCGTGCACGGCAGCGACTCCCCCGAGTCCGCCGAGCGCGAACTGGCACTCTGGTTCAACGAAGACGAACTGACCGGCTTCAAGAAGACCGCCAACGAGTGGATCTACGACCCATCCGACCTGGACTGATCAGCCGTTTATTTTCTTAGCGAAGAATGCCCCGCGAACGCGGGGTTTTTTATTGCGCCGCATAACCCTTTCCCGGTAATTTTACCTGGATCAAAGAATTCAGCGCAAGAAAACGATCGCGCCTGCACAAACTAGGTGAAGGCCGGTGATCCTCCGATCGCCAAGACAACCGCTTGCACGAACCGCACGACCCATCTGATTCCCGCGCCCGATTGGCCGAGCTCTGGCACCAGTGCCAGCCGACGGTCAGCGCCTACCTCTTCGCGTCGGTGCCCAACCACCACGACGCGGAGGACCTGCTGGGTCAGGTCGCGGTCGCCGTCGCACGCGACTTCGATAAGTACGACGATAGCCAGCCCTTTATCCGCTGGGCGATCGGCATCGCGCGCAATCGCGTCCTGAACTACCGGCGGACCTATGCCATGAGCAAGGTCGTTTTCTCACAGGAAACGATCGATGCCCTGGCCAAAGCCGTGCCCGACGAGCCCAGGCGGCAGAGCGACTTCAAGGCCGCGCTCAAACGCTGCATCGACAAGCTCCAGGACAAAGCCCGTCAGGTCATCACGCTGCGTTACGAGGACGACCTCCGCGCCCGGCACATCGCCGATGAACTGGACATGACCCCCAGCGCGGTGAGCGTCCTGCTCCACCGTACACGCAAGGCCCTGGCCGATTGCGTGCAGGACACGCTGGAGGCCGACACAAACCGATGAGCCGACCCGACCACGAGATCGATGCCTATCTGGAAGGCGAACTCACACGCGAACAGGCCCGCGCGCTCGAGCAGTGGATCAACGCCGAGACCGCCAACGCGGCAGCATTTATTCAGCTTGTCCAGACCCACCGCATGCTCCGGGAGCACGGCCAAGAGAAATTGCTCGGCCAAGAACTCAAGCAGGATCACACCAGCACAACGGAAGCCGACTTCATCGCGCTGCTGGAGACCGCACAAAAGAACGCAGAACCGGGCGAAGCCTCGGGCCTGTATACCGCGATTCAGGACGTCAGCTGGGCGGCAGGCAAGGTCTTCCGCCGGGCGGTGTTCAGCACCCCCGCAGCACTTGGCGGAATCGCGGCGCTGCTGCTGGTTGGCCTATACCTGGTAGGTGTCTTCGACCGCCCAACCCCCACCGAGCCCATCGCCGATCAGCCCGCGACCGATACGTCCGTCGCAACACTCGTCAGCATGACCGATGCCCAGTGGCAGTCCGCCGATGGCAGCAAGCCGACCCAGGGCATGCCCATCCAGCCGGGCACACGCCTGACCCTAACCGCCGGTCAGGCCACCTTTACCACCCAGCGCGGCGCGGTCGCCACCATCCAGGCCCCCAGCTCCGTGCAGTTCATCGATCACAACAACGCGATCCGCCTGAACGCGGGCAAGCTCGTCGGCGTCTGCGAAACGCTCTCCTCCAAGGGCTTCTTTGTCCGCACCCCGCAGATGGATGTCGTCGACCTGGGCACGCGCTTTGGTGTCGATGCGTCCAACCCGAGCACGACTGAGGTGCACGTCTTCGAAGGCGAGGTCGAAGTCGCCACCCGATCCGACACGCCACAGATAACGCCAACGATTCAGACACTCGTCGCCGGCCAGGGCGTGAAGTCCAGCACCGACAGCGACGCACTGACCCGGACCGCGTATGACCCTGTCCGATTCGATGGGATCGGGCCAAACGTCATCCAAGTCTTAGGCACAGGCAAGGGATTGGCGATTGGTGGCCAAGACCAAAATTGGCAGATCATCGCGATCAACGGCGAGCCCCCATCCAACCACGTCTCCCTTGTAGTCGACCGGATACCTAGCGGCGGCGATCGAAACCTGCCCGGCAACGACCCCGAGACCTCCCAGTGGTTGCGGGGCGACGTCATCCAAGTCACGAACGCCGCCAACAAAGAACGCGTCTTCACCTGCCGAACGGTTTTTGAACTGCCTGCGGGGGTTGACCCCGACACGACACGTCTATATCTGCAGTTTGATGCGGACGAGCGCATCGACCAGATCCGCATCAACGGCCAGGCATTCAACGCACCAGCCAACAGCTTTAAGGACGAACGTGTTGAGCTCAACAACATGGTGATCCCTGGGCCGTTCCTGAACGGACAGAACACGATCGAATTCGATGTCGTCGACCTGATCCGCAACAGCGGCACGACTTGGGGCTTCCGCATCCAGGCCTATATCGAAATAAGCAACACACATGGGCCGTAGACCCTGTGCCAATGAAAGACACCGACCCTTTAAACACTTTAGGAGGACTCACATGGACACCAAAACCACACACCCTTTTACTCACCTGATAAGGAGAATATCTATGAGAACGATTCACACCAAGACCCTGCTCACCGCGTTAGCGGCATCAGCTATCATGACCGGCGCAGCAACTGCAGGCACGGTCACATCCACGACCTTCGACGTGGACCCAAGTTCGACAAGCATCGACACGACTACCGGCGGCTACCTGGACTGGGGCTACTTCCTGCCCAACGCCGACTTCCTGGCGGGTACTGACGCTGATGTCCAGTCGGCCGACTTTGATGACCTCAAAGCCGACTACAACACGACCACTGACACGTTTGCGATTGATCCAGCGACCAACAGCAAGGCCGCATCGGGCATCGGCTCAGTGGTCGTCACCGAGACCAGCTCAGCGGAATATTCCAACGGCGACACCGGCAAGGTCTGGGCATTCACCGTCAACGACGGCATCGCACCGGTCAGCGGCACGCAGAACCCGCTGGGCGCGGCGAACGGTATCACGGGCTCTGAAGACATCTTCAACATTACGTTCAATGATCTAACGACCGGTGTCACTACCGTGACGCTCTACATGGATCACACCAACAACGGGCGAAAGTTCGACGCGACCGTCGATCTGTTTGCATCCGATGGCGATGACCTGGCCAACACGGTCCAATCGGCTTCGATCGGCGGCACGGACAGCGAGGGTTACTTCACGTTCACGGTCGTCGTATCCAACGATGTTGCCGGTGCCGATCTGTCGATTTCGATCGACTCCGCGAGCGGCAGTTCCGGCCAGTTCCAGTTCGCCGGTTACACCGTTGAGGGTGTAATCCCCGAGCCCGGCTCGCTGGCGCTGCTGAGCCTCGGCGGCCTGCTCGTCGCCAGCCGCCGTCGGCGCGCCTAGGATCAATCAGTTGACCAAACATGCTTTCTCCTAAAACTGCAACGCGTCCCGAGAGGGGCGCGGTGCATTTCCCGGCCGATCTGGCCACACCCGTTGTCTCAGCCTGTAGGAGTGTTTCGATGCGTCGCGCCTTTACCCTCATCGAACTGCTGGTCGTGATCTCGATCATCGCGCTGCTGATCGCGATCCTCCTGCCGGCACTCAGCCAGGCGCGGACCTCCGCCCGCCAATTGCAGAGCACCACCCAGCTCCGTGGCATCCAGCAGGGCTTCCACACCTTTGTCGTCGACAACAAAGACTACTACCCGGGCGTACGCTCCGTCACGCTGAACCCGGGCCAAGACTTTACCCCTGCCTCTGAGACCGACACAATCACCAATGGCAGCGGGCGCGACGTGCTCGTTCGCTTGGGCGTAGCCCTGGAGGCCGACCTCTTCACCCCAGACATCCTGATCAGCCCCGCCGAGACGAACACCGATGTGCAGCGATGGAATGAGAACCAGACCTATGCGACCAATGGCGACATCCACATCACCAGCTACGCGATGAGCAAGCTCTTTGAGGCGGGCTTACCCGTCGCGGAGGGGCGAGCGAAAGAGTGGCGCTCGACGATGAACAGCCGGGCGATTTCGATCGGCGATCGCTGCACGACTTTCTCTGGCGCGTTCCGAGATACGACCGCATACCAGGGCCTGTGGAGCGACAACGAGCCGGGCTGGGTCGGCACGGTGGTCTACAACGACAACTCGACCTTCTTCTCCTTCGACAACAACATCGAGGGCACCAAGTACGACGACCACCTCAACACCCGCCCCGACGACATCTTCCTCGGGCTCTACGACCAGAACCGCAACTTCAACGGCGGGGACGGCGGCAACAACTGCGACCTCGTGGTTGAGACCGCCACTGGCGGCGACAACGTCCTGTCAGCTCAGGCGTCGCCGTAAGCCCGGCATGCCGTAAGGCACCTGCAACCGCACCGGCGGCGACGATACCTGGCTGCGAAGCAGCCTCCCCAACCCCATTAAGCGTAATACCACCGCCTCGACGGGCGTTATGATGATGTACCGCCCTTGAGGAACCCGTCATGCGCTATTGCTGTTTGCTGCTGTCCATCCTGCTCACCACCACGACCCACGCCCAGTGGTCCCAGTACCTCGGGCCCAAAGGTGACAGCACCTCACCCGAGACCGGCTTGCTTGATGAGTGGCCGGCGGACGGACCTAAGGAACTCTGGCGGATCGAGATGGGGCCGGGCTTCGGCGCCGCGGCGGTGGATGGGGACGAGGCCTTCCTGCTCGACCGGGTCCTCGGCGAGGCGGATGTGCTCCGCGTGCTCGAAGTGAAGACCGGCAAAGAAAAGTGGCGCTACCGCTACGACGCACCGGGGCGAGTCGGCTTCGAGGGCTCACGCTGCACGCCGAGCGTCACAGACACGCACATCTTCACGACCGGGGAGTTCGGCCACCTCCACGCGTTTGACCGCAAGACGCGCAAGGTCGCATGGTCGATCAACCTGCTTGAGAAGTACCCCGACGACGACGGCAACGATAAGCAGGGTTGGGGCTACGGCATGAACCCGCTGGTCGTCGGCGAGACGATCGTCGCCGCATCATATGCCAGCGAGCACCCGGGCCTGATTGCCTTTGACCAGAAGACGGGCGATGTGGCCTGGGAGTCTGAGGCCTTCGGCGGCTCGAGCATGTACAGCTCGCCGATCATCCGCACGATCGCGGGCGTGCAGGGCATCGCAGTGCGCAACATCAAGAACTTCTTCTTCATTGACCTGGCGACGGGCAAGACCCTGTTCAAGCACGAGTGTTACACGAAGGGCAAGATCCCGATCACGCCGGTGACGGTGATGCCCGATGGCGAGCACGTGTTCATCACCCAGGGCTACGAGATGGGTTCGGTCATGCTGAAGATCACGCGCGACGGCGACAACTTTAACGTCGAAGAGAAGTACCGCACGATCGAGGGCAGCCAGATCCACCCGCCCATCGCGATCGGCGAGCACCTGTACATCAACCACGGCGAGAACGCGACGCACGGCAAGGCCAAGCGCAAGTTTGCGGGCCTGGCATGTGTTGACCCGACCAATGGCAATGTCGTCTGGAACACAGGTGCCGACCCGTTCATCGGCCGTGGCGCACTGCTCTACGCAGACGGCAAGCTGATCATGCAGGACGCCGAGGGCGGCATGCTCTTCCTCGTCGATCCAAGCCCCGACAAATTCAAGCCCATCAGCAGCTTCCGGGCGACGGATGCGAAGAATAAGAAGGCATGGGCCCCGCTGTCGCTGGCTAATGGGCTGCTGATCGTCCGCGATCAGAACGAGATGGTCTGCTTCGACCTGAAAAAGTAGCCCGAAATGCTGGGATCAAGCCGATTGAGGGGGTAGAATTCAGTGCCCGATGGATGGCTTCTGTGGCCTGACGGGCGTATTTACTCAGCCCGCACGCCACTTCTCTTGTTGCAGCCTTGTCTACCCTGCAACACGTGCGGACTTGAAGGGACCGATCGATGACTCGATCTCGTGCGTTTACCCTGATCGAACTGCTGGTGGTGATCTCGATCATCGCGCTGCTCATCGCGATCCTGCTTCCAGCCTTGGGCTCGGCGCGTGAGTCGGCCCGCCAGACACAATGCGTCGTCAACGTCCGCTCGCTGTCCCAGGCCTACTACGCCTACTCCACCGACCGAAACTTCGCCGGCCACCCCTACCCGGTCGGCATGGTCAACCCCAACCGCGACTTCTTCTGGGTCGTGACGCTGCTGGACTATGGCTTCGAGGAGGGTCAGCGCCTTTGCCCGGACGCGGCGGCCGTGAACGAATCGAACATGACCCAGCCCGGCGTCTGGTTCGGCACGTCCACCAGCGCCTGGCGTGAGGCCAGGGCTAATTACCCCAACGGCCCCTGGGTCTCGAGCTACGGCTTCAACGGCTGGATGCACTCCGAAGGCGGGCCCGGCGGCGTACTGGCCAACCCCGATTTCTCGGAAGACAAACGTTTCGGATCGCTCGACAAAGTGACAGACACCAGCATGACACCCCTGTTCGGCGATGCGCGATGGCGGTCGCAGTGGGCGTTCGAATCCGACCCGGCCCCCTCGACCATTGAAGGCAACGGCGGCAACGGGCTGCGCGTCTGGGCGACCAGTCGACACAAGAGCAACTGCAATCTCTCCTACGCCGACGGCAGCGCCGGCCCGCTGCCCATCGAGAGCCTCTGGAGCATCAACTGGCACAACCAGTGGCAGTCGATCGATTACGTGGCCATGCCTTCGAACTAGGCCCTCCCCTTCGGTACATACACGATCTCCCTTCCGGCAGGCCTTATCATGTCGGCCTCTAATCTCATGGTCTTTGGGAGCTTTCAATGCCACTGGTTCTACGCCTGCTCATGCTCGGTGCCGCCGCGCTCTGCCTGAGCCAACAAGCCTACTCCGCGCCGCCCGTGCAACCCGACCACGTACAGATCGCTGGCGTCTACCCGCACCTGGCGATGAAGAACAACGAGGGCGAGTGCGGCACCGGCGCGGTGGTGCCTTGGGCGGACCGGCTGTGGGTGATCACCTATGCCCCGCACAAGCCCAAGGGCTCGAGCGACAAGCTCTACGAGATCACGCCAACGCTTAAGCAGATCACCCGCCCCGAATCCGTCGGCGGCACCCCGGCCAACCGGATGATCCACCGCGAGTCGAACCAGCTCAACATCGGACCTTACTTCATCGACAAGGACCGCAACGTCCGCGTGCTCGATCCGAAGAAGATGCCCGGCCGACTCACCGCAACCGCCCGCCACCTCGACGACCCGGCCAACAAGCTCTACATCGCGACGATGGAAGAAGGGCTCTACGAGGTCGATGTCAAGACACTCGCGTTCAAGTGCTGGATCAATGACAGCATCACATCGTTTGACAGCGCGCCGAAAAGCAAGCTCCCCGGCTACCACGGCAAAGGCGCATACACCGGCCAGGGGAACCTTTTCTATGCCAACAACGGCGAACACGGGCAGAAAGCAAGAGTCGATCCGACTACGCCCTCAGGCGCACTCGCCCGATGGGGAGGCCCGGGCAAGGACTGGCAGCTTATCCTCCGCGAGCAGTTCACCGAAGTGACTGGCCCAGGCGGCATCTATGGCAACCAAAACAACGATGATTCGGTCTGGGCCATGGGCTGGGACCATCGCTCGGTGATCCTCAAACTCCTTGATGGTGGCGATTGGCATCTCTTCCGACTGCCCAAGGCCAGCTTCTCTTACGACGGTGCCCACGGCTGGAACACCGAGTGGCCCCGCATCCGCGAGATCGGCGAAGGCGACGCGATGCTTGCCACGATGCACGGCACGTTCTGGCAGTTCCCAAAGACCTTCTCAACCTTCAACAGCGTCGGCATCCGACCGCGCAGCAACTACCTCAAAGTCATCGGGGACTTCGCACGATGGGGCGACCATGTCGTCCTGGGATGCGATGACTCGGCGCAGAAAGAATTCCTCAATACCCGCCCCACCAAGGCCGAGCACGGCGCCCCAATGCGGTCGAATTCCAACCTGTGGTTCGTCAAGCCCGAGCAACTCAGCAACTTCGGCCCGACGCTCGGCAGCGGTGGGCTCTGGCTCGACGAGGATGTTGAAAGCCGGGCTACCAGCGCCCCCTATCTTTTTACGGGTTACAGGCAGCGCATTCTGCATCTAGCACACCAATCCAAAGAGACCGTCACGTTCATCATTGAATCCCTTGACGGGAAAGGCGGAAAATCGAAGCTGATCGATCAGGTCGAAGTCCCCGCCAACGGCTATGTGCCTTACATCTTCAAGACTGAGCAGCCCGGCGAATGGGTCCGCATCACACCCAGGCAGAACGCAGAAGGCGTCACCGCCTGGTTTCACTACGCAAGCGAAGATCAACGCACCACCAAGCCCGCCACGATCTTTAACGGCCTGGCCACCAACGACGCCGACAACGACCTCGGCGGCGTCATCCGCTCACTCGGCGGCGACGACCTGCCGCTGGGCCTGATTGCGCAGAACCGCGCCAACACCGACCGCCCCTTTTACCTTCTCAACGACAAGTTGGAGTTCGTTCAAAGCAATGACAAGATGAGGCGGGGCGCGACATGGCAGGCCGCCGCACCGGATCCGGACAAGATCCCGCTGAAACTCGATGGCGGCTCAATCCTCGTCGTCGAAGATGGCAAGCGTTACCGCCTGCCGCTCAACCCCAACCGCGCGGAAGACAAGCCCTTCGGCGAGGCGATCGGCTTCGCAAGACGCGTCCGCGAGGTGGCGACCGAGCGCGACATGGTGAACATCGCCGGCACGTTCTATGAATTGCCCGCGCGCAATGCCGCCGGCTTCGCGCACGTTCGCCCGATCGCATCGCACCCCTTCCGCATCCACGACTTCTGCAGTTGGCGCGGCCTGCTCTTGCTCACCGGTATCGACCCGAGTGCCGACAACCCGTGTCTGATCAACAGCGCCGACGGCAAGGCCGCGGTCTGGGCAGGCGTCGTCGATGATCTCTGGCAGATGGGCAAGCCTGTCGGCGTCGGCGGGCCGTGGAAAGATTCCAAGGTGCAGGCGGACGCACCATCCGACCCTTATCTGATGTATGGCTATACAGGGGACAAGAAGCTGACGCTTATTGCAAAGGACACTGCAAGCATCACGCTGCAGATCGACCCCAGCGGAACAGGCCTCTGGCACGACTACGAGGTGCTGCGTGTGGGAAACAACACGCTTGAATTCTCGTTCCCAGACGGCTTTAACGCCCATTGGGTCCGGTTGGTCAGCGACACGAAAACAACGATCACCGCGACATTTATTTACGAGTAAGAGCGAAGAACTCCCGCTCGTCGTGTAGATATAATCATGAGCTACATCTACTCGCTTGCGGTGCACTCCAAATGACGAAAATGTTTTCTGCTTTGTTCGCCCTCACTTTCATTGCGGGCCAATCTCAAGCAAAGGATGTCGACTTCCATACCGAGGTCGCGCCGGTGCTGATGAAGCACTGCTACGAGTGCCACGGTGGTGACCAGGCCAAGGGCGGGTTCTCGATGAACACCCGCAAGCTGTGGATGGACAAGAAGGCCGCCAAGCCCGGCGACAGCACCGCTTCGCTCGTCACCGAACTCATGCATGAGAAGGACCTCGAGTTCGCGATGCCGCCCGAAGGCAAGCCGCGGATGACCAAGGCCGAGATCGACACGCTTTCCATGTGGATCGACCAGGGCATGAAGTGGGAGGAAGGCTTCACGTTCGCGAAGAACACCTACGAGCCGCCGCTCAAGCCACGTCGGCCCGAGCTGCCGAAACCCGTCAATGGCCGTGACAACCCGATCGACCGGATCATCGACGCCTACATGGCCGAGAACAAGATCAAGCCTCAGCCGGCGATGGAAGACGCGGCGTTCTACCGCCGGGCATCGATGGACCTCGTCGGCCTGCTGCCCGACCCCAAAGACGTCAAACAATTCGTTGACAGCAGCAACCCTAACAAGCACGCCGCACTCGTCGATAAACTGCTCGGCGACACGCGCAACTACGCCATGCACTGGCAGACGTTCTTCAACGACCTCTTGCGTAACGACTACACCGGCACGGGCTACATCACCGGCGGGCGCAAATCGATCACCAACTGGCTTTTCAAGTCGCTGCTGGACAACAAGCCGTACGACCAGTTCACCCGCGAACTGCTCGCACCCACGAAGGAGTCGGAAGGCTTCATCAAGGGCATCAAGTGGCGTGGCGATGTCAACGCATCCCAGACCACCGAGATCCAGTTCGCCCAGAACGTCGGGCAGGTGTTCCTCGGGATCAACATCAAGTGCGCCTCCTGTCACGACAGCTTCCTGGATAGCTGGACGCTTGAGGAGTCATACGAACTCGCCGCGATCTATGCCGGCAAACCGCTGGAGATCAACCGTTGCGACAAGCCCACCGGCAAGATCGCCCAGCCCGGCTGGCTCTACCCCGAGCTTGGCGAGGTCGACCCCAAGGCCCCACAACCCCAGCGCCTCAAGCAGCTGGCCGACCTGATGACCAATCCCGGCAACGGCCGACTGACCCGCACCATCACCAACCGCCTCTGGCACCGCATGATGGGCCGGGGCATCGTCCACCCCGTCGACGCGATGGAGACCCGCCCCTGGAGCGAGGACCTTCTGGATCAGCTCGCGATCTATCTCAGTGACCAGAAGTATGACCTCAAGGCCGTGCTGCGCCTTATCGCGACATCGCATGCGTATCGCGCCCAGTCGCTGAACCTGAAGGAAGAGCCCGAGAGCGAGGACTACACCTTCGCGGGGCCAATGCTCAAGCGCATGACCGCCGAGCAGCTCGTCGACGCCATCCGCCAGCTCACGGAGACGCAGCCGGCGGGCGACACCCGCGCGTCGATGAAGAAGAGCGACTTCCTGCAACGCGCCCTGGGCCGGCCCAACCGCGAGCAGGTCGTGACCAGCCGCCCGCAGGAGCTCACCACGCTTGAGGCGCTCGACCTCTCCAACGGCGAAGCGCTCAACAAGATGATCCAGGATGGCGCGACCGCCCTGCTAAGCAAACACAAGGGCATGTCGCCCAACGACATGATCACACTGATCTACAACCGCGCCCTGTCGCGCGACCCCAATACGGCCGAACGTAAGATCTGCCGACAGATGCTGGGGGAACCTATGATCCAACAGGGCCTGGAAGACCTGATCTGGTCCGTGATCATGCTCCCCGAGTTCCAGCACGTTCGATAAGAGGATTGATGCCATGAATGACTGGTACGACGAAACCAACCCCGCGCTGACGCGCCGCCGATTCCTGCAGTCGCTGAGCGCCGCATCCGCTGCGGCCATGATGACCGGCGCACCTCAGTTCGTGTCCGCCGACCGAGGCGAGGGCATCGAAGAGATCGCCGCCCGCGCCGACAGTGTCATCCTGCTGTGGATGGCCGGTGGCATGGCGGCGCCCGAGACGTTCGACCCCAAGATCTACAAGCCGTTCGAGAAGGGCCTGCCCGTCGAGCAGATCATCAGCACCTTCCCCGCGATCGATACGGCCGTGGACGACATCAAGATCAGCCAGGGCCTGGAAGAAGTCGCCAAAGTCATGGACCGCGCGACGCTCATCCGCTCGGCCATCCAGCCCGACCTCGGCCACATCCTGCACTCGCGCCACCAGTACCACTGGCACACCGGCTACGTCCCGCCGATCACCGTCGCCGCGCCGCACATCGGCGCTTGGATGGCGCGCCTGCTCGGCCCGCAGGACCCGGTCATGCCCGCGTTCGTCAACATCGGCCAGCGTCTCGAAGGCGTCGGCGAGAAGGAAGAGCTCAAGGCCTTCACCCAGCCCGGCTTCCTCGGAAGCGCTTACGGCCCGTTCAACATCCCCTACCCCGAAGAGGCCGGCCGCGCCGTCGCAACGCCCAAGGGTATGGACGCAAAACGCTTTGAGAAGCGCTACGAGCAGTACAAGAAACTTGTCGAACAGAGCGGCGACGCCTACATCGACGAATACCACGAGGACTCGATGCGGCAGGCCGTGGACAACGCCCACCGCCTGCTCGGGTCGGAGAAGCGTAAGGCCTTCGACATCTCGCTCGAGCCCAAGGAGAGCTACGACAAGTACAATACAGGGCGCTTCGGCCGCGGCTGCCTGCTCGCCCGCCGCCTGGTTGAGGCCGGCTCGCGCTTCGTCGAGGTCACGACCGAGTACGTGCCCTTCCTTCATTGGGATACGCACGAGAAGGGCCACGAGACCGTCAAGCGGCTCAAGGCCGAGATCGACCGCCCGATCGCGACGCTCGTCCGCGACCTGGAAGAGCGCAAAATGCTCGACCGCACGCTCGTCATCATCGCCAGCGAGTTCAGTCGCGACATGATGATCGAGGGCGTCCCCGGCTCCAACGCCAAGGACCAGTCCCGCGCCAAGACCGATGTCCTCAAAGAGATGAAGCACTACGGCCTGCACCGGCACTTCACCGGCGGGACCAGCGTCGTCATGTTCGGCGGCGGGACAAAGAAGGGCTACACCTACGGCAAGACCGCCGACCAGCGCCCCAACATCGCGATCGAGAACCCGCTGTCCGTCGAAGACCTGCACGCGACGATCTACACGGCCATGGGCATCAGCCCGAAGACCATGTTCGAGATCGAACGGCGGCCCTTCTTCGTCACCAAGGACGGTAAGGGCAAGGCCGCGATGGATATTTTTGCGTAGCGCGATGACCTGCCGTGCTCCCTCTCCCTCCCAGGGAGAGGGCCGGGGTGAGGGTCCAGCGTTATGATTACAGAGAAGTTCTAAACAAGCCATGGGCTGCCTGACGCCCCACCCTCATCCCCCGCCTTCTCCCTGAGAGGGAGAAAGAGCCCAAACCTATGAAACAACTCGCCGCCCTACCGCTCGTCCTCCTCGCCTGCACCGCTATCCAAGCCGAGCACCCTGTTCCATTCGAAGTCCAGGTCCTCGCCAAAGACGCGAACGAGGGCATCGAAGTCGCCGACTACAACAACGACGGCAAACTCGACGTCTCCGCGGGACGGTTTCTATACCTCAACCCCGGCAAGGACGGCGACTGGATCGCCCGGCCCCTGCGCGTCCTCGAAGACCGCAACGGCTACACCCTTTCCAACGGCGAACACGCCTACGACGTCGATGGCGACGGCTGGAAGGACATCGTCTCCAACGGCTTCTGGGTCGGTGAAGTCCACTGGTACAAGAACCCCGGCAAGAAAGGTTTAGAGAACGGCCTGCTCTGGAAGCAGAACGTCCTCATGGATACCGCGCAGAAGAACAACGAGGTCTGCCACTTCCTGGACCTCGACGGCAAACCGGACGGCAAGCCCGAGTACGTCGCCAACCAGTGGAACAAGAAAAACCCCACACTCATCTGGTACCAGGACGCGCAAGGCAAGTACGTCAGCCACGAAGTCGGCCCCAAGAGCGGGCACGGCATCGGCTTCGGCGACCTCAACAACGACGGACGCGACGACATCATCTTTGGCAGCGGCTGGTACGAGCGCCCCGAGGGCGACCCTTACGCCAAAGAATGGACCTACCACGCCGACTGGAGTCTCTCCATGTCCTGCCCGATGCTCGTCCGCGATGTCAACGGCGACGGGAAGAACGACCTGCTCTGGGCCAAGGGCCACGACTACGGCGTCTACGCCTGGCTCGGCAAGGGCTTGGACGAGAATGGCAAGTTCCTCTACGACGAGGTCCTGATCGATGACTCGTTCAGCCAGGGCCACGCGCTACACTTCGCCGACCTTGATGGCGACGGTAAAGACGAACTGCTCACCGGCAAACGCGTCTACGGCCACGGGGGCAAGGACCCCGGCGCCAACGACACGCCCGTCATCATGTACTACACCTGGGACGACGGCTTCAAAAATATCGGCATGCACGTACTGGCCAAGGGTGTCGGCATCGGCCTGCACATCCGCACCGCCGACCTCGATGGCGACGGCGACATCGACGTTGTCGTACCCGGCAAAGACGGCACGCAGATCGTTTGGAATAAACGCAAGTGAGCCGAGACACGCGGCAAGCCGCGGCGATTCATTGAGCTGCCTCAGTCTTCTTCATCCCAGCGTGCGGTGCCGGCACCGCCCCCGCCGTCGCCCGGCTCTTCGCCGTTGTAGACGCTCTCGGCTTGGTACTGGTTGAACGCGCGGTCAAAGACCGCGAGGCGCGTGACCGTGCCGTTCCAGTGGTCGGTGTCGTCATACGCCCCGCCGAGGACGAGGTAGAACGTGTCGGCCCAGTTGTTGATCGTGCCGGTGACGGTCCTGGTCTCGTCGAGTACACCATCGAGATAGACGCGCACCTCGCCCGCATCGGCGTCGTAGGTGAAGACGAGGCTGGTGGAGACCCCCGCGGCCAGGTCGGTCGCCGAGGTGAACTCGGGGCTGAGCTTGCCGTCCACACCGGTCACCGAATCGCGGGCGCGGACCTCGTAGTTCGCGTCGTCCTGGCCGATGAGGACGTTGTGTTCGTCTGCCGCGGTGTTGGTGTAGCCGAAGGCCTGCGAAGGCATGGCAGTGGTATTCGGCAACGCGCGGGTCAAGATCATCTCGATCGTAAACGAGCCGGTGTCCTCGATCACATCGTGGATCTTGCTCGCGGCGGCTGCGTTGGCGGTAGTGGCGATCGTGTCGCCGGTGAACGTCAGCCCCCCGCCGCCGACCCAACTGATCGCGGAGGTGTCGTAGATGAGCATGTCAGTCGCTGTGCTGTAGCCGGAGGTGTCGGCGATGACGTAACCCGGCGCCGTACGGGCACCCGGGTCCGAAGCGCCCGCGAGGCTGGTCGCCTGCGCACTATCGATCGGCAGATCGTAGATACGGACATCGTCGATGCGGCCCTCGTAATAATCGGATGAGAGCGGAGTCGCAGAGCCGGCGGTGCTGTTGTTAGAGTTGGCACCGATGACAATGGGTTCAGTATTGCCCGTTCCGCCGGAACTCGTTCCCAACCCACCGAGGTGATTGACCGAGTCGACAAGTATGCCGTCGGCGTAGAGACGAAACTGCCCGTCCCCCCAAGTCACCGCGACATGGTTCCATGCATCCTTGTTTACCACGCCAGTCCCCGACTGCAGATAAAGCGTTGCGCCCGTCCCATACGGATCGTCGGAAGTGCTCTCGATCTTCGCCGAGATACGCGTGCCGCTGCGGTAGACATAGATGTGCCCACCGTTACCCTGCCCAATCGCATCTTTGGAGAAGAGCGGCCCCACGCCGGTCGTGCTGGTCGGGTAGTGGTGCATCGAGATTGTACCCCCGTCGAGCAGGTAAGAGCTGTCGTGCGGGATCTCGACGTAGTCGTCGCTCCCGTCAAACTCAACAGAGGTACCACCATCACCAAAACCGCCCTTCCCACCACCAATATTAGAGCCTTTATAGGCCCCGGTATTTGTGGCAGCAGTTTCATCAGCAGCATCTGTCAGAGTTCCACTTCCACTGCCGAACCCGCCCAATGCGAGATCCTGATGGATCTGGGAGTTGTCCTCCATCTTGATCTCTTCCCATGCGAAGACATTACCGTAGAAGTGCGTGTCGTCCTTGATGTGGAAGCTGTCATTGGTGTAAACGGTGCCGCACATGACAGCCTGTTCTTTGAGATCGACGTGCTTGCTGCCGTAGGCGTAGATCGTCAGGCGGTCGGCCCCGGTGGTGTCGCCGTTGAACACGGCATCACCTTCGATATCCAGATCTTGTCCCGTATAGAGGGTAAGTGAGGACCCATCCGGAATGATGATCTCACTACTGCCTTCCATCGTGAAATCATCGTCCCCCTTACCCCCGCCGCCATATACCCACATCGTTACGTCACCACTAATGGTGAGCGTCGCCGTACCGGAGAGCTTAAAATTTTCGTAGGTCACATCAGAGTTGAGTACCGTGTTACCGCTGCTCTCGTCGAAGTCGCCGCTGGACGCGGGCATCCCGGACGGTGCGCCGAACGTCGGAAAATCAACGTTCGTTGCCTGTACGTTCTGTGTGCCGGTGAGTGTCGCGCCACCGGCGAACCAAATCACGCTGGACGTGTTGCCGCCGGCACCGATCCACGCGTCACCGCCGACGTAGCCGGTACTCTCAACATAGAAGTAGTCGCTTTTCGTGCTGTTGACCGTGACAACTGCGTTGTCCGTCGGCGTCTGGCTGGCGTAGGTGCCTAGGGAAGAGTCGTAAGAGTTGACCCGGGCTGAATTCTTGATCCAGAACCACCCATCGCCCCCCGTCCCACCTACGGATACACCACCGAATCCACCCGGCGGATTTTCGTCCAGCTTCCAGTGGCCCATCAGCGTCGGCGAGGCGACCGATTGCTCGTTGAACTCATACAACGCGATCCGCATCGGCGGCAGCGAGTTCGCCCCGGCGGCCCAACGCAGGCAACGCCAGAGAATGACCTCGCCCGCAGTCGTCAAGGCATCCGGGGTGTAGGTGCCACCGGTCGGAAAGATGACACGCCGGCCGGCCGCAGCCCCCGTGTGCAGCGTCGCCCCGGCGTTGGCAATCATCAGCGAGGCGTCGGTCCCGATACCCGAGCGGTCGGTTAATACCGTGACCCCAGATGCGACCGTCCCGGTGGCGTAAAAGAGGCTGACCGAACTCTGATAAATCGCCAAAGACCCCAGGGAAAATCCCTCGGTGATCATGTGACTGTTGTCCGCGACGTCAGTTGCCGTCGTCGCATCTGATGTCGTCGTATTGGCATCGGTGAGCCCGAAGTCATCATGCAGCCAGGGCTTGGCGATCACCACACCAACGGTGGTGTTTAAGAGCTTCGTACCGACGCTTCCCGCAGAGACATCGCCAGAGATAAACACGACATCATTCGCTGCAGCAGCCGCATCGTAGGCCGCCTGACTGGAAGCATCGTCAAGCAGGGAAACTGTATATCCCCAATAACCAAAGCGTGCCTGGAGCGACTGCTCTTCGGCGGTGAGCGCACCGGCATCAGCAACAACCAACAGCATGTTCGACCCGGCAGCTCCGCCGCCGCCCGGCGCGACGATTGCCGACACGCGGTGCGTCACGCCGTCATAGGTCGCGACGACGGAGAGCGTGACCGGATCGGTCGAGTCGTCCGCCAAGTCGCCGTCATCGGGGTCCGTTCCGTAGAGCGTGAACGTCCCGCCGTCAAGCGCGGCGTTGATCATCCATGTCCCGGACGTTTTATCGGTACGCCAATCCGCATCTTCGTTGACGTAGTCGATCGCCATCTTCAGCGCCGACTCCGCGATCTGCCGGGCCTTTGCCTTGCGGTCGATGTTGGCGGCGACGACGGAGGTGGGCTCCTGCGCCGCAAGGAACGACAGGGCCAAGACGGTCCCCATCGCCATCGCGATCAGGACCAGCAGGAATGCTGCGCCGCGTGACCGACGTGTGCGTTTTGCATTGTGATTGCTCATTATTCGCTCACCTCGTAGCGGATCGCCGCGGCGCCGATCGCGGTATCGGGCACCTCGCCGCCGGTCATGCCGAAGCGGAAGGACACGAGCCTGACGCTCTGCGGGTCGATGTGGTCGGTTGTCAACGTGAACCAGGCGAGCTGTTCGCCCCAGCGCTCGCCGGGGAAGGTCGCGTCGCCCTTGTACGCGTCGGTCGTGGTGCGAAAATCGTCAGCCAGCGCATAGACAACATCCGTGATCGGGTCGGCCGGGGCGTAGCGCATCACGCGGTCCATAACCGGGTCGTACTCGATGACCTGGATCTCGGTTTTATTCGGCAGGCCGTTGTCGTCGCTGTCCGCGCTCCAGAGGATCATGTAGTCCGCGCCGGCATCGAGCAGCATGCGTGCTTCACGCACCTCCGCCTCGACGCGTGCACGCAAGGCCATCTGTCGCGTGATCAGCGAACGCATGTCTTTGTCAGCCGTAGTGCCGTAAGCCACACCGGCCAGCATCGCCGCGACCGCCGTGCCGACCACCGCCGTGCCCGCCAGGGCGAGCAGCAGTTCGAGCAGGGTCAGGCCGCGTTGTTTGCATTGCCTCCGCTTCATCACTGTGGCTCCGGTACAAAGCGCTCGACAACCCATGTCCTGCCGCCGGGCTCACTCACCGTGACGGTCACTTGAACACCCGTGTGATCCCCGCCGAGGTCCGCGACGCTGTTGGTCACCGCGACGACGGAGACGGAGCGATCGAACACCTGGTAAAGCGTTGGGTAGGCCGAGCCCGCGTGGTCCGCGATGGCGCCCGCCGACTCGAGCAGGCCGTGGTAGTCATCGACGTTGTCGAAATCGGTGCGCGAACTCTCATCGCCCTCCGGCCCGATCGCGCCGGTCTCGTCGGGGTCGGCGTAGGGCTTGCTGAGGATCTCTTCCATCAGCACCTCGGCCAGCGCGTCGGCGCGGGAGCGCTTGAGCGAATCGAGCGTCTGCGACTGGCCCGCCGCGACAGCCTGCACGATCCCGAGCGTGATGAACGAGAGGATCGCCGAGGCCAGCAGCACCTCAGCCAGCGTGAACCCCCGCGCGTGATGTTTTCTCTTACGCATAAAAGGTTTATCGTCGGGATCGGGACCCCGATTCACCCCTGTCTGGCCGGTCCTCAGATGCACCCCAAAATCCGCCGATAGTACTTGTATGCACCGCTTTCTGGCCCAGAACGCACGCCGCGGCGTCTCGATGCTCGAGATGATGATCGTCGTAGCGGTTTTAGGGATCATCGGGGCGCTGGCTGTGCCCATGTTTACCGGCACCGACGCGACCCGCCTGGCCGCAGCCGCCAACGTCCTGGCCGCCGATCTCGACGCCGCCCGCTCCGAGTCCATCGCTCATGGCGAAGACCTGCGGATGGTCGTTTTCGATGCCGACACCCTGACATGGCACATCGCCGCGACATCCGACACGGACACGCCGATCAACCACTCGGGCACCGGACTGCCCTATACCCGGACCCTGGGCAGCGGCAGCGCTAAGCAACTGCTCGGCGTCAGTGTCGACAGCTACGACCTGGACACCGCGTCCGAGACCAACGACAACAAGCTCGGCTTCGGTCTCTACGGCCAAACCGACCAGACCTCCGACGCCACCATTACCCTCCGTGCCAACACCAACGTGATCACCCTCACGGTCAACGCCACGACGGGGGAAGTGACGATCGGGCAGGTGAATTAGGCGGGACTACACCACAGGGTTCTCCAACCGCCCGATCTTCTCGATCTCAATCACCGACTGCATCCCCGGCCGCATCAGCTTCTTCGGCTCGCGTGCCCAGCCCACGCCCGGCGGACTGCCCGTCAAGATCACCGTTCCCGGCAGCAGCGTCGTATCCTGACTCAGAAACGTAATCAGTTCCGCGATCGTAAAGATCATGTCGCTCGTATTACCGTCTTGCAGCACTTCGCCGTCGAGCGAGCCGGTGACGCGCAGATTCTGCGGGTCTGAGATTTCGTCTTCGCCGTTGCCGTGCGTGACAAGCACCGGGCCCAGCGGGCAGAAGGTGTCGAAGCCCTTGCCGCGTACAAACTGCCCGCCACTGCCTTCCTTCTGCCACCAGCGTGCGCTGACATCGTTAGCGCAGGTGTAGCCAAGCACGTAGTTGAGCGCATCTTCCACCGATAGATCGCGCGCCGCCTTACCGATGACTACCGCCAGTTCCGCCTCCTGGTCCGTCTCCGGCCCGTCGTGCTCGCACCTGGGAATCCGCACCGGCTGGCCGGGCCCGGTCACGCTTGAGGTCGGCTTCATGAACAGAACCGGGCGCTCCGGCAGCGCCCCGCCCATCTCCGCGACGTGAGCTTTGTAGTTCATCCCGATGCACAGCACGTTAGGCGGATCGACCGGCGCCAGTCGCTGACTGATCGCAGCGACCTGACCGGCCAGGCCCAGTTCGGCCCCAAACCCCGCCAGCGGATCGCCCGCCAAAAGCTCGGCCGAGCCGTCCCCAAGATCTTTGCCATACTGCACTTGCGCCTTATCATCAAGAAATCTGACAAGCCTCATAAATGCCCTTTCGTGCCAACGTTTGGTTATAATCCTGCCCATCTGACGATATCCCATCAGACGCGTTATGGGACCGAGCCCGCGTAAAGCGACCGCCTGCCCGACCCACGCCAGCTATTGGATCACAGGAGCCGACCCTTGGCCAACCCAACGACGAAAACCGGCAAACCCCGCACCTGGCAGGATGTGCCGAACATCGACAAGAAGCAGGACATGCCCGACGGGTTGTGGATGCGCTGCCCCTCCTGCGAGACGATGCTCTACCGCAAGGCCGTCGAACAGAACGCCCACGTCTGCCCGGACTGCGACCACCACTTCCGCATCGATGCCGAGCAGCGCATCAACCAGTTGGTCGACCCCGGCAGTTTCGAAGAACTCTGGACCGACCTCTCGCCCAAGGACCCGCTGAAGTTCACCGACCGCATCTCATACAAGGACCGCGTCAAGGCGACACAGAAGAAGACCGGTCGCAAAGACGCACTCATGGCCGGCCGCGGCTTCATCAAAGGCCGAGGCGTCGTGCTCGCTGTCATGGACACGCGTTTCATGATGGCCTCCATGGGCTCGGTCGTCGGCGAGAAGATCACCCGCGCGATCGAACTGGGCACCAAAGAAGACAAGCCCGTCATCGTCGTGTCTGCCTCCGGCGGCGCACGCATGCAAGAGGCTGCGCTCTCGCTGGCGCAGATGGCCAAGACCTCCGCGGCGCTCGCAAGGCTCGATGACGCGGGCGGCCTGTTCCTCTCGGTCCTCACTGACCCGACCACCGGCGGCGTCACCGCGTCCTTCGCCATGCTCGGCGACCTCATCCTCGCCGAACCCAAAGCCCTCATCGGCTTCGCCGGCCCACGCGTCATCGCCAACACCGTCCGCCAGGAACTGCCCGACGGCTTCCAACGCTCAGAGTTCCTCCAAGACAAGGGCTTCGTCGATCGCGTCGTCCACCGCAAGGACATGCGCAACGAGATCGCAAGGCTGATCGACTACGCGGGGAAATAACATATCCAAATTTGTCAGGCTCAATAGCAGCTAATCGCTGCGTGCTGTTGCATGTAATCTATACCTCTGCGGCGACGTCTCGCTGACGAATCCACTTAGAAGGAATCCCCATGAAAATCCACCGCCTGCCCTGCTTGCTGCTCGTGCTGCTCGCCGCTCTGTTTACCCTGCCCGCACAGGCCGAGCCGCCCAAGCTTGTCAAGGGCGAAGACTTCGTCGTGAAGCCCGCGATCAGCGAGGAGTTGTGCGTCAGCAACCTATTCCAGGACGGCATGGTGCTGCAGCGCGACAAACCCATCTATGTCTGGGGCTGGGCAGCACAGGGCGAGACGGTCACTGTGGCATTCAATGGCATCAACAAGACCACGGTCGCTGACAAAGACCGCCACTGGAAGGTTGAGTTCCCCGCCGTCCCTGCGAACGCAGAGCCGCAGGCGATGAAGATCACCGGCAACAAGTCCGCCAACCCCATCACGCTGACGAACATCCTCGTCGGCGACGTCTGGGTCCTCGGCGGGCAGTCCAACATGGAGTTTGAGCTCGCCAAGGTCGAGAACGGCAACCTCGAGATCATCAGCGCCAACTACCCGAACATCCGCATCCTGACGCTGCCCTATGGCGAAGCGCCGGTTGAGCACAACAAGAGCTTCCCCGAGATCCACCAGTACAGCTCGTGGTTTGGCCGACACTTCCACAAGGGCTCGTGGGATGTGTGCACACCCGAGATCGCCAAGAACCTCTCGGCCATCGGCTATGTCTTCGCACGCCGTATCCACATGGCCGCGGACGTGCCCATCGGCGTGATCGACGCGTCGCGTGGCGGCACGACCGTCGAGACTTGGACCCCGCAGTCGGTGCTCCGCAAGATGGCCAGCCAACCAACCAAGGACCTCATCACAACTTGGGACGAAAAGGTCGCGGCCTTCGATCCCAAGGCCGACTTGGCCAACCGCATCGAGAAGAAGAAGCAATGGATCGAACGCAAGACCAAGGAAGGCGCGACGCTGTCCGACAAGGACAAGCAGCTTCCGACCGAGGTCGAAGCGGGCCCGATCGCCAATCACAACCACCCTGGCAGCTGCTACGGCGCGATGATCGCCCCGCTCGCCGGCCTTTCGATTAAAGGCGCGATCTTCCACCAGGGCTTCAACAACGCGTTCGGCGGCCAAGCGGGCATCGACATGTACGAAGATGTCTTTCCCGAGATGATCACGGCCTGGCGCAGCGCGTTTAACGACCCGGAGATGCCCTTCGGCATCCTCTCGCTCTGCACCGCGGGTAACCCGCAGACGCTCGACGACTACTGCGAGAAGATGTTCGACGCCGGCGTCGGGCTCCGCGCCGCGCAGTACCAGACGTTCCTGGACCTCTACAACGCGGGCGACAAAAACATCGGTTTCGTGAGCACCTACGACCTCCGCCGCCGCTGGTACCACCCGCAGGTGAAGCTGCCCGCCGGCGAACGCGCCGCGCGCTGGGCGCTGGCCACGCAGTACGGGTTTGAGAAGCAGGTCGCCTGGCGCCCGCCGATGCTCACCGGCATGGAAGTCCAGGGCGGCTCGCTCGTACTGAGCTTTGACCAGGACGTGATGGACCCGGAGGACGGCCCGATCGTCGGCTTCGCCATCGCGGGTGAGAAGCGTGAGTTCCACCCCGCTGCCGCAAGCTACGCCGAGAAGGGCAAAGACGGCCGAGGTCGCGTGCAGTACGACAAGAAAAAGCTCGTACTCACCAGCATCATGGTGACCGACCCGATCCACTTCCGCTTCGCCTGGAGCCGCAACCCGCTGGCGAACCTGCAGCTCACGGGCAACAAGGACGTGCCCTTCGCCACACAGAAGAGCGACGACTGGGGCCTGCAAGAGGTCCCGCTGAGCGTTGTCGAGACGCTGGACCCGACGAATTCGCGTGCGAACCGGGGCAAGATCATTAACGCCCTAAAAACGCTGGACCGCGTACGCAAGCTTCAGGAAGCCCAGCACACCATTCAGGTGCTCGGCCAGCAGTAAAAGCGGTCCCGCGAGGTGAGTTTGCCTTAAACAGCCCGGCTCAACCGCCGATAAACGCTGGGTATGCCGCGACTCTTTACCCTGCTGCTCGCGTTTGTGCTGATCACACCGCTGCACGCGCCCGCTCAAACGAGCGGCGGCAGTGACGTGATCCGCTTTGAGCCGACGCCCAAGCTCACCGTCTTCCGAAGCAAGCACTACCGCATCTTTACGAACCTCTCGCAGCGCGAGACGGTGCCGTATGGCCGGCACATGGATGCGCTCTTCGAACAGTACCAAAAGCGCTTCCGCTCACTGGGCGATCAATCGATCGAGCGCATGCCGCTGTACCTCTTCCGAACTGAGCAGCAGTACGACCGATTCCTCCAGGAGCACGACATCAATGGGGCGCACTCCGGCGGGATGTTCTTCGTGATGCACAAACTCCAGGGCCTGGCGACCTGGCACGAGTCCCGCAGCCGACGCAAGACCATCGAGGTGCTCCAGCACGAGGGCTTCCACCAGTTTGCCTGGCATGCGATCGGGCCGAGCCTTCCGGTCTGGCTCAACGAGGGACTTGCACAGTACTTCGAGCAGGCGGTGATCGACGAAGACGGGCGGATGTCGCTGGGGCTCACTAGCCGGCCGCGCATCGAGCGGGTCAAGGCCGCGATCCGGCAAGGCGAGGTCCTGCCGGTCCTCGCGCTCATGCGGATCAGCTCCGAACAGTGGTCAAGCGTCCTGCGTCACAGCCCGGACAAAGCGCAGCTGCTTTATGCACAGTCCTGGTCGCTCGCGTACTTCCTTATCCATGGCGACGATGGTGCACACCAGCCCAAACTTATCGAGTACCTCAAACGTCTGGGCAAGGGCGAACGATCCGACGACGCGCTGCTCATGGCCTTCGGCAAGGACGGGCTCAAGCCCCTGGCCGACGACTGGCGGCGCTTCGCACAGAAGCAGAATCCCGACGACGTCACCGAGGCGAGCGAGCGGCTGGACTTCCTGGGCACGGGGCTGCGGCTGCTGGCCGAGCAAGGCGAAACGATGCCGGAGGACCTCGAGCAGCTCCGCGATGCGCTGCAGCAATACGGCTTCCGCCTGCGACGCAGCGAGATGGGCGTGACCCGCGACCTCTCGGCGAAGCGCGACGAGCTGTACCGCTACACCCGAGAGAGCGGCGGCGAGCGCGACTTTGTCCTGCTCAAACCCGACCGAGCCGGCCTGCCCCCGCGCATCACCGCGCCGGGCCTGAACCCCGAACCCACCCTCATCTGGTACCGCGACCACGACGGCAAACTCGTTCAGGACATCGCGTACCGGTAGAAGCCGCCGATCGACGATCGGCGGAACGCGCCGCCTATCAGGCGGCGGCTAACAGACATCAGATCAACACACTGTCCAGCGACGACAACCCCAACGGCTCTTTGGTGAAGAACGGCTCGGCGTACTCGACACCGATGCGAGACCCCATGTACCCGTTGAACTGGCGCATCCACTCGACGACGCGTCGGTTCTTCTCCGGCAGCACAAACTGGGTCTCGTAGGCCTTGATCGCTTCTTCCTTCGCGTCCATCTGATCGGTGATATCCAGGCAGAACGACGGGTCGGCCACCCATCGCAGGTGCGTCGCGTAGTAGTAGAACAGCCACTTGGGGTAGCACGGCTCGCCCGGCAGGTCGATCTTGGTCAGCTTCGCATCGAAGCGCGCATCCTCAACGATCCGTGTCACCGCGCGGTGATCGGGGTGTGCATCCTGCTCGTAAGGAACAAAGACGATGTCGGCCTGGTGCTCGCGGATCACACCCGCGACCGCGTGCCGTGCTTCGAGTGTGTGCATCACGCTGCGGTTGGGCAGGCCTAGCAGGCTGCGCTTCACGCCCATAATTTTCGCGGCGTTGGTCCACTCGATTTCTCGCTGCTCGGGCGAGCCCAGCGGCGTCGGCTCGCCGTTGGTCATGTCCAGCAGCAGGACGTCGTGGCCCTGTTGCGCCAAGCGAATCGCGGTGCCGCCCATGCCGAGTTCTTGGTCGTCGGGGTGCGGCCCGACGATGAGGATGTTGGCCATGGTGCTTACTCGTCCGTTGACTTGAAGTGAAATGCCTTATCGACCGGGTGCCACGCCTCGATCTCGGCAAGTAAACGCTTGGCGATCAGCGGATGCGTTTTCGCAAGATTGAAGTTTTCATCGGGGTCGTCAACGATGTCGTATAAACGAAGTGAGACCTTGTCCCAGTTGTGGAGGTTGGCGTATTTGGTCTTGTTCTCGCCGGCATAGCGGACGATGAGCTTGTAGTCCTGGCCCACCGCCCAGAGGTACTGGAGGTCGCCGTCGGTCGTACCCGGCGTCATGTTGTGGATCGCGTTGGTGACGCCGAAGATGGTCTTTCGGTAGGTCCGGGCCGCCGGGTCGAGCAGGTTGATGCCTGGCAGGCCCTTGGGCGGTTCGATGCCCGCGACCGCACAGGCCGTCGGGAACAGGTCGATCGCGCTGGCCAGGTTCTTGTCCTTGCTCGGCTCGATCTTGCCCGGCCAGCTCACCATGATCGGCGTGCGGATGCCGTTATCGAACGGCGAGCCCTTGGAACGCATCGCGAAACCGCCCCACAGTTTCTGGATCGGGTCGTCAGCGTTGGTGCTCCGCGCCGCCCAGCCGTTGTCGCAGATGTAGATAAACACCGTGTTCTCACGCAGGCCGCGATCGTCCACGAGCTTGACCAACTCGCCACACGTCTCGTCAAACCAATCGCACATCGCGTAGTACTTCGCGACGTCCTGGGCCCGGCCTTCTTTCGTGTACTTGTCCAGCAGACGCTGCGGCGGGTTGTGCGGGGTGTGCGGCAGAAACGGCGCGTACCAGACAAAGAAGGGCTTGTCTTCCTTGATCGCGTGGTCCATGAAATCAGCGATGGGCATGAGGCCGGTCCGACCGATCTTCAGGCCCGCGTCGCCGTGTCGCCCGCCGCGCTTGGGGTCACCGTGGGTCATGCCATGCGTGAAACCGCCGTCGGCGTAGCTGCCCTCCCACCACTTGCCGGACTGGTGGGCGAGATAGCCGTTGGCGACGAGCGTCTTGATCATACTCGGGTGCTTGTGGAACCTGGCGGTGACCTCGGCGCTAAGCTCGGCGCGGTTTTTATTGCCGTCGACGTCGTTGCCGGTCACACCGTGCTGGAACGGGTAGAGCCCGGTCGCCATCGATGCCAGCGACGGCCGACATAAAGGCGAGGTGACGTAGCCCCGCTCAAAGAGCAGGCTGCGCTCCGCCAGGGCGTCGAGGTGCGGCGTCTTGATGTCGGGGTGTCCCATGAAGCCGTAGTCGCCCCACGCCTGATCATCGCTAAGGATCAGCACGATGTTCGGCTTGTCCGCAGCGATCGCTGGCATACACGCGAAGAGCAGCAATACAAAGAGCGATGCGATGCGTTTCATTTTCATGCTCGTTAAGACGTTATGGAAGGCAAGCATCTTACCCGTAAGACACCCACTCCAGACACAGCCCCTGCGGCGGGAGCGTTGGGCCCGCGAGTGTGCGGTCGGCGGTGGCGAGGATCTGATCAATCTGCGCGGGCTTGAATCGGCCGCGACCGACCTCGATAAGCGTGCCCGCGATAATACGCACAGAGTTGTAGAGGAAGCCGCTGCCCTGGACGGTGATGTGGACCTCGTCGGGGTGCGTGGGATCGACAAAGGCCATGCAGTCGAAGATCGTGCGGACCGTGCTCTCACGGCCGTGGCCCGCGGCGGCGAAACCCTCGATATCGTGCGTGCCGATGAGTCGCTGGGCCGCGTCGTTCATCGCCAGCACATCGAGTTCCGAACTGAAACAGTGGTACACCGCGTTGCGTGCCCAGAGCGGGCGCTTCTCCGCGTTGTAGATGCGGTAGAGGTACTGCTTGTTCTTGACATCGCCTATCACGTCGAAGCCCGGGGGCGCGAGTTCGGCCTTGCGCACCTCCATGTCATTGGGCAGCCTCGCGTTGATCGCCAGCGCCATCTTCTCGATCGGGATGGAGGTCTCGGCATCAAACATCGCGGCCTGGCCGAGCGCATGTACCCCGCTATCGGTTCGCGACGCGCCCATAAGGTGCAGCTGGTCTTTGGGCGTGCCCAGAAGACGAACCAGTACCTGTTCAAGCTCCCCCTGCACCGTGCGCAAAGGCTCCTCGCCAGGAGGCTCCTGCTTCTGCCAGCCGTAGAACGCGCTGCCGTCGTACGCGAGGGTGAGTTTGTAGCGCTTTGGCATAGCGGTCCCGGTCGCGCTAGGCTTTCATGGATTCAGGATCAATGCCGGTCGATTCACACCATTGGCGATACGCGATCGGGCTGATTTCGCTGGGCTTGATCTCGCTCTTACCACCCCAGAAGACGTTGGTGTAGTCGACGGGGATGCCCACCTCTTCCAAGTGCTGGTCGATCGCGGCCTTGTGGGCGAGGACCAGGTCCTTGTCCGTGCCGTGGCTGACGCCCATGATGTTGACGTTGGAAAACTCTTCGCCGCCCTCGCGCCAATACGCGTGGGTCATGCAGTGGTGCCGGCCGACCTCTTTGCCCGCCTCGATCTCTTTACCTTGCGGGACACGCCAGTGGAACAGCGCGTTGAATTTCGTGACGCGTTTACCATCCTTGTGGGCCTTGACGTGCTCGAGGAAGGTGGAGAACCGGCCGACGAGTTTGCGCTCGGCCAGCGACTCGGCGGTGGAGCAGAAATCTTCGAAACTCACGCCGGCCTCATCGGCGCGGGCCTGCCAGAGGTTGGGTGTCAACTCGCTGGGCTCGAACTCGCGCTTCAGCGACATGAGCACCTGCCACTCGTGGTCGTTGAGCTCGACGACGGTCGTGTCCAGGACCCGGCCGGGCTCATCCGTGCGCGACCCGGGCTCCAGGCCCTTGCGCCGCACATGGCCGACGCCGAGCATAAACAGACGCTCGGCGGGCAGCAGCTTGTAGCGCTCGGCCCCGGTCTTCTCCATCAGCAGCGCGCAGTGCTTGTCCATTGCGTAGCCGGTGGGCACCTTGAGCGTGGTCCAGAGCTTGTAGTCGCTGCCGCGTGTTTCCTTGTCGGTGGTGCGGAGGACGACGTGGCCGGCGAACGGGTCCTCTTTGAGCATGTAGTCGAAAGCGTCGAGCAGCTTCTTGGGCGGCACCTTCCAGGCGATCAGCGCGCCAGGAGCCAGCGAAGTAGAGAGCATGGTCTGTCGGACCCGGCGGATCGTGCCTGCCTCGAGCATCGCGCGGATGCGCTCGATGACCGTGTCGATGTCAATGCCCGATTGCTCGGCGATGTCTTCGATCGGTGTGCGGGTAAAGCCGGCGATGCGGTCTTCGGAGACCTCGAGGATCTGCTTGTTGACCGGGTCGTCGATGCTGACAGGGATCGCGTGGTCGGTGTCGGTAGGCATGCACAGATTGTAGTTTAGCGGTCGCCCTTGGGGCGATTTTGGCCAGATCTTCTCAACTGTCGTGGAATCGCCTGAAGGCGATCGCTAAACGGGCGGCGCTCAGTAAGCCATACCGTTTTCGCGGATGTGGACCTGCGGCTCGAAGGGCGGGGTGTAGCCGGCGTTGCGGACGGCCCCGACGAAGATGTCGTGATCGCCCTCGACGTCCATGTGGCAGACCAGCTCGCACTCCATGTAGGACTTGGAAGAGCCGATGATCGGCAGCTTGGGCAGCAATGGCTTGATGAGCTGTTGGCCAAGAAACGGGTCATCGCCCAAGTCGACCTGCCCGCCGAACTTGCGGACGTGTCGGCCGTCGTCCACGCCGATCTGGCAGAGCGCAAACTGCCGGGACTCGCTGATCAGCGGCATGATGGGCGTGCCCTTCTGGATGCTGATGGAGACCATGGGCGGCTCGAAGCAGCACTGCTGGACCCAGCCGACGAGCACACCGAGGCGGCGGTCTTCGTGAGCGGCGGTAAGCACGTAGAGCCCGGAAGGGATCGCGCCGAGTGTTGATGCGAGTGCCGCACGCTGCGCATCGTCCATCGGGGGGTAACTCGTATTGCTCATGAAATCCTCGCCCCAAGACTTGGTGCGGTAACACGATACGCCGAGCGGGCCGATGCTGCAATTTTGCGGAGGTCGCCTGCCGCGATGGCCAAGCTACTCCAGACGGTTTAGTCCTGCCCTTACACTGTGCCGATGCGAACCGATGCTGTGCTTTTTGATCTCGACGGGACCCTGCTGGACACCCTCACCGACCTGTGCAACTCAGCCAACCACGCGTTGCAGCACGTCGGCCGACCGACCTACCCCCTTGATGCCTACCGCACGCTCGTGGGCCAGGGCGTCCGCAATCTATTCATTGATGCGATTGGGCCGGATCACCAGGGTCTGGTCGATGACGCGATCACCGCCTTCCACGACCACTACGCCGACCACCGCTTCGACACGACCGCCCCTTACCCCGGGATCGACACGATGCTCAAGCGCCTGTCCGATACGGGGATCAAGCTCGGCGTGCTGAGCAATAAGCCCCACGCGGCAACGGTCGACGTGATCAGCCGGTTCTTCGGCGACCTCGATTGGCCCGTCGTCAGAGGTCACAAGCCCGGGACCGAGCCCAAGCCCGACCCCACCAGCGCCCGCGAGGTGCTCGCCGAATTGGGCATCGAGCCGCAGCACTGCGTCTACGTCGGCGACACCAAGGTCGACATGCTCACCGGCAAGGCGGCGGGAATGTTCACCGTCGGCGTATCTTGGGGCTTCCGCAGCGTGGTAGAGCTGAAGGACAACGGGGCGGATGCGATCGTCGAGGCACCCGAAGAATTGCTACAGCTCACTGGGCATTAATTTCACCGCAAGGCTCGCAAAGAACGCAAAGCGGTCACGCAAGATGCCCATTGCGTTCTTTAAGAGCTTTGCGGTAAATGTCTTTACCTTCAGATTGAGTGATGGAGAACAGACTGCGCTTCGGCCAGGCCGTGCCGCCACTCCATGTAGGCGTAGGGCAGATCGTGCTCGGCGTGCAACTGCTTGAGCCGATCCAGAAAGCGTTCGGTCGTGTCCTGCTGCCAACCTTCCGTGCCCTGCTCGCAGAAATAGACCCGGCACCCCAGCGGGCGGATCAGGTGCATACTGCACAGGCCGTCGATCTGGTAGGGGCAGGCGTCTTGTGATGGGCTCTGTACGAGTTGCTGCAGGCTGATGCTTTGCCCTCGCGTCGAAACGACCTGCGGTTCAGCAAACCGAACACGCGACAAAAACCACGCGATCTCCAATGCCGTGACGTACAAGCGGTGCCCGTACGACTCAAATTTACAACACCGGCCCGAGGCATTGCACAACGGGGCGCGCTGCGCGACCGCTGCGTCTATGTCGGCATATAACGCCCGGATCGCCGCGTCGATGTCTTCACGCGCCGCAGCGTCCCGCCAAACTTTCCACTGTTTCTCTGACGAATCGCGCACCGCCGACTCCCTACTGCCTACTCCCGATTCCCTACAACTGCTCCGGGTTCTCCGACATAATCACACGGATCTGGTCGATCGGCACGAAGTTCTCATCCCGCGCATCGGGATCTCGCATCCCCGGGCAGGTCTTCGCCGACGCCTCCCACGCCCGACGGCTCTTGGTGTTGCTGGGCCAGAACGGCCAGGTGCGGCACTGCGTCGGCCTCACCGGGTAGATCGAGCAGCCCCGCTTGCCGTCTTCATCCTCATTCAGAAAGACGCAGTCATACTTGCCGTCACGCCTGACCTCCGCCAGGGTCCAGCGCCCCAACGCCTTGGCGGCGTAATTTTGCAGGAACGCGCGCACATCCATCCCCAGGTGCTCGGCCATCGCCTGCGCTTCTTCGTCATCGAACCACACGAAGCCGCTTGGGCCCGTGCAGCAGTTGCCGCACTGGGTGCAGCTAAAGCTCAGGCCGTCGCCGAACCAGGGCGTCTTCTCTTTATCGTCTTTGTTGAACACGCGGGGATTGTAGGGCAAACGCCAGCCGGCCAAGTCACTTGAGCATCACCTTGAGGTACGCGGCGACCCCCTCGCTCAGTGCGGTGAGGTCGTAGCCGCCTTCCAGCATCGTGACCAGCCTGCCGCCGAGCGCCTCGTCCGCGAAGCCGCGGATCAGCTCAGCGATCATCTTAAAGCCCTCGGCCGAGACGTCCATCTGCGCGAGCGGGTCGTCGCTCGCCGCGTCAAATCCCGCCGAGACGAGCAGCGCATCGGGTTTGAATCGCTGGAGCGCGGGCAGCACGCCATCGTTCATCGCCTTGGCATAGACCTCATCGCCGCCGCCGGGCATCAGCGGGATGTTCAGCGTCGTGCCTTCGCCTTTGCCCTTGCCCGTCTCCTCGTGATAGCCGGTGCCTGGGTAGCACGTCTTGGGGTGCTGATGGATAGAGATGAACAAGACATCGGCTCGCTCTTCGAAGTGGTGCTGCGTGCCGTTGCCGTGGTGCACATCGAAGTCGAGGATCGCGACCCGCTTGGCCTTGTGCTCGGCGATCCAATGCTCCGCCGCAACAGCGATGTTGCTGAATAGGCAGAACCCCATCGAACGGTCGCGCTCCGCGTGGTGGCCTGGTGGTCTGCCCAACACAAACGCGCGGTCGAGTTTGCCCTTCGTTACAGCATCGACCGCACCCAGCGCCGCGCCAGCCATCAGGTACGCGATCACCGCGCTCTCTTCACAGATCGCCGAGTCGCCGACATCGATGAAGGGCTTGCCGTCCTTGCAGGCCTTCTTCAGGCGATCAATGTACTTGGGCGTATGGACCCGCTCGATCGCGTCGCGTTCCGCGGGTTGAAACGCGGGGTGCTCAAGCTTGTCCCACAGGCCGATTTCTTTGAGGTGTTTCACGACCGCACGCAGACGGTCGGGCCGCTCGGGGTGACCACGCCCGGTGTCGTGGTCGAGGAAACGGTCATCGTAATACAAACCCACGCTCATGTGGTCACGCTCCGATCGAACTAGAACTACAGCATACGCTCCAAAGCCTCGGGCGAGAGCTCGCGATACCGGTGCTTGAGGACCGGGTCGTCCTGCAGACGCTGCAGCAGCGTCTGGCGGTCCGCATCGCTATCGAATTCCAGCCCGACCAGCGCGCGGCCGATCCGCTCGCCGGTGTACAGGTAGTTGAAGTAGCACAGGTTCGCCAGCCCCCTGATCCGCTCCAGAAACTCGTGCAGCGCCCCGGGCCGTTCGGGGAACTCGTAGCGGATCATCAGCGGCTGGCGGAACAGCTTCGGGTCGTAGTTCACGATGCGGAAGTCCACATCCTCGTGGGCGGTGATGTCCTGATACGGGATCCCCGCGCTCTCGCAGTGTTCATGCACCTGCGCGATCACCTCCGGCGGCGCATCGAAGCCGATCACCGGGTGACCCAGCTCGTTGTTCGTCTTTCCGTACTGGAAGTCGACGATATTACAGCCCGCCAGTGCGTTGTCGATCAGGCTGAGCATCGTACCCCGGAATTCACCGATCTCAAAGCGGATGTGTTTGCGGAGCTGCCCGCCGATGCCCGCCTCGGCTGCAATGACCGCGAGCTGCGCGAAGTCCATGTTCGCCCCGCACATCACGCCGAGCACGCGTTTACCTTCGAGTTGGTCACGGTGCTTAAGCATCCCCGCGATGCCCATCGCCCCGGCCGGCTCGACAATCCTTCGCCGCGCCTCCCAGAACAATCGGATCGCGTTGCAAACCTCTTCGTTACTGACCGTGATGAATTCATCGACGATGTCCTTGCACAGCTCGTAGGTCACCTCGCCCGCGCGACGCACGGCCGTGCCGTCGCAGAAGATGTCCAACTCATCGAGCCGGACGGGTCCACCCTGCTCGACAGCGGCCTTCATCGACGCCTGGCCCTCGCCCTCGACGCCGACGATGCGGATACCGGGCATGAACTTTTTGAGCCACGCGCCGACCGCCGCGGCCATCCCGCCCCCGCCGATCTGTAAATACGCCACATCAAACGCCCCAACATTCGCGAGCACGACCTCGTCCGCGATCGTGCCCTGCCCACCCATCGTGACCAGGTCGTCGTAGGGGTGCACAAATGCGGCGTCGTTCGTTTCCGCAAATGCCTTGGCGGCGTCCGAGGCCTCGTCGTAGGTGTCGCCGACCAGCTCGATCGTGACGTGCTCGCCGCCGTGCAGCTCCACCGCGTTGCGTTTCATCAGCGGCGTAGGGAGCGGCATAAAGATGGTCGCGTGGCAGCCGAGCTGCCGGGCCGCGATCGCGACACCCTGCGCGTGGTTGCCCGCGGAAGCACACACCACGCCGCGCTGCCTCTGCTCGTCCGTCAGCGTCGCCATCTTGTTGTACGCCCCCCGCCACTTGTACGCGTGGATCGGCGGGATGTCCTCGCGCTTGACCCAGACCTCGGCATCGAAGCCCACATCCACCCGCTCCAGCGGCGTCGCCTCCCGCACCGCGTAAACCCGCTGGCGGGCGTGCAGGATCTCGTTGAACAGCTGGTCGCGCAAAGATTCGGGCATAGGCCGCATCATCGCAGACCTTTGACCGACCTACAATCTGACTATGCCCGGCGACCGCGCGAAACTTGACGAGCTCCTCAAGCAGGCCCGCGCCCTGCCCAAGGTCCCCGGCGTCTACCTCATGAAAGATGCCAAGGGCGTGGTCATCTACGTCGGTAAGGCCTCTCGCCTGCCTGACCGCGTCAGCAGCTACTTCATCCCCTCGGCCGCGAACGCCGGCGGGCTGGGCCCTAAGAAGCTGCCAATGCTCGATCTCATCGACCACTTCGACACCATCGAGTGCGAGACTGAGTGGGAGGCC
>Ga0213866_10000365_pt1 | contig 37390 bp, 37 predicted proteins | sample PICome_11_FD_160079 | JGI IMG/M metagenome (GOLD analysis project Ga0213866, IMG submission 160079) | Coastal seawater microbial communities near Pivers Island, North Carolina, United States - PICO284 | ecosystem: Environmental > Aquatic > Marine > Coastal | place: USA: North Carolina... | reverse complement strand
GCATTGGAGATCCTTCAGCCTGTTGATTTCTTCCCCCAGACGACCCATCTGGAATCGTTGGCTTTGCTAAAACGCATCAGCTCCTGAGCTCCGCTTGAAACTGCTTGCTCAGAGCAGCCCGCACCTTGTCGTGGACCGGTTGGATCTTCTCGTCGGTGAGGGTCTCGTTTTTGCCGCGGTAACGCAGGCGGAAGGCCTGGCTCACCTTGTTGTCACCCAGTTGGTCGCCCTCAAAGCGGTCCACCAGCTCCACCTGCTCCAGCAGGGGTTTGCCCGCCTTGCGGATGGCTTGGATCAGATCGGCTGCTGCACTGGATCGGTCGACCACGACGGCTAAATCCCGCTCACTGAAGGGCACGGTGGGGTAAGGCTTGAAGGCCGGCCTCCAACGGTTGCTGCGGGTGGCGGCATCCAGCAGACGTGTCAGATCCAGTTCAAAGAGGTACGTGGCTTCTGGGAGATCCAGCTCTTCGGCCAGTGCAGGGTGGAGTTGGCCGAAACAGCCCAGGGGCCGTCCTTCAAGGACCAGCGTTGCTGCCCTGCCGGGGTGCAGTCGGGAATCGTCGGTCAGAGGGCGGTCGGTCAGTTCCAACTGCAGGGCCTCCATCACCCTGGTGAGAACACCACGGGCCTGGAAGTAGTCGGGGGCCTGCGGTTTCCCACTGGTCGACCACAGCGAGAGGCGACGATCTCCGCAGATCACGCCACCGAGAACGGCGGTTTGGCTGACAGCCTCTGCCGTTCCGCTGTAGGTGTTGCCGACCTCAAAGACGGAACATCCCCGCTGGGATGCCTTGAGGTTGCGCACGCAGATCTGCAGGTGTTCCTCCCAGAGGTTGGTGCGCAGATGGCTGGTGTCGGCCAGCAACGGATTGCTGATGGCGATGCGTTGTTCTCGCTCCGAACCTGGAACCAGCGACAGGGTGGTGACTTCCTGGAGACCCGTCGCACAGAACAGCTGCCGCAGGCGCCGTTCCGCCTGCTGGCGCGGGGTCAGTGCACCTGGCTCCAAGGGATCAGGCAGATGCGCCTCGAAGCGATCGAAGCCCACCAGCCGAGCCACTTCTTCAATGAGATCAACTTCCCGGTGCAGGTCTTGCCGTCTTGAGGGAGGTGCAATGACCTGCCATCCGTCGTCGTGGGGTGTGAGCTGGCAACCCAGGGCTGTCAGACACTTCTCAATGCTGCTGTCATCGAGGTCTTCAGGGCCATCCGGCCCGTCGAGGGGGCCCAGCAGTTGATGCAGGGCAAGACGTCGCAACAGCACCGGTGCCGGATCTGTGGGGCCTTCTCCACCCACCCAACGGCCCACCTCAGTGCAGCCAAACTCCTGGTTCAACAATGCCGACGCTCGGGCCGAGCAGGCGAGGGTTAACTCCACGGGCAGGCCCTTTTCGTAGCGACTGCTGGCATCGGTGCGTAAACCGATGGCGCGAGCGGATTGGCGTACCCGCGGCGCTGCAAACAGAGCGGATTCCAGCCAGATGTTTCTGGTCTTGGCAGTCACCCCACTCTCCAGACTGCCCATCACCCCGGCGACCGCCACAGGCCGGTCATGACAGGTGACGACCTGAACGCGGCTGTCGAGGGTTCTTTTTTGTTCATCCAGCCCGACAAAGGCTTCCCCATCACGAGCGGCACGGACGGCAAAACTCTGGGCATCAACCGCTTGCCCAGTCAGTTGTTCCAGCACATCGGCATCAAAAGCATGGAGGGGCTGCCCCTGCTCCAGCATCACCAGATTGGTGATGTCGACCACGGCATTCACGCTGTTGACACCGCCGCGCTCAAGCCGCTGTTGCAACCAGGCTGGTGAAGGCTTGGCACCGTCCACCCCATCGATCTTGGTGACGGAATAAAAGCAGCCATCAAGTTCCGCGTTGAGCGGAGAGGCGCTCGGAGCCAGATCCAGATCGGGGAGACTCAGTGCCCCCCCGGTCAGGGCCGCCACCTCACGGGCAATGCCCACCATCGACAGTCCATCAGGACGGTTGGCGGTGATCGCCAATTCGAGAACGGTGTCATCGAGTCCCAGGACTGGTGCCACCGGTGCACCGACAGGAGGCAGCGCTGCTTGTAGGTCGTCAAGGATGGCGATGCCATCGGATTGCTCTGCCAGGCCCAATTCCGCAACCGAACAGATCATTCCGTTGCTGGCGACTCCTCGCAGTTCACCGGCTTTGATCGTTAGTCCAACGGCGGGGAGTGTTGCTCCGACCATGGCGACCGGAACATGTATACCGGCGCGAACGTTGCTTGCACCACAGACGATCTGAGTCGGCTCCTCAGCACCAACGTCAACGCTGCAGACGCTCAACTTGTCGGCGTTGGGGTGTTTCTCACGCTCCAGCACATGTCCGACAACCACGCCCTGGGCCCGTGCGCTGAGGTCATCGACGTCATCCACCTCAAAGCCGGCCATCGACAGACGCTCGGACAGATCCTCCACGGACTCATTCACCTGAACCAGCTGCTTCAGCCAGGAGATGGATACCCGCATCGGATCAAAGCCAGACAGCGCGCGATCTTAGGAAGTCCCCTTTGGGAGAGCTGCTCTGGGGGTGTCGGGTCAGGGGGTAAGCTCGATGTTTGTCAATTCGCTTCGCACCTGCGGCGCAACGTCCTTTATGGCCAAGAACAAGGGCGTCCGGATCGTGATCACTCTCGAGTGCACCGAATGCCGGTCCAATCCCGCCAAGCGTTCACCCGGCGTGTCTCGCTACACGACGGAAAAGAACCGCCGGAACACCACCGAACGGCTGGAGATCAAAAAGTTCTGTCCCCACTGCAACAAGTCCACGCTCCATAAGGAGATCAAGTGACCTTGCAGGTCCGTCTTTCCTCCATCCGTTCCTGAGTCATGTCCAGCTCCTTCTTCAAGAAGCGCCTCTCGCCGATCAAGCCCGGTGATCCCATCGATTACAAGGATGTGGATCTTCTCAAGAAGTTCATAACCGAACGCGGCAAGATCCTTCCCCGTCGCCTCACCGGCTTGACCGCCAAGCAGCAGCGCGATCTCACCAATGCTGTCAAGCGTGCCCGCATTGTTGCTCTTCTGCCGTTCGTGAACCCCGAAGGTTGATCCTCCGGCGTTGAACAATTCCATCCAACCCGGAGACACCGTTGCGGTTGTTCTCAAGGGTTCCCCACTCATCGGCCGTCTTCTGTCTGTTAAGGGCAGCAAGGCGGTTCTTTCTTTTGGCGGTCAACGTCGCGATCAGGGGCTTCCCCTCCGCGACCTGATTGCCATTGATCCGGATCATCTCTTTGACAACACTGTTCTGCCCGCCCCCGAGCGGGTGCAGGACAACGCACCGTCTGCTCGGGCCGTAGTTGAGGCTTGGCAGCTGCTGGAAACGGATCAACCGGGTGGCATGGCTCGATTGAGTCTTTGCGAACTTGGGGAGCTGGTGCTGAACCCCTTCAACCTCGAAGGTCTTGCAGCCCTGTGGTCCTGGATGCATGGGTCCCAGCAGTTGTTCCGCTGGCGTCGTGACCGCCTCGTGCAACCTCTGACTAGGGATGAACGTGCCAACTTGCGGCGACAGCGTCGTTCTGAGCGGCTGGCGCAACGCCATGAACAACGCCAACTCGACCTGCTCCTCGCCGAGCGCGTTCTGACCCACCAGGAACGCGATGAACTGGGCCAGGTTTGGGATGAGCGTTTCAGCCACTGGATTCAGTTGCTGAAGGACAATCCTGCTGGGGTTGGCACAGATCCGGAACTTCAGCAGTGGTCTGAATCCATTTCGATTGGATCAGAAGCCGCTGATCTGCGCCAGTGGTTGATCGTGCGTGGGCTACTGGACCCCGATCAGCCGCTTGCCCTGCGCGGCAGCGTCTGGTCCCGCAGTTTTCCTGCCGACCTCGAGGTAGAAGCAAAACGGCTTGCTGCGCTCGCAACAGAAGAGCAACCGGATGATGCGCAACGGATCGACCTCACCGACCTGGCGACCTACAGCCTCGACGATGCCGGCACCCGAGAAATTGATGACGCGTTGTCGTTGGAGCGGCGGGATGGGTGCGATTGGATCTGGATCCATATCGCTGATCCAAGCCGGTTGATCAGCATCGACTCTCCCCTCGATCTGGAAGCCAGACGACGGGCCACCAGCTTGTATCTGGCGGACGGGGTGATGCCGATGTTGCCCCTGGAACTGGCGGCTGGCCCCCTCAGCCTTCGGGCTGGTGTGCGTTGTGCAGCGCTCAGTGTGTCCGTCAGGCTTGGGGTGGATGGTGCCGTGGAGGAGCACAGGATTGTGCGCAGCTGGGTCAAACCGCGCTACGGACTCACCTATGCCGATGGTGATGAGTTGATCGAGTTGGCCCCTCCTGGCGATGAGGCCTTGTCGGATTTGTCGCGACTGCTGTTGCAACGCATGCGTTGGCGACGCGCCAAGGGAGCGGTGATGTTTGACCGGCCCGAGGGACGCTTCCGCCGAAGTGATGAAGGGTTGTCGCTGCAGGTGATTGACCCTTCACCCTCCCGCTTGATGGTGAGCGAAGCAATGTTGCTGATGGGAGCCGTGGTCGCCAGTTTTGGCCAACAGCATGATCTCCCGCTTCCGTACCGCAGCCAGCCCGCAGCGGAGCTGCCCTCCACCGATGAACTTGATCGAATTCCAGAAGGACCAGCACGCGATGCAGCCATCAAGCGCTGCCTGAGCCGTGGCGTTCAGGGCACGCGACCGATGCCACATTTCAGTCTTGGACTGGAGGCCTATGTGCAGGCGACATCACCGATACGGCGTTATGCCGATCTTGTGGCTCACCGTCAGATCATTGCCCAGCTCTCGGAGTCTGCACCGATGGGAGAGGAGCGACTGGGGGAATTGATCGACGATCTCGACGATCCGCTACGCCAATCCATCCAGATCAGTCGTGAGGATCAGCGCCATTGGCAGCAGTTGTGGTTTGCCGAGCGCCAAAGCACCGTCTGGTCGGCCCAATTCCTGCGTTGGCTGCGTCCTCAGGATCGTTTGGCCCTGGTCCACGTCAGTGATCTGGCGATGGACCTGGTGGGATGTGTGACCGCCTCAAACCCTGAGCCTGGAGACACCCTGGAGCTCAGAGTGGGCCGCGCTGATCCAGTGCGTGGTGAGTTGCAGCTTCAGATCAGTTGATCCAGAACTCCTGTCACTCGGACCCAGGGACCCCAGGGATTTTTGATGCCGCGAAGGTTGACGATTCGACCGGAGTGATCCGAGTTGGAAAGCCAGTGATGAATCGCCGGTTCCAGGGTGATCAGGGGCCAGATCCCCTCTGAGGTCTGCAACTCATAGCCCTCTTCAGCATTGCCTGTGAGCCAACCACTCAGACCAGTCTCATGGCGTTGTTCTGGTGCCTGGTTCAGGTCTGGAGGGGTGAGCTCCTTGGCCTGTTGGCCTGCAAGACGGGACAGTGCATCCAGATGTGCTGGTTCAGCCAGGCCCTGCTCTTGGGCCTTCACCCAGTGTGGGTGCCAGACCGGCCAGTCCCAGATCGGCAGAACGGCCGCAGGGGCTTGGGGGTCGTGAATCAGGGCAGACTGAATTTGATCGACCGCCAGATCACCTAACGCGCAACCCTGGCGAACGGCCATAGCGGCCGCAAGACCCGCCACCTGTCCCAGATTGAGAATCAAAGGCTGCAAACGCGTTGCTCCATTGGCCATGTGGCTGACGCTGAATCCCTTCTCCGCCATCACAAGGTTGGTGATGGAATCCGTGATCAGGGCATCGAATGGAATGCAGAACGGTGTACCGGTCCAACGCCCACCCCAGCGCACACTCTTCGCCGCAAGGGGCCAGTCTTCACCGGGGTAGTGATGGTCGTTGGCGTAGGTCCCCACAGCAATGCTGCTGCAACGTCCCTGGCTGTCGATGGGCAGCGGTCCCCGCAGGGCACCTGCCGAGACCGGCAAGAGATCACGCTCTGTGACTGTTGTTCGACCGTTCAGGCGCCGGCCTTCACGCCAGTACGGCATCAAGGCCAGGCTGGGGTCTGATCCTGGAAAAGCGTTTCCGGGAGCGATCCAACCGCCGCTGCATTCCGACAGCGCTGCAAGGAAATCCTTGCTGTAGCCCTGCATCTCCTGGGCCAGCTGAGCTCGAAGTGCGCCATCAGTACTGATGGCGCGATCGAGGCCGATGTGCCAGTCATTGCCCTCCAAGGGCCAATTCAGCATGACCAAACCGCCGGGCAGGCGCCCGTAGGTGACGGTTTTCTCGAGGCCGAAGTTGGCGGTGCTTCGATCAAAGGGTGTGCGCGGGACCGCATCGGCATGGTGCTCAGAGAGCTCTCCATGCAATTGCCCCATCACCACCCAAGTGGGGGACTGAACCGGTTGCTCTTGGAAGAACGACTCATTCTCCAGTCGTGACAGATCAGGAGCGCTGGGTTCATCCCAAACCTGCTTGGCTTCCCACCCCCAGCGAATCGGGGCATCAGTCTTGGCCAGAAGATCACCGAGGTCACTTCCGTCAATGAAGATCTCGGCGAAAAAGCGTTCGACTCCCTCGGTTCCTCTGATCTGGAGCGAGTGGATGCGCCCCTGATGGCAGTGGACGTGATCAAGCCTGCAGCTGGGACGCCACTCCAACTTCGGCTCCGCTGCCACCCAGCGTTGGAGGACCTGTTCGGCGGTGTGCGGTCTGTAGCCGAAGCAGCTCACCCAGTTGTGGTCCAGCCCCGTTGCTTCTTCCAGCTCCAGCTGGCGGAGAAATGCGCCCCAGAGCCCCGTCTGCCAGCAGCTCAGTTCATGGCCATCCGGAGCACAGACTCCGGCGGCACTCACCATCCCTCCAAGCCAGGGCCCTGGGGTGAGCAGTGTCGTAACAGCTCCGGATCTTGCACTCTGCAGGGCAGCCGCAGCCCCCCCGCAACCACCCCCCCAAATCACCACGTCGCGCTGCGTCATTGAAACGGGGGTTGGGCGAGGGTCGCATTGGGCATGCTCGTTAGAGTCTGATGTCGCTGCGGTGCAGCGGAGTTCGAATTTTTCTGATGCCCTACACCCTTACGACTCCGCTTTATTACGTCAACGATCGCCCCCACCTGGGCAGCACCTACACGACCCTTGCCTGCGACGCACTCGCCCGCTTCCAAAGGCTGAGCAATGGCTCCGTGGTCTTTGTGACAGGTGTCGATGAGCATGGTCAGAAGATTCAACGGACGGCCGAGCAGAAGCAGGTCAGCCCCCAGGCGCACTGCGATGCCATCAGCACCACCTATCGCGACCTCTGGAAGCGCTGGGGGATATCCGATGACCGCTTTGTCCGCACTACAGACCCGCGTCATCTGCAGTTGGTTGATCAGTTTTACAACCGAGTGAAAGCCTCGGGGGACATCGTCAGCGGTCGCCAGACCGGTTGGTATTGCGTTGGTTGTGAGGAGTACAAGGACGATCCTGCGGAGGCTGAATCTCCCACATGTTCAATCCATCAGAAAGCGCTGGAATGGCGTGATGAGGAGAACCTCTTTTTTCGGCTCTCTCGTTATCAAACGGCCATCGAGGAGTTAGTGGCTCGGGATGATTTCATCGCCCCCGCTAGTAGGCGACAGGAGGTCCGCAATTTCGTCAACCAGGGCCTGCGTGATTTCTCCATTTCCCGGGTGAATGTCTCCTGGGGACTGCCTGTGCCTGACCATCCCGGCCACACCTTCTACGTCTGGTTTGATGCTCTGCTGGGTTACCTGACCGCCCTTCTCGATGATGGCGAGCCGGTGTCTCTCGAGAGGCTCGCCTCCTGCGGTTGGCCTGCCTCTGTGCACGTGATCGGCAAGGACATTCTTCGCTTCCATGCCGTGTTCTGGCCTGCCATGTGCATGTCTGCAGGACTGCCGGTGCCTCAAAAGGTCTTTGGCCATGGCTTCCTCACCCGGGAGGGCCAGAAGATGGGCAAATCCCTTGGCAATGTGCTCGACCCGGAACTGTTGCTGGACCGATGCGGTAGCGATGCCGTTCGCTGGTATCTCCTGCGCGACATCCAATTCGGGGACGACGGAGATTTTCAGCAACAACGCTTTGTGGATCTGGTCAACAACGACCTGGCGAACACCATCGGCAACCTGCTCAACCGAACCTCGTCGATGGCCCGCAAGTGGTTCGATGACTGCGTACCCCCGGCAGGGGCTGCCACGGGCTCAGACCATCCTCTGGCGATCAAATCCGCTGCGTGCATCAGCACGGTGATGGAATCAATGCCAAAGCTGGCGTTCAAGACCGCGGCCGAGGCGATTCTTCAGCTAGCGATTGCGGCCAACGGCCATTTGAATGACACGGCTCCCTGGAGTCGCATGAAGGAACCCGGCCAAGAGGCGACTGTGGCCGAGGATTTGTTTGCTGTACTGGAAACCACCCGCCTCGTTGGCCTTCTGCTCGCCCCGCTGTTGCCTGATCTCAGCGAGCGCATCCTTGCCCAGCTTGGAATGAGCTTGGCTGCCGATGACTGGTCGAATCAGCTGAATTGGGGCAGGCTGAGCAGCGGTTCTGCGCTGCCGAAGCCAACCCCGGTGATGCAGCGGTTGGAACTGGATGAACCGCTCTGAACAAAGCATGCTGCGTCGCCTGTCTCGTTGTGGTCTGACAGCAGCCCTCGTGGCGGGCTCGTTGCTTTCCGGCTGCAGTTCGAGCCGCCAGACCACGGTGGAACCCACGCCGTCCTTCGTTTTCCGATCGCTGGACTTGAGTCAGCGGGCTGACAATGGCAATCGTGATTGGGATTTGACCAGCCCGGAAGCGCGTTACGACCTCAGCAGTCGAACCATCCGCGCACGACGTCCTCAGGGCGTCCTCTATCGCGACGATCAACCTCAGTACAGGATCACTGCGGATCTCGCCACGGTGTTGCGGGATGGGGAACTCGTCGTTCTAGAAGGCTCGGTTCAGTTGCGTCAGTTGAACCAACGGGGGCTGACGATCGAGGGAGACAATCTGATCTGGACGCCAGCTCAGTCCCGGATGGTCATCAACCAGCGGCCGATGGCGAGTGATGGCCAGACGCAATTGCGCTCCCGCGAACTGGCCTTTCAGCAGGACACAGAGTTGCTGGTGTTCAGCGGTCCGACACAGCTGAACCGTGTCGATGAAGGACGCGATGATTCAACGGTCGTGCGGGGTGGGAGCGGCACCTGGAATCTGATGAGCGGACTGCTGCAGGCGCCGGGTCAGGTGGCGGCAGTGCGGCGCGATGGTCGAACGCTCACGGCTTCTGGGCTTGATGGCAATACCCGCGAGGGATTCCTCGATCTGAAGGAGCCGGTAACGCTGGTGCTTGAGAACGACCGTGGAACCATCACCGCCGGCCAAACCCGCTGGCTGTTTTCTGCCAAGCAGCTCGAATCTCAACAACCGGTTCAGGCTGATTTGAAGAAAAGCAAGGTCCAGGGGAAAGGATTCAAGCTGGATGAACGCAGCGGCACTGTGATCATCCCCAGTGACTGTCGTTTACAGCAGAAGACCGAAACCCTTACCGCCCAACGCTGCAGTTGGAACTGGCGCAATGAACGGGTTGTTGCTGATGGTGATGTTGTGTTGCGGCGGACCAAACCAGAGCAGATCACCAGGGCCACGAGGATGGAAGCCAGGATTTCAGATGACGGAGAGATCCGATTTGGCCAACCCGGTGCGCGAGTTCAATCCACGATCAAGCTGAATCCTTCGAAACAGGAGACACGTCGCCGGCCCCAAGTGTCGTTCTGAGTCGTTGGGTCCATCCCTCCAACCAACGCTCGTCCGATCTGGTGAAACAACGGGGTGACCAACCCCCAACAATCACAACACCCTCATCTCCCATGGGGCAGATGAGAATGGCGGGGAGCGACGGAAGCATGGCGTCGAATTCAGCCCGTCCCGGAAAGAGTGTTGTGTTCACCAGTGAGATGGTCTGATCCCGCTCCATGGCCCGCTTGGTGATGGCTCCTGGCTGAAAGGGGCTCTGGCTGATCAAGCCTCGACGCAGCACGACCTGCTTCCGCCAAAGCACGAGAACTGACGCCGCTGGCGTCGCTGTGAGCAGCATGTGACTGCCCCAGGCCAGCTCCTGTTTCTGACCATCGTTGAGTTGATCGGTGATAACCAGTCCTTGCTCACCCTGCAGCGGCACCTTCTCGGCTGACCTGGGATTGGCGCGTGTCCAGAGGACGGCCACCAGCATCAGTCCCACTGCGGCCATCCCCGCCAGAACTTCTGCTCTTTGGAGCTCTGGTGTCACGCTTTCCGCCAATCCCGCATTCGTCACGGTCAGACCCAGCAGCAGAAGCGCGCAGATCAGAACGGCACGGGCTGGGGTTGGCATCAACGATCGGTGCTGTCAGAACGCAATCATCCTGCTCAAATACGAACAGCTGCGTCCTTGTCATGACGACTCCTGAGGCCTTTGCCGCCATTGCCCTTGCTGCCGTTGCTTGTGATGGAAAGCTCGGGAGGGATGAAGCCCACGCGCTGCGTTGCCAATTGGAGTACCGATCGCTTTACAAGGACAGCACGGAAGCTGCGATGGGAGAACTGTTTGATCGACTGTTGCTGCTTTTGCGGGATGGGGGTGTTCAGGGACTGATCGATACCGCCCTCCCGCAGCTCAATGGCCGACAGCAGCAGTCGGCCCTAGCGGTGGCCGCACATCTTGTTCATGCCGATCGCAAGATCACACCTGAGGAAACCAACCTCTTGGATCAACTCACGCGACAAATGTCCCTGCCCGAGAACGAGGCCCGCATGGTTGTTGAAGCAATTGAAGCCCTCAACCGCGACATGCTGGACAGCTAACGGCAGACTGAGGGGGTCATAACGCTTGAGGGAATGTCCCGTTCCGCCCGACGCCTGTTGGCCAGCATGCTCAGTTTTGGGATCTGTCTGCTCCTCTGGGCCCCTGTCAGCCTGGCGGTCGCACCTGATGCGTTGGGCGCGACACTGCCGGAAACACTCGTTATCGACGACGCGGATGTTTTCAGCCGTGCCAGCCGTGGCGAATTGGAGACAAAACTGCGCAGTTTTGAGGATCAACGGGTGGATGCCCGTCTGATCACTCTGCGTCGTTTGGATTACGGCATCAGCTTGAACAGCTTCGGTGAGGAACTTCTCGAAACCTGGAGCTCATCATCTGGCAATCCGCTGCTGTTGATGTTGATCGAAACCCAGAACAAGCGGTCCGCCGTCGTGGCGGACCAGAAGCTCGACGAGCAACTTCCCGCAAGTTTGCTCACCAGCACGGCCCGCACAACCATGACCGTGCCGTTGAGGGAGGGAGATCGTTACCGCCAGGCTTCCGTGGATGGTCTCACCCGGCTTTCGACGGTTCTCTCCGGTGCTGAAGACCCTGGCCCGCCACAGGAAATTGAACGGGTCACCCTGCCCACCAACATCCCAACCAGGGCGGAAACAGAGGAGAGTGATGCCACCAAGTGGGTGATCATCCTTTTGGTGCTTGGAACCATCATTCCGATGGCCACCTGGTGGGTTTTCTCGCGCTGATTCAACTTTTGCGATGAGCCGCCGTAACTGGATCAATCTGTTCAGCACCAGTCAGTCGATCGAATTGTCCAGTGATCTTGAGCGGGGTTATGAGGCGGCTCTGCTCATCCAAAGTCTTGAGCTGGAGTATTACGGCGACCGGCAGATTCGCCCCGATCTCAGGCTCTCCGTGCCGCGCGCTGTTCAAGCCACGATTCTGCGTCGCTTCAAAACGGCCCTGGCCATCTGCCGCAATTCAGCCGACCGTCTATCGGAGCAACGGGGGCAACTGGATTCCCAGGAGCTACGTCAGCTTCAACTGATTGAAACCGTCGTCAACCGCTATGGATCGCGACGGTCCAGCAGCGCCCCCGCCATCAGCCGGGCACCAGAGGCTTTGCCCCGTTCCCTTCTCGGTGTGTTCAACAGCATTCGGTTGCAGTTGGATCCTTCCACCGAGGACACCGTCGTTGCAGGCTATCGCCGCCGTCGTGACAGCACCCTGATTTCACTGAGGGTTCTGCTGCTTCTCGTTCTGGTTCCCTTGCTGATGCAGCAGATTGCGGGGACTTATCTGATCTCCCCTGCGGTGAATCACTTTTCACCCGACCTTCCTTTTTTGAGCTATCCCAAGCCTCAGCTGGAAGAAAAAGCGGCTGAAAAACTTCGTCTTTACAAGCAAGAGCTGGAATTCGATGCCTTCCTCAAGGGCGTCCAGCCCCTTGATGATGTCCAGCTGCGCGACAAGCTCACTGCAAAAGCGGCCGAACTCAAGCACGATGCCGATGAGGAGAGTCTCAAGGCGATTAAAAATGTCTTTGCGGATCTGGCCGGCCTAATCGGCTTCGCGGTTGTGTGTGTTGTGAGCAGAGATGAATTGCGGGTTCTCCGAGGATTTGTAGATGAGGCTGTTTACGGCCTGAGTGATTCCGCCAAGGCCTTCGCAATTATTTTATTCACAGACATCTTCGTGGGATATCACAGCCCTGAGGGTTGGTCGGTTTTGGTGGAAGGGATCTCAGAACATTTCGGTCTTCCATCCAGCCAGAGTTTCGTCAATCTCTTCATCGCGACGTTCCCGGTGGTGTTAGCCACGATCTTCAAGTATTGGATTTTCAGGTATCTCAACCGTGTGTCTCCGTCCTCTGTCGCCACGCTCAAGGGGATGAATGGCGGTGGTTGATCCAAAACTGCTTGTTGCGCCCCCCGATTCAGGCCAGACCAGCCGTTTGATCCTGGTGAGCGGACCAGCCCGCAGCGGCAAGAGCCGTTGGGCTGAGCATCTGTTGCATCATCATCCCGCTGTTACTTACATCGCCACTGCTGCCTCCAGGCCCGGTGATCAGGATTGGCAGAAGCGTCTTGAAGCTCACCGGCAGCGTCGCCCTGAACACTGGAGCATCGCTGAACCAGGAGGTGAGCTTGTTCAGGCGATCGATGATCTCGCCCCGGGGCAATCTGTGCTGATCGATGCCCTCGGAGGGTTTGTCGCGCATCACCTTGAACTCGATGCAACGGAGTGGGGTCTTCTCTGCAAACAACTGGTCGCCTCGATCACGTCATCGCGCTGCACCTTTGTGTTGGTGATCGAAGAGACGGGTTGGGGCGTTGTTCCTCCGACCCGCATCGGTGGGCTGTTTCGGGATCGTTTGGGAGCTCTTGCCCAAGAGCTTGATCGTGTCGCCGACGCCGCCTGGCTCGTTCTGCAAGGTCGCGCGTTGGATCTTCATGGCCTTGGACGCGTGGTGCCATGACTGAGATCGCACCGTTGCGGATTGCGTTGTTCGAGCCACAGATTCCCCCGAACACAGGGAACATCGCTCGAACTTCTGCGGCCTTCAGAGTTCCGCTCACCCTGATCGAACCCCTTGGGTTCAACGTGGATGATCGCAGCGTTCGCCGTGCTGGCCTTGATTACTGGCCTCACGTTCAACTCTCGATCTCCGCAAATTTTCCCGCATTCCAAGCCGAGCTCCACCCACAGCAGCGGTTGATCGGTTGCAGTCGTCGCGGTGGCGCATCGCTGTCCACCTTTGCCTTCAAACGTGGAGATGTTCTTCTGTTCGGCCGGGAAGACACAGGGCTGCCTGAACCAGTGAGGGAGGCCTGCGACACCATCCTGACGATCCCCATGCCGGGAGCCGCTGACGACTCTGGCCAGGGTGGCGTTCGCAGCCTGAATCTTTCTGTGGCCTGTGCTTTGGTGACCTATGTGGCTGGTCAGCAGCTCCGGTTGTGGTGATCCAATCACTGCTCCAAACCCCCTTGCGCTGGGATGTTCACCTCGTTACCTTTTACGCGTCACGGGGTTTTCATGCGCGCATTGCTAGCTCTGGCAACTGCTGTCACCCCTGTTGTGTCGCTGGGCGTGTGGAGTGCGCTGCCCGGCATTGCTGATAACGCCACGTTCGAGCTGGCTGAGCTGCCTCCACTGCCAGCTCTCGAAGCACCAGACCCTGTCGCTCTCGTCACCAAGGCAGATGTCCCCAGCCAGCTTTGGTTCAAGGTTGTTTCCCCCACCTCACTGAAGCGTTTCTCAGATCTTCTTCGGGTTCAACCCCATGTGCTGGCTTCCTTGAACGGGGTTCCTGAGTCCCATGTTTTTGAGTCAGGTGCTTGGTTGACTCTGCCCGACTCATCCCGAGCCGTCGCTGTGATGCTGTCATCACTCGACCGCAACAGCGAACGCAAAACGCTTCCTGTTTCAGCTCCACCGCCGGTGAGCACTGTTGCCAGGATCCAGCGTGGCGACTCCCTTGCTTCGTTCCTCAAGCGCAACGGCGTAACACAGGAGCAACTCAAGACCTTCAATCCTGGTGTTGAGCTCAATGCCCTGACCGTTGGGCGAGAACTTCAGATCGCCCAAGCATCTTCAGGCCAATCCCTGCTCGCTGTACGTCCTTTGCGTAGTGGTGGTGCTGCCTGGCCCGATCAATCGCTCCAGCCGACGGCTGACCAGCCCAACAGTCTCAAACCCCCGATTGTTGGTTATCAGTGGCCAACAAAGGGTGTGTTCACCTCAGGCTTTGGATGGCGTTGGGGCCGCATGCATAAGGGCATTGACATCGCCAACAACACCGGCACTCCTGTTGTGGCAGCAAGGGATGGAATCGTTTCTTTCTCCGGCTGGAGCGGTGCTTACGGCTATCTGGTTGAAATTGCCCACGGTGATGGTGAATCCACCCGTTATGCCCACAACAGTCGCCTTCTGGTGAAAAAAGGGCAGGTTGTTCCTCGTGGTGCTCGCATTTCTCTAATGGGAAGCACCGGTCGAAGCACTGGTCCTCACCTTCACTTTGAGATTCGCCGCGCCGGTGGCGCAGCACTCAATCCACTGGTCAAGTTGCCTGCCCGTAAGGCCTGATTGTGAATCAACACAATTAAGGAGAACCCATCAGCATTCACTGGGTTCAACTTGGTCAATTAAATGTCAGAGGGGAGACTTGAACTCCCGACCTCAGGGTTATGAATCCTGTGCTCTAACCAGCTGAGCTACTCTGACGCAGGCCCTTCAGGCCAGTCCCCATCATACATCTCGGGGGTTAGGCCTCAGCGCATGTCGATGGCGTTGAGACGATCGCGGAACGATTTCGGCTGGTCGTCCTTGTCGATCGGGGGCACACTCTCCACCACGGGTGCTGGGGCCGGTTCGGAGACTCTTTGAGACGTCGAACGTCGCGATGATCCGCGATTGACAGCCATGCTTTTCAGTTGTCCCGTGCGCTGGTCACGATCCAACGGCTTCTTGCGCAGATCCCCTTTCAGCTGGTTCAGCAGACGAAAGTGTCCTGTGGAGCTGAACTTACGCAGCAGCGCGGGGTCCCAGCTTGTGAGTCGGTCAGTCATCGTCTGATTTTATGGCGACGGATCGCGAAGGCCGTGATAGGTTGAAACATGAAACTGGAAGTCGATCCGACTACGTGTTAAGTCGTTTGCTTTCAGCTCATTCATTCACCCCCCGATCATGACCGACACCGGTTGCTTGCGTGTGGGCCAGCAGGCCCCTGATTTCACAGCCACCGCCGTGGTGGACCAGGAGTTCAAGGAAGTCACCCTGTCCCAGTACCGGGGCAAGTATGTGGTGCTGTTCTTCTATCCGCTGGATTTCACCTTCGTCTGCCCGACCGAAATCACGGCCTTTAGCGACCGCTACGCCGACTTCTCCAGCAAGAACACCGAGGTGCTCGGCGTTTCTGTCGACAGCCAGTTCAGCCACCTGGCCTGGATCCAGACCCCTCGCAATCAGGGTGGCCTGGGCGATATCAACTATCCCCTCGTTGCTGACCTGAAGAAGGAGATCTCCACGGCCTACAACGTCTTGGATGAAGCTGAGGGTGTTGCCCTGCGCGGTCTGTTCATCATCGATCCCGATGGTGTGATCATGCACGCCACCATCAACAACCTGCCGGTTGGCCGCAACGTGGATGAGACCCTGCGGGTGCTGCAGGCCTTCCAATACGTGCAGTCCAACCCTGACGAGGTTTGCCCTGCCAACTGGACTCCTGGTGAGAAAACCATGAAGCCTGATCCCAAGGGGTCCAAGGAGTACTTCTCCTCCATCGGCTGATCCGATTGATCAAGCGATTTGGTCATCCCATACAGCCCTGCCCCTCAAACGGGTGGGGCTTTTTTCATGAGCTGATCCAAAGCCAAGGAAAGGTTTTGGTCCATGGCGACCGAGCGACCGTCACTCACAACAATCCGGGCCATAGATGGTAACCCCACCTTGCTCGTGCGCAAATACACCGGTTCCACATAAAGAAGGCCAGAGCCGAGAGGAAGGACCAACAGATTGCCTTGCACAAGTTCAAGGTCTTCCTGATCCCAGAGACCAAACTGCTGGCTCACTTCTGGGTCCTGATGAATCAGAGCCTGCACCTGTTCTGGTCCAAGAATATTTTTGTCTTTTGGGAAATCGATCAGCTCCAACTCACCGTAGTGATCACCATCATTACGAGCTGCCAACCATGCGGTGAGATTCGGCCGAGCGAGGGGCGTTAGTGGCTGAAGCAATAGAAACTCTGAGTTTTCATTGTCTTGAACTTGAGCTGTAATGTGATATGGCTCAACATCAACTTTTCGACCGCCGTAGATCTCACTGGGAACTTGCCAAACATCATCGCCGCTATAGAAGATTCTGGGATTTTCAACGTGGTAGCGTTTCAGCTGATTGACCTGAACATTGAAAAACTCTTCAGGGACTCTGAGGTGATCACGAACCAAGGGCGGCAACGCCTGCATCGGTTCCATCACCCCCGGGAAAGCACGATCCCAAGCTCTGACGATTGGATCCTTAGGTTCTGAGATAAAGAAGCGAACGCTGCCGTTGTACGCATCGACGATGGCCTTCACCGAATTTCTTAAATACCGATCGGAATCGTCTGGTGAAACTGCAGAGCTATAAGCCAGGGTTGAGCTGTGGGTGTAACCCTCAACAACCCAATACTGATGCTGCTGGCGTTGATCAGATTTCTGGTTATCCGTGTCGGTCGACTCCGTCACAGGGTTGGGAATTGAGATCAGATAAGGGTCACCGCGAAAATCAATAAACGGTGCAATCGCTTTGACGCGGCTGCGGACATCGCGCCGGATCAGGAGTTTGGAATCAGCATTAATTGCCTTTGTGATAAGCAGGCGAGGATCATGGAGATAAACCGCTGCGGCGCAACGATGAATCCATGATCCAATGGAGACACCACCCGTTCCCTGATAGTGGGTCATCACATTTAGATCACCTTCTGGGTAATCGAATTCAGGAATCTCTGTTGGAGCGATGGCATAGGGGGAAGGGAGCATCCCGTAATACAGCGCTGCATCGCCGACAGGGATGGCATCCTTCACCTCTGATCGTTCAATTCCCAGCGCTTCATTTCCCTCTATTCGTGTTTCTGTTCCGAGACCACTGATGAAATAAGACGGAAGACCGTCGTAACTGCGCTCATTGACCGGACTGACAGTGAACCCATACCCGTGGGTGAAGATGAAATGCCGGTTCTGCCAGGTTCTTGATCGACGCGGCAACGCGGACTGATCCAATTCTCGGGCCGAAAGAATCACCTGTTGTGCAGAATCGCTGTCTTGATTCAGCGGATAACGGTCAACCGCGGCATTCGAGAAGCGGTAATAGACCCGCAGCTGTTGCAATTGTCGGTTGGCTTCCAGTAGAGGAGCGCTATCCCACAAGCGCACATTTTTCAGAGTGCTGGCTCCCTGCTCCAGGTCAGCGGTGCTCAGCCTGGCGTTGGGTTCGATCACTCGACTTTTGATCAGATCCAACTGGAATCCCCATCGGGTGGCCTGAATCGCATCCGACAGATAGGGGGCTTGCAGATCAATTTCCTGCGGCCTGACCACCAGCCATCTGGCCAAAGGTGTGGCAGCAATGTCTAGCGCCACGAGCGATGCCAAGGCCACCGCAAAACCCTGACGCATTCGTTTCCGACCGGGCAACAGCAGCGCAAGAGCAATCACGACGAGCAGCAGGGTGGCGAAAGCTCGAAAAGGAAGAGTGAGGTGGACCTGCAACCATCCCGCTCCGGCCACCAGGCCGTGTTGGGTCCATAGAAGTTGATGCCTGGATAACCACACCAGGCCCGCCGCTCCGAGAACCAGAAGCGCCGATAGCGATCTGATCAACTGAATCTGTTGCGGATCAAAGACTGGACTCGACCAATCAGAAATGGCTTGCGTGTTCGCCAGCACACGCCAAAGCTCAAAGCAGAGGGTGAACGCGGCGGCCAAGACCAACAGTTCCAGGCCTAGCTGCAATCCGGTAAAGCGTCCCAAGCCGAAGCTCAGATCGGCTCCGAGCAAAGGATCTTGCAGGGCGCTATCGGGAATCCAAAGAGCAAGCGACCAGATCCCCCAGGCGCGGCTGACGACAACGATCAGCGAGCCTGCAACGATTCGGGCCAGCCACGGCCTCAACCGCGGCCATGCCATCAACAGGGCAATCCCCCCAGCTTGCAAAAGCCCGACAACTGAAAGGTGATTGTGAGGAGAAAGATGCTGCTTCCACTCCCCCAGCTGAGACGGATCACGAATGGACAACGCCACAAGATCCAATGTCAGCGCTGCAGTGATCAGCACCACCCCAGCACTGAGCAACATTCCGAATCCGTAGGCCCATCCGGTGAGGCTCAAGCCCTGGGATGAAGTCGACTTCCGTCGTCGTCGTCTGAATTGTCTGGACCAGGCCCGGGCTGCCAGCAACGGCAGCATCGCCAATCCCGCCAGTAGAAATTGAAGCAACCAACGCTTCAGCAGAACATTGGTCCAATCGAATTGATCAAACCAGAGCCACTCGATCTGCATCCGGGCTGCAACAACAACCAGCGGCAGCAGAACGAGAAGGCGTCTCATGGGAGGCCAGCGATGTCTCGGAACCGATCACCGTTGATCGTTTCTTCCGACATCAAAACTTCCACAAGTTGATCCATCAACTCGCGGCGTGGTTCCAGCAGAGCGATGGCTTGCGCCAGGGCATTCTTGGCCAGCTGGCGAACCTGCTCGTCAATGGCCTGTCCAGTGGATTCGGCGTAGCCCGGCCGTTGGTTGAACCAGTCGCGCCCCAGAAAAACCTCCGTACCCGGCCCCTCGAGCGCCATCGGTCCAAGCGTGGAAAAGCCGAAGCGGGTCACCATTTCGCGGGCAAGTTGCGCCACCATCTGAAGATCTCCACTCGCTCCCTGGGTGATCTCCAGGGAGCCGAAAACCACCTGCTCAGCAGCACGCCCGCCCAAGGCCACCACAAGATCAGCCAGGCAGGACGACCGCGTGATCAGGCCGGAATCCAGCACCTCCTCGTCGGGCATGAATCGGGTGTAACCACCGGCTCCCCCTCGGGGAAGAATGGTGACCTTGTCCACCGCATTGGCAGCCGGCAGAAGGCTGGCCACCAAGGCATGACCCACCTCGTGGTAGGCGATGAGCCTTTTTTTGGCGCTGTCCTGCAAGGGGCGATTGCTTAAGCCCATGGTGATCCGCTCCAAGGCTCCTTCAAGCTGGAATTGGCCAATGCGCAGCATGTTTTGGCGGGCCGTGAGGATGGCCGCTTCGTTCAACAGATTGGCCAGGTCAGCTCCAGAGAAACCCGGTGTCCGATTCGCCCAATCCGACAAGGAAACCGAATCATCGAGGGGCCGTGTTCTGGCGTGCACAGCGAGAATTGCTTCACGTCCGCGGCGATCGGGAAGTCCCACATCGATGCGTCGGTCAAAGCGACCTGGACGCAACAAAGCTGCGTCGAGCACGTCGGCACGGTTCGTGGCCGCCAGAAGGATGACGCCCGAGTTCTCCTCGAATCCGTCCATCTCCGTCAGGAGTTGGTTGAGGGTCTGCTCCCGTTCATCGTTGCCGCCGCCGATGCCAGCACCCCGCTGCCGACCCACCGCATCGATCTCGTCGATGAAGACGATGCAGGGGGACTTTTCCTTGGCTTGGCGGAACAGATCGCGAACCCTGCTCGCTCCGACTCCGACGAAGAGCTCAACAAACTCGGAGGCTGCGATGGAGAAGAAAGGCACCCCCGCCTCTCCTGCAATCGCCTTGGCAAGAAGCGTTTTTCCAGTTCCCGGAGGGCCGACCAAAAGAACGCCCCGCGGGATCTTGGCGCCAAGGCGAATGAAGGCCTCGGGCTGCTTGAGAAAGGTGACCACCTCCTCAAGTTCCAGCCGTGCATCGTTGATACCGGCAACGTCTTCAAAACGAAGCTGAAGGTCTTCCTGGGGCTTCAACCGAGGCTGACTGCGTCCAAACCCCAGAGCCCGATTCGCCATCTGGGCTGAACGCTTCAGCAAGAGCGACAAACCGACCACCACCAGCAGAACCAACATCAGGGTTCCGGCCAGTTCGCGTCCCGCTTGTTCGCGGCGAGCATCAACAACCGTCAGGGGAGTGCCGGAGCTCTCGGCGGCCCGGAGGATTTGGTTGTCGTTGGCGAAGACGGGAACGGTGACCCGTCGACCATCGTTGTATTGGACCCTGACCTCCCGCCGGCCTGGCACAAGATCCAGCTGTTTGATCTCTTTCGCGTCGATGTCCTTCAGCAGGGTGGAATAACTCACCGTGTCCTGCTTCGTCCAAAAACCTCGAATCGAAGAAGGTTGAACCTTCTGAAGGGCCGCGGAACCACTGGAGCCGTCAGAACCTGGTGCCACGTCATTGCCGCGCTGCACGGAGCCTAGCGATTTGACGCAAGGGGGTTCTAAACGAGACAATCTCGGTTTGGAAATTCAGCAGGCGCAATGGCCGTCCCGAAGAAGAAAACATCCAAGGCCAAGCGCAACCAGCGCAGCGCCACCTGGAAGGGCAAGGCAGCCGTTGCCGCCCAGCGCGCCATGTCCATCGGCAAGTCGGTGCTGAGCGGACGCGCCCAGGGTTTTGTCTACCCGGTGAGTGAGTCTGAAGACGGCGAATCCTGAATCGCACCGGGGAGGTGGATTCGCCGCAGGGTTCGATCCGGATCCACCTCCACAACAACATCCGCTGACATCGTTTGAAAACAGCTCGATGGCAGCGAGCAAAGAATCATGCGGATGAACTGATCCAGTTCCGAGCTGGAGAGGGATGCGCCTCGTTCCGCCTGAAGGGTTGCTTCCTGTTGTCGCTTCCAAAGCAGTGGAGCGTTGAAATCCGTCGCCCGTAATTGCCAGAGTTGATTGAAGCAACTCCAGACGTCTTCGTAGTGAGCGAGCACTGGTTGCAGCGACTGGCGCCACTCGAACTCATCGGGCGAGAGGGGGATTTCGAGATGGGGCTCATCCGCCGTTGAGTCGGCATTGGGCCTGCAGCCCACAAACCAACCCTCAAGAATCAGCAGGTCGGCCTTGCAGTGGCGCCAACCGCTGCGATCTCCACGCCCTTCTCGTTTGGACTTGTCGAAGCAAGGCATCAAGACGTCCTCACGCCGTCGCCATCGCTGAAGACAGTCCTGCAGAAGTTCCAGGTCATGGCTGCCGGGCAGGGCGCGGGGCACACCCCAGGGGTTGCCGAGCATGGCCGCATCTAGCCGATCGGCCTCGAAATAAAAATCATCCAGCGAAACCACCCGGATGGAGAGGTCAAGGGCGTTTGCAGCGGCTTCAATCCATTGCCCCAAGGTGGTCTTGCCACATCCCGGCAGAGCACTGAGTCCGAGCACACGGCGTTCTCCCCGCCACTTTTCCCCCAGGCTCAGAAGGGGGAGACCGACCGACCACAGCCAATCCGGCGCAGCCTTGGGGTGCCATTGATCAATCGCTACTTGGTGACGCTTGGAGTGGCGCTGTAGAGCAAACCAATTGTCGACATCGCCAAGCCCGAGATGCTCAAGCAACCGTTGTTGGTCGCTGTTGGAGATGACGCGTTGGCCCTCAGGATCCAACTTTGAACGCCTCCAAAACAACGGCGTAAACAAATCCAAGACGCAGGTTGTCGAGCCAGGCAAGACGTCGGCGCCCCAGAACCATCAATTCACAACCGATAAGGGCATAGAGCGCGGTAAATGTTCTGACCCCGACGGCGTTGGCCAGGTGAACGGTGAGGTTGCCGCCGATGAAAAATCCGAGCAAAAGCAACAGCACCGAGGCACTACGGCGCCACCAGGGTCCTGACCAAGACCGACGAATCCCTGCACCCCAACTGTTCTGTAGCCCCGCCAGACGTGTGTGCTGGATTGAGCTCATCGATCCGGCACCAACAGCAGGGTCTCCAGGTACTTCAGCGTCACTGTTCCGTCCTGGCAAGAGTCACCGCAAAGCACGGTCGCTGGTTGTCCAGGCTCACCCAGTTGATCCAACACCGCAGCTGCCTTGTCTCCTGCGTCACGCAGGGCGTCTGCATCCCATGGCGACGGGGTGAGCAGGCAGCGCAGACCTGCTGTTCTTGCCGCCGAGAGACCCGCCGCTGAATCTTCGATCGCAAGGCTCGTAGCAGCATCCACACCACTGCGTTGGAGAGCCAGCAGATATCCATCCGGTGCTGGTTTTCCAGATGAGACGTCGTCCGATGTCACAACGCCATCGAAGTGGGGAATCTGGTGCTGAACCTGTTCGAGCAGAGCCAGCACCGAGGCCGATCCGCTGGAGGTAACGATCCACTGCTGCACCCCGGCACGGTGCAGCTCCTGCAAAAGTCTCCTCACACCGGGGCGCAATTTCACATGTCCTTGGCGAACCCGTTCCAGGTAATGCAAGCGTTTGCGATCGCGCACCTGCTCCAGTTGCTCCTGGCTGAGGGCCACTCCACAAGCTTCAGCGTGAAGCTTCACCCTGCGCAGTCCGCCTGGGATCGCCAACAGCTTGTTGTACAGGGCTTCATCCCAAACAAACGGGAGATTCAGCTCCTGAAAGGCCGTGTTGAAGGCCGGGCGATGACCATCCATTTCCGTGTCGGCCAGGGTGCCATCCACATCCCAAAACACCGCTGAAAGCCTGTTCACCTTGAGGAGCAGCAACGGCACAATGCTGGGACATCACCGCCTGTTCCGTTCCTTTGTCGGCTGTTCCGCTCCACTGGTCCTGGTCTCTTCCAGCCGTCGTGGAACCATCGCCACTGCGAGGGCTTGATCTACCGCTGGCGCTGCGCTGTGTGCTGCGGCGCAGGGGTTTCGCATCGGCATCCGAAGCCGAGACGTTTCTCTGCCCCGGTGATCTACCCCCCACCCGCGACCACTTCCCCGATCTCGAGCAGGCCTGTGCCCGTCTTGTGGCGGCCTGCCGATCCCGTGAACGGGTGGCCATCTGTGGTGATTACGACGCCGATGGGATGACCAGCACAGCGCTGCTGTTGCGGGCTTTGGCCCCCCTGGGCGCTGATCCTGAGCCAGCAATTCCTTCGCGGATGGAGGAGGGCTATGGCCTCAATCCAGCCATGGTGCAGCGGCTCTATGACGATGGAGTGCGGTTGTTGGTCACCGTTGATAACGGAGTTGCTGCCAGGGATGCTCTTGAACTTGCGGCGAGTTTGAGCATGCAGGTGATCGTGACCGATCACCACACCATCCCGGCGGAACGACCGCCCATGACCGCACTCATTCACCCGGCCACCACGCCGGAGGGCTCGCCCTACCGAGGACTGGCCGGTGTGGGGCTGGCCTATGTGTTGGCCCATGCCGTTGCCGAGGTGCTGAACAAACCAGAAGCCATCCGCGTTGCCCGGGATCTGTTTTGCATCGGCACAGTGGCTGATATGGCTCCACTGGTGGGAGCCAACCGCAGTTGGTTGCTTCAAGGCCTGAATCACCTGCACCGCTCTGAGTGCAAGGGGGTGCAAGCGCTTCAGCGCTTAGCGGGTCTCGGGGAGCGTCCGCTGACGGCCGAGGACATCGGATTTCAGATCGCACCACGCATCAATGCCGTCGGCCGCCTCGGCGAACCGAGGCTTGTGGTGGATCTGCTCACAGCCGAGGATTCTGATTCGGCCATGGCCCTGGCCCGCCGTTGTGATGATTTCAACCGTCAGCGCCGGGATCTTTGCGACGCGATTGAAGCGGAAGCCGTAGCTCTTGTGGAAGCGGAGAGCAGCGATGCTCTTCCCTCCTTTCTGCTGTTGGCACAAAGCCATTGGCACCACGGCGTCATCGGCATCGTTGCTGCGCGTCTGATGGAGCGCTACCACCGTCCCACCGCTCTCCTGGCTGGAGACGGTGATGGAAGCCTTCGGGCCTCGGTGCGGGGTCCTGTGGGCTTTGCAGTGGATCGAGCCCTCTCCAGCTGCAGTGATTTGTTGACCCGCTTTGGAGGCCATCCCGCTGCAGGGGGGTTCACCGTGAAAGCGGAGCTTGTCCATGCCCTGCATGAGCGTCTTTGCAATGCGGCAGATGACTGGCTGATGACCCAAGCCCAGGGACGACCTGTGCAACCCGACGCTCTGCTGCAGTTGAAGGATGTGAACTGGGATTTGTGGCGCCATCTGCAAACCCTGGCCCCCTTCGGTATTGGTCATCCGAAACCGCTGTTCTGGTCGAGAGGGGTGACCGTTGAGGATCGGCGCGACCTCAAGGGTGGTCACCTGGCCCTGACACTGCGTCAAGGAGAGAGTGAGCGTCGCGCCATCGCCTGGCGATGGGATCCGTCAGCGTCTGTTCCCCCTCGCTGTGATGTGGCCTACAGCATTGCGATCAACCGTTGGCAGGGCGAACAGCGTCTTCAACTGGAGCTCAAAGCCATCCGAGCCCATACAGACGTGGTGTTGATCGACCGCGGCTCCCGGCAGTACACCGCCCGCTGGACAGAAGCCTCAGGGTTGATGCTGACCAATGGAGAGGGTGAGATGCTCCAGGCGAGCATTCAACAAGAAAAGTCCCTCACCAGTGACAACGACCTGGCAAGGGACCAACGGGTGATTCAGTTGATGGAGGAAGCCTGTCTTGGCTTGGGGCTTCGTCCTTGAAGCGATGCAATCAGAGGGCGCCGCGGCGATAGAAGAGGATGAAGATCACAGCAGGGCCTGCAATGGTGATCATTGCCAGGGCGGCAAAGTTGGCGATCAGGTGAATGTCAAAGCCCATGGCGATTCAGCGCTGTCCGAAATCGATACGCCTCCCAGGCTACGGGGCACTGACCCAAGAGCGACGGATTGGTTCAGATCTCTGTGATGGCTTGTCACAGCTTCAGTCATGACCAGAGACCAACCGCAATGGACCTGCATCAAACACTGTGGTGCCTGTTGCCGACTCGCCCCCGAAGAACGGGCTGACGCCCTGGAGGCCTTGAGCGAAGAGCAGCAACGCATCTATCTCTCGATGGTTGGGGACGATGGATGGTGCATTCATTACGACACGGGCAGTCAGCGATGCACGGTGTACGAGGAGCGTCCTGATTTCTGTCGCGTCAGTGGTCTCGGCCGTTTGTTTGACGTCCCCGATGATCAGTTCGACGCCTTCGCCATTGCCTGTTGCAACCAGCAGATCCGCAGCACCTATGGCGGTCGTAGTGGCGTGATGCGTAGGTTCAAGCGCGCGCAAACCGAAGGAGGTTCTGTTGACAAGTGAGCCAACCAGCAGCGAGTCGCGCAGCTTCGCTGCCGTGCTGTTCAGCACATTCAGCACGGTTTTTGTGGCTGAACTGGGCGACAAAACACAATTGGCGACGCTGCTTCTGTCCGCTCAGTCCGGCTCACCGGTTTTGGTGTTCATCGGAGCCGCGCTGGCGTTGATTGCCTCCAGTCTTGTCGGCGTTCTTGTCGGTCAATGGTTGGCCAAAACCCTTCCTCCTGAGCGGCTGGAGCTGATGGCTGGCGTGCTGATGGTGGCGCTTGGCATCTGGCTGGGTCTGCAGGCCGCCCGGTCCCTTTGGCTCAACGCAGCGGGCTGACGATGGATTTTCCTCTTCTTCTTTCCACGTTCTTGACCGTGTTCCTGGCCGAGCTCGGTGACAAGACCCAACTCGCCACCGTTGCCATCAGTGGCACCTCCAATCGCCCCCTGGCCGTCTTTCTTGGCTCATCATCCGCCTTGGTTCTTGCGAGCTTGCTGGGGGCCTTTGCCGGTGGATCCGTCGCGACGGTGATCCCCAGCGATCTGCTTCAGCTGGTGGCCTCCCTTGGATTCCTTGTGATCGGTGGACGTTTGCTGGTGCCGCTCTTCCGTGAGACGGAACCCGCCACGGACGGGGATCAGACTCCTGAGCCCTAAAGTGGGTTTTGAAGGGTTGACTCCGCACGGCCTGCTGAACAGCGTTGGCCACCCCTTCCGTCTCTCCCGGCCTTGATGGTCGGTTTCTCGCACGCCACGATGAAATTCACGGTTGCCGATCTGCTGGATCAGCTCTCAACGGAGCATCCCTCTGAGCCCGACCAACTGGCCAAGATCCTCAAGCTCAGCAACAAGGCGGACAAGGCTTCGCTTGATCTTGCCGTTTCATCACTGGTGAAAATCGGTGTGATCGAACAGTCGGGTGAGGGTGGTCTCACAAGGCCGCAAGAGAGTGACCTGATTGATGCGCGCCTACGTTGCAGCAGCAAAGGCTTTTGCTTCGCCATTCGCGATGACGGCGGCGAGGACATCTACATCCGCGACCATCAACTCAATCACGCCTGGAATGGCGATCGTGTTCTGGTTCGGGTGACCCGAGAGGGTGGACGCCGCCGTTCTCCTGAAGGTGGCGTGCAGTGCATCCTTGAACGGGCCACCCAATCGCTCCTGGCGCAGGTGGAGCAACAGAGTGAGCAGCTGTTGGCCTCGCCCCTCGATGACCGTGTGCTCGCCGGCATTGAACTACCAGCAGAGGACTCAAAGCATCTGCCGGGTGAGGAGGTGGAAAGCGTTGTCGAGGTATGCATCGACCGCTATCCCGTGGCGCAGCATGCAGCGGCTGGTCATGTTGTGCGTTCTCTGCCGTTGAACGGCGGCCCCGCGGCGGATCGAGATCTCCTGCTCACCAAGGCTGGACTCCAAGAGCGCCCAGTCCCACCCCGCAGCTCAGGCAAAGCCCCTGCCGCCAAGGGACGCATCGATCTCACCGCACAACCTTCTCTCCTCCTCAAGGGATGGACTCAAGAGGATGCACCGGGGTTGCCCGCCGTGCATGTGGAAGCCAAGGACGGCGGTTGTTGCCTCTGGGTTCATGTGCCCAGCGTGGGTGAGCGGATCGGATTGGGCAGCAGCCTTGATGCCTGCCTGCGTGATCGCGGTGAAGCGCTTTGCCTCGGTGAGATCTGGCAACCCCTGCTCACTCCTGCCCTCAACAAGGCAACGACCTTTTCCTCCGGAGAAGAGGCTGACGCCATCAGCGTTCGGCTGGACATCGCAGCCAACGGTGAGCTCAGCGACTGGGAGTTCATGTTGAGTTCGGTTCGCCCCGTCGCCGACGTCAGCGCCAATCAATTGGTTGCCCTCGCCGAACGCAAACCAAAGTCGCGCAGCATCCCGGCGGCACTCAAGCCGATCAAAGATCAGCTCGGACAACTGGAGACCCTGCGGTTCTGCAGCAGCCTGCTGTTGGAGCACGAGCGCAACAACGGGGTTGTGCAACTCGATCTCTGTCCTCCTCAGCTTGAGGCCCTGGGTGACCTGCGCAGCGCAGATCCATCCAGCCTGCGACATCGCTGGGTGGATGCGCTCAACCCGGTGGACCCCCATGCACTCCTGCAGCCTCTGTTGAGGGCTGCCGACCGTGCATGGACAGCGCAGCGGATCGATCTCCAATTGCCTGGAATCACCGTTGAAGCTGATGAACCCGATAGCAGCGTTCTGACGGATGTGGCGAAGACGGCCATCGCCTTGGATCTCCCCCTCGAACTGGATGATGACGGCTCTCCCTCAGCTTCGGAACTGATCCAGGTGTTCCAAAACAGCAGCCAACGTCGGGTGCTGGAACAACAGCTCAGTCACGCTCTGTCACCCCTCAGCTTTGTGGCATCCGCACAGGCGACTCCTGCAGCTGCAGATTCCGATGGAGAGGAGGCGGGTTCCACCACCCCCAATACCTCACCCACCCCATGGACCTGTGCCACGCAGCACTACGCACACCTGGTCAATCAGCAGTTGATCGTTGCTCTGCTGAGCGACGCCAAGGATCGTCCAACTGTGCGCCACAAGACGCGTCTGAAGCTGGGTGCGAAGGGAGCCGGTGCTGATCTCACATGGCCGTTGTTCACAGCATCACAGGACGAGAAGCTGAATGGATTGGTGAACGCACGCACGGTGCAGCGGCTCAACACCCGGCGACGTCAGGTTTTGGAATTGGAAAAAGATCTGCTCTCCATGATTCAGGCTCGTTCAGCCCAGCCGTTGATCGGTCAAGAGGTAGAAGGCCGCATCAGTGGTGTGCAGAGCTATGGCTTCTTTGTTGAGGTCGGCGAGAGTCGCGTTGAGGGTCTTGTTCATGTGAGCTCCCTTAACGATGACTGGTACGAATACAGATCCCGCCAGAATCGTTTGGTCGGCCGCAAAACCCGTCTGACTTATCAACTTGGTGACTCTGTTCAAGTGCGCGTGATCAATGTGGATGTTCTGCGCAACCAGATCGACCTTGAGGTGATCAGTCAGGGATCCGATGGGTCCATCGAGCCCGAATCGTCGGAGCCGCTGCCTGTTGCCCTCAGCGAGCGCTGAGTGATGCATCCCTACGTTCTGGCCGTCACCGGTGCATCAGCCCAACCCCTCGCCGAGCGTGCCCTGCAGCTGCTGTTGCAGAGAGGACGTGCAGTGCATCTCGTGCTCAGTCATGGTGCCCATGAGGTCTTCCGTGCGGAACAGGGCCTGTCCATCCCCGTGGATCCTCAGAAGCAAAAGGAGTTCTGGAGAGACAGGCTTGGGGTGGAGAGCGGCGAACTCACCTGCCATCGCTGGAATGATCAAGCCGCCTGTATCGCAAGTGGGAGCTACAAGACCCGGGCCATGGTCATCGTTCCGTGCAGCATGGGAACCGTTGGACGCATCCACGCTGGTATTGCCGCTGATCTGATCGAACGCTGTGCGGATGTGCACCTCAAGGAGCGGCGTCCTCTGGTGATTGCTCCGCGGGAGATGCCCTTCAACCTGATTCACCTTCGCAACCTCACAGGCCTTGCCGAAGCTGGAGCCACCATTGCCGCTCCCATCCCGGCTTGGTACACCCGGCCAGATTCACTTGCGGAGATGGTGGATTTTTTGGTGGTGCGCTTGTTCGATGGCTTGGAGGACGACCTCGCACCGCTGAATCGCTGGAGTGGCCCCCTGGAATGAGCATGTTCCAGCGGTTATTGCTGATCCCCTGCCTGGCGCCCCTGCTGGCCATCCTGGCTTTGTCTGCAACCAATGCTGGAGACAAGACCAGGCTGCGTTTGCTGGTTTGGACGACACCTCCGCTGCCCGTAGGGGCATGGACTGCACTGGCCGGCGTTGGTGGCGCAGCTGGTGCTGCTGTCGCTGCCTGTCTGGTGTTGCCAGCGGAACGTCCCCTGAGTCGCAAACGCCATTCACCTTTGCAGCCCGATTTCGATGAGAAGGACTACGTCGCCAATGAGTCGACAACACGACACAACGCCAAGCCTGGTCCCGAAAGGGATGTAAGGGAACCAGCTCCAACGGTGTCTGTGGCCTACCGCGTGATTCAGCGCCCTGCATCGGGACCCCGGCCGCCTCAAGCCTCAGCCGTGGCCTCTCCCCCACAGGAGAACAGCAACTGGGGTGATGATCCGGACGCGAACTGGTAAGCAACGCACCAAGCTGCTTACAGTTGCGCCAGCAATGCTGGATCGGTGAGCGAAACTCCTGTCGAGAAGCAGCCTTCAGGTCAAGAGCCCCCTGCAAAACCGGCGCCAAAAGCCAAGCCACCGAAGCCAGAGGACAAGCCCTTCCCTGAATTCATCGACACGCTGTTTCTGCCGGCCGTCGCCAAACAGCTGGCCGAGCACGACATCACAGCTGACCGTCTCGAGCGCGTGGATGGGCAGCGTCCCGTCGTCGGTGGTGACTGTCCGATGGTGATCGGTGAACTGCCTGGAGGCCGCCGCTTCTGGGTCTGCTTTGCCAAGCCAGACATCAACAGTTCCAAGGTGATTGCCTTGGCCGATGCCGGCAGTGAGCCCACCTTGCTGGAAAGCTTTCTGATCGATGAAAAGCGGATGTCTTTGCCCCTTTTGGTCTCCCGGCTGTTGCAACGTCTCAATGGCCAAAAGTGGCTGGGAGGTAACTAAGCCCCCGCGATGGTCTCGGGGGTTGGACTGACACGCCTACATTGGCTTAATAGTGAACCGCAACTGATGGTCCCTCCCACCGCCGTGGCCGAAGGCAGCGCTGTAGCCATCAAGGATCCTGTCAAGGACACAATCCTGACGCCTCGCTTCTACACCACCGATTTTGAAGCGATGGCGGCGATGGATCTTCAGCCCAATGAGGCTGAGCTTGAAGCCATCTGCGAGGAGTTCAGGAAGGACTACAACCGTCACCACTTTGTTCGCAACGAAGAATTTGAAGGTGCAGCTGACAAGCTCGATCCGGAAACCCGCAAGGTGTTCATCGAATTCCTTGAACAGAGCTGCACATCTGAGTTCTCAGGATTCCTCCTCTACAAGGAATTGAGCCGTCGGATCAAGGCCAAAAACCCGCTTCTGGCCGAGTGCTTTGCCCACATGGCACGTGATGAAGCTCGTCATGCCGGCTTCCTCAACAAGTCGATGAGCGACTTCGGCATGCAGCTGGACCTCGGCTTCCTCACGGCCAACAAGGACTACACCTTCTTCAAGCCGAAATTCATCTTCTACGCGACTTACCTGTCTGAAAAGATCGGCTACTGGCGCTATATCGCCATTTACCGTCACCTCGAGAAGAATCCCGACAGCAAGATTTTCCCGATCTTCAACTTCTTCGAGAACTGGTGTCAGGACGAGAACCGTCACGGCGACTTCTTCGATGCCCTAATGAAGGCTCAGCCCGACACGGTGCGTGGCCCGATTGCAAAACTCTGGTGCCGCTTCTTCCTGCTGGCGGTATTCGCCACCATGTACGTGCGTGACGTGGCCCGCAAGGAGTTCTACGAGGCCCTCGGATTGGACGCCCGCACCTACGACAAGATGGTGATCGAGAAGACCAATGAAACGTCGGCCCGCGTCTTCCCTGTCGTTCTCGATGTGAACAACGAAAAGTTCTGGACCCGCCTCGAACGACTCGTTGCCAACAACGCCGCCCTGGAAAAGGCTGATGCCAGCGGTTCCATCGCTCCCGTGAAGCTGCTGCGCAAGCTTCCTTTCTGGATCGCTAACGGCGCCGAAATGGCCAAGCTTTTTCTGATGCCAGCGATCGATAGCGATCGTTTCCAGCCAGCTGTGCGTTGAGGGGGCTTCCCCCAGCCCAACCCAGGAGATTTCTTGACCAACGCCTTTTCGAATCAGTGGCGCGGACTCTTGGAGTCCCTGCTGCATCGCGGTAGTGCCGCAGGTGCCGACCTGGTGGAGGTGTTCCTCGAGCGCACCGATCACATCGGTTTGCTTGCTGAACAAGACCTGATCACCAGTGTCAATCCATCCTTCGCCCGCGGCGCAGGCCTCAGGGTGTTCCGTGATGGTCGAGATGGATTCGTCAGCACCAACGACCTCAGCGAAGCTGGGCTCAGGCGAGCCCTGGATCAGGCGCTGGCCATGCTCGGCCTTGAGCCTCAACAGCTCACGACGACGGCAGCTTTTGAAGGGTTGAAGGGGTTGACCGACCACGGTCTGGTTAAGGCCGACTGGCTTGAGCGCTGCCCAACCCTGGATCAGGCCAGCCAGTGCCTGCTCCAGGGCACAGCCCATCTCAATCGTCTTGGTGAGCACCTGCAGGTGCGCCGTGGAAGTTACGCCCGTGACTGGCAGGAAGTGCTGGTGGCTGCATCCGATGGCACCTTTGCCCGCGACATCCGTCTGCATCAGTCGACCGGTCTCTCCGTTCTTGCCGCCGACGGCGATCACCGCTCCAGCATTGGCCGCCGCTATGGAAGTTCCGATCGTCCGGACGATCTTCGGGACTGGGATTCCGAAGCCAGTGCAGCGGAGGTGTGCAACAGCGCTGGAACCATGTTGCGTGCCGACTACGTGGATGCCGGACAGATGCCGGCTGTTCTCGCCAACCGCTTTGGAGGTGTGATCTTCCACGAAGCCTGTGGTCACCTCCTTGAAACAACCCAGATTGAACGGGGCACGACGCCCTTCGCTGACCGGGTTGGTGAACTGATCGCTCACCCTGCAGTCACCGCCATCGATGAAGGACTGAGCGGTGGATCCTTCGGTTCCCTCTCGATGGATGACGAAGGAATGGAACCTGAGCGCACCGTGCTGATCAAAGACGGTGTGCTCCAACGCTTCATCAGCGACCGGGCTGGTGAACTGCGCACGGGCCATAAACGCACCGGAAGCGGCCGGCGTCAGAGCCATGCCTTCGCCGCGGCGAGCCGGATGCGCAACACCTTCATCGATGCCGGTTCTCACACACCGGAACAGTTGATTGAATCCGTCGACCAAGGCCTCTACTGCAAGGCCATGGGTGGGGGAAGCGTCGGCCCGACAGGTCAGTTCAATTTCTCCGTTGAAGAGGGGTATCTGATTGAGAACGGCAAACTCACGAAACCGGTGAAAGGGGCGACGTTGATCGGTGATGCCAAGGAGGTGATGCCTCGCATTTCGATGTGCGCCAACGATCTGGAACTGGCTGCAGGGTTCTGCGGATCCGTCAGTGGAAGTGTGTTCGTCACCGTGGGCCAACCCCACATCAAAGTTGATTCGATCACGGTGGGGGGCCGTTGATGATGAACAGCAACAACAGCCTTAACGCCACGGATCTCAGGGATTGCCTTCAGAGCCTCGCCTCTCGCGAAGGCATTCGTCGTTGGGATCTTGGTGCCGCCTGCAGTGACGACTGCTCCGTTCAGGTGGATCGTGGTGAAGCCAAACAACTCAAGGCATCGCAGCGAAGCTCCATCACCGTTCGGGTTTGGAACAACGATGGACTGGTGGGCATCACCAGCACTACCGACCTCTCCGATAGCGGCTTGGAACAAGCCCTGGTGGGAGCCCATACGGCCAGCCGTTTTGGCAATCCCGAGGACATCCCTGAGTTCTCCCCCCTGGCCACAGCTCCACTCCCCGAGCTCGATCGACCGCTTCAACCACGCCAAGGAATCCTCCCCCTGCTGGATACCCTTCGGGATGCGGAAGCTGATCTGTTGGGGCGTCACCCCGCGATCCAGACCGTCCCCTACAACGGACTGGCCGAATCCCTCTCCCAGAGCCTCTATCTCAACAGTGATGGAGCACTGCGTCAGATGGAGCGCACCCAAGCCAGCCTGTATCTCTACGCAAGGGCGGAAGAAACAGGTCGCAAACCCCGCAGCGGAGGTGCTGTTCGTTTGGGTCTTGGCAGCAGCGATCTGGATGTTGAAGGCTGCATCAGCGAGGCCGTTGATCGCACCGTCAGCCATCTGGACTATCGACCGATCGAAACCGGGAGCTACCGGATTTGCTTCACCCCCGAGGCTTTTCTCTCTCTGCTCGGTGCCTTCAGCAGCATGTTCAATGCGCGTTCGGTGCTCGATGGGGTGAGCTTGAGCCAGCGGGATTCGATTGGATCCGATGTGGCGGTTCCCTTCCTCAACCTCCACGATGACGGCCTTCATCCTGGACACATCAGTGCGGCAGCCTTTGATGGCGAGGGAACACCAACCCGGCGGCTCTCTTTGATTGAGGGCGGAACCCTGCGGAATTTCCTTCACTCGGAAGCCACGGCCCGAGCCTTCGGTGTTCAACCCACCGGCCATGCCGGCCTCGGCGCCAAGGTTTCGGTTGGACCCGACTGGTTTGTGGTCGGTTCCAACCCACAGGTGAGCAGCGGCAACAGCCTCGATCACCGCACCGAGTCAGGTCCGTTCGTTCTGATTGAGGATCTCTCGGCTCTTCATGCCGGTGTGAAAGCCACCCAGGGCTCCTTCTCTCTGCCTTTCGATGGCTGGTTGGTCAACAACGGTGAGCGGGTCTCCGTCGAAGCGGCAACGGTTGCCGGTGACATTCGCTCAGTTCTTAACGGCATTGCTCATCTGGAAGCTGATGCTGAAGTCACACACCGTGGGGTTTCTCCCCATGTTTGGGTGGATGGCCTCTCCATCACCGGCGAAGCCTGACGTTGAAAATTCTGTTCTGGGGAACACCGGCCTATGCGGTGCCGACCCTTGATGCTTTGCACGAGGCTGGGCACACCATCGTTGGGGTGGTGACACAGCCGGATCGTCGGCGTGGTCGCGGCAAACAGTTGGTTCCATCTCCGGTCAAGGAAAGGGCGGAAGAACTTGGTCTTCCGGTGTTCACCCCTGAACGCATCCGAAAGGATGACGATTGCAAAAGTGAGCTTGCTGCACTCGGAGCCGATGTCTCGGTGGTGGTCGCCTTTGGACAGATTCTTCCCAAGGATGTGTTGCAGCAACCTCCCCTGGGGTGCTGGAACGGCCACGGATCACTCCTGCCCCGCTGGCGTGGTGCTGGTCCGATTCAGTGGGCCTTGCTCGAGGGTGATCAGGAAACGGGTGTGGGGATCATGGCCATGGAGGAAGGGCTCGACACCGGACCTGTGCTGCTGGAGCAACGAACTCCGATCCAGCTGCTGGATTCATCCAACGTCTTGGCCGAACGGCTCAGTTCCCTGACGGCAGAGCTGATGGTGCAGGCCATGCCTCTGATTGAAGCGGCAGGACCGGGGCCTGAAGAAGAACGATTGGCAAGGCTCAATGTGCGCGTTCAGGCCGAGGAGTCGACCTATGCCCGCATGCTCGAGAAGCAGGATTACCAACTGGATTGGTCAGCTTCTGCCCTCGGCATTCATCGCAAAGTGATGGGGCTTCATCCCGGAGCCTTCACCCATTGGCAGGGCAAACGACTGAAGCTGCTGCGCACTGAACCGTTGATCGAGCGGTTGAAGAATCAACTCAGCGCCGAAGCCCGCAAACTCGTGGGGCAGTGGCCCACTGGAGAGGATCCTCCAGGGACGATCCTGGGGGTGATTGAGGATCTGGGGCTTGTAGTGAGCAGTTCTGGCTGTCCGCTTTTGATTCGAGAGGCTCAGCTGGAAGGAAAAGCGCGGAGCACAGCACCCGTTCTGTTGCAGCAACTCAAGGCAACTCAGGGAGATCGCATCGGCGACGGTTGATTCAGGATTCTGTGTACAGCGAACGCGCTTGAGCCCATACGCGATCAAGATCCTGTTCAGAGAGCTGTAGAGCTTCCGGGAACATCGTCGAGAGCCACTGTTCGCGGTTCAATAGGGCGTCGGCCTCAAAGAATGTTTGCTGCGACGCGAGCACTCTGAATTTGAGAAATTCAAGCAACCGTGCCCGCAAGCGAACCGTGTCAACAAGTTTGATCCTTCCGCTTTGATCAAGAAGATGAATGTTGCTTCCGGGTTCAACCCCACGTAATCGTGGTGCAAGCAACTCCAACGTTGTTGGAGGCTGCCAATGACGTTCCTTGGTCTTGGGGTGGGGGTAATAAATCCAGCCGTTCACAACATCAGTTGCGCCTGCTTTGATCTCCACACGCCAGAACGAGAAGGTTTCAGGGGGGTGGAGTTCGGTCCAATGCACCCTCTCGAACAGGTGATCTGGATTCGAAAGAGAAACCTCGAGCGGTGCAAAATCGATATTCAGCGTTCCGAAATAACAACTCGACAGATCGAGGCCTAATGCCTTGAACACAGGGGATTGCATTCGAATCGTTCCATCCGGATACGGAGATTCGTTGCTTGTTCCGGAGGCGACACCATGGCCAGCACAGAGACGGCCCGTCAGCCATTCAGCGTTCATGGATCAGCGAAGTTCACGATGGCTGCAGCTCTCGCAGGGGCCTTCAGGCCAAACGGCGCAACGGAGCAAAGGGCTGCGAGCATTGAACCGACAGTTCGGGTCGCCGATCACCCAGCCGTGTCGCCAGGGTGTTGCATCCGCTGGTCGAGCCTGGGGTTTCACCATCAAGGCCACCGATGCCATCACGTAGCGACCGTTGCGGAGGGCATAACGGTGACGACGCTGCATCACAAGGAAGGATTGTTCTTCAACAACAAGCCAGCGTCCTGGTTGTGGTGGATCCTCAAGATCAACACGATGGATCAGACGATCACCACTGACATGGCGAAGTTCAACAAGCATGGCTTTCGTCCTGATCGAGATCGTTGATGCGGACCGACATTCCCCAGGCAAACAGGATCAGCACAATCAGCAGGGTGAACCAATCGGGTTGATTAAGGCTGGGGAGCACAACGTGAACGATCAAGCGCAACGCCACAAAGGCAACCGCAAGAAATCCAGCTGTTTCAAGGCGTGGATACAGATCGAGCCAACGGATGAACAGAGCGGATGTGAAGCGCAACGCCACGATGCCGATGAAGGCTCCTGCGCTGATCAACAGAATTTGATCACTTATCGCTACGGCAGCGGCAACGCTATCGATGGAGAAGGCCAGGTCGGTGAACGCCAGCAGCAGAACGGTGTTGAGGAAGGGACGTGGGCCGCTGCTGGATTGATCCCCATCCATGGATGCCGCTGCATGGCTCGAACGCTCTTTGAAGTGATCGACCACCAGCCACACCAGATAAGCGGCAGCCAATAACTGCACCCACGCGTTTTGCAACACCCACTGGGCAACCACGATTAAAGCGATCCGCAAGACCAGTGCAATGCCAATGCCCAGGTTGAGGGCAAGGCGTTCCTGCTCCGGTTGGCGGCTGCTGCGGGCGATGGCAGCAAGGGCTACGGCATTGTCGGCCGACAGGATTAGCTCCAGCAACACCAGAACTGGGAGCAGTGACACAACCTCTCTCCATTGATCGGCACCTTCAAAGAAATCCGACAGTGAGGGGAGCGAAGTGATGTCCATCGCGGCAGCCTAGAAAGTGCAAGTGCTGTTCCATTGCGATGCAGATCCGGGCCGAGCTGTGTCACGTCGACACCCTGCGATGCATCGTGCGTGTTGAGGCCTGGCACGACGGTGCTTTGCTGGGCAGCGCCCTTGGTGAAGCCGCGACGGCGGAGGAAGCTGAGGAAAGGGCGTTAGAGCGCCTGAACAGCAGATTTGAGTTGGGGTCCACACAACAACCGCGACCGAGTCAGCGTCGTCCAGAAGCAGAGGTGATCGCACAGCCTGAGCCGCCTGCACCCGTGGAGCGGCCAAGGAAAATTGAACAGGCCGAGCCCACTGCTGCATCCGCCAACACTGCTTCCCCACAGGTCGCGATTCCAGCCTCGGAGGATGTCCCATCGGAAACCCCGACCGATCCTGACGATTGGAGCGATGAGCTGACTGCCATCGATATGGAAATCAGACGCATCGGTTGGACACGAGAACAGGAGCAGGAGTATTTGACGCGAGCTTTCGGTCTTGGCAGCCGTCACAAGCTCACGCGCTATGCCGACCTGGTGGCTTACCTGCGTCAGCTCAAGTTGATTCAAGCCAACGACGATGCATCCACAGCACCTGCACCCATCCGTCGCGGTGACTTGCTCCAACAGGGAGATTCAATGTTGAAACAGCTGGGCTGGAGCTCCG
>Ga0213866_10000364_pt1 | contig 37437 bp, 31 predicted proteins | sample PICome_11_FD_160079 | JGI IMG/M metagenome (GOLD analysis project Ga0213866, IMG submission 160079) | Coastal seawater microbial communities near Pivers Island, North Carolina, United States - PICO284 | ecosystem: Environmental > Aquatic > Marine > Coastal | place: USA: North Carolina... | reverse complement strand
ACTGCCGCGACAGCAGGAAAAGTACTGCCCGCAGCGGCATGACTATGAAGAAGCTTAAGGAAAGAGTTTTTAATCTGTAAGTTCATCTGGCTGCTCGTGCTCACACAACTATCTTACTGTTGCACGGTACACAGTTTAGTGAGTTAAACAATTTTAAATATATACCCCCGAAGCTAGGTTGTAACATTGCTTTAGCTACATTGGTTTTAGCAACAGCATTGCCGTGGTCTACTTCGTGTCGATTTGTGCCATTATCGCGAGATCGGCCTCCACATCAGCATCTTCAGATTGGAGATTTTATAGCATGATCCTAGTAGTTGACGACGAGACAGAGATTGCAGAGGAGCTTGCTGACCTACTTTCTTGCCACTTCACGGATGTCCACTTTGCGACTAGTGCTTCCGAAGGATTGAAAATTGCCCTCGAAGTAGAACCTGAACTGGTTATAACGGACATGCGCATGCCGGAAATGGACGGAGCAGAACTTGTCCGTAGAATTGATACAGCAGTCGACAAACCGACTAGTTTTATTATTGTGTCAGGACATCTTGAAGCAGAGGACGACCTAGCACATCTTCACGATATCGACTACAAATTGATGAGTAAACCGATAGACGTTGATGGCTTTATTGACGTTGTATCGCAGTATTCTGTGGCCAAACTTTGAAAAATATGTGCGAAATTTTTCTAACCCTGCCAGAACCAGCAGGCATTAGAATAAAAGGCGACCAAATCTGTGTCTAATCGCCACAAAATTCTGGTCCTTGAAGACGACAGGGATCTTGCGACAGAGCTCAAGGAATATCTTGAATCTTCGGGCTTCGACACCGAGATTTGTCCAACAGTTAAGAGTTTCTGGCGATATGTTGCGCGTCATGAGATTGACCTTATCGTCGTGGATTTGAGACTCCCCGATGGAAACGGTCTTGAAGTCATCCGGGAAGTGCGTTCCAAGAGCTCAGTGCCGATGGTCATAACTTCCGGGATGCATGAACTAGAAGAACGCGTCGCTGGCATCGAAATCGGTGCAGATGACTACCTGACGAAGCCGTACAGTTCCAGGGAGTTGTTGGCAAAGATTGGCCGAATATTGTCCCGGACGCAGGGAGAGAAATTTTCTTCAAGGATAAGCCGTCTTAACTCTGCCGGTGTGTTCGAGTTTGAGGGCTTTTTTCTAGATGCTGAATCTATGAACTTGGCCGCCCCAGACGGTACGAACATACCACTCACACCTTACGAATTTCTCCTGCTTCGCACGCTCGTTGAAAAATCCGGTACAGTGCTTACCCGAGAAGTTTTGGTTGGCGTGTTGCACAGTACAACCTGGCACGGATCAGATCGAACAATCGATAATCTGATGAGTAGGATACGCGCGAGGCTATCTCCGTATACTGAAAAAGCTGTCATAAAGACGGTAAGGGGAGTTGGCTATGTCTTCACCAGCAAGGTCGTAATCTCGCATGAACGTGTGTCTGGCGAGTAGCTAATTCATCATCCAAATCAAAGAGTTGACGGTTGCTGCAAGCAGGCACCATCCCCACCCCCCGCCGACGTGCCCTGGAGGCAGCCTCTGTTCGGCGTTGCAAAGATTGGCGTTACCCCCTTGACCGGCCCCAATCGCGGTGCGCTGCGTTTCAATCAGTCCTAGAGCCTGGGTTTCCCAGTAGGCATAGACGTGTCCCAGCACAATCCGTATCTGATTGGGTTTATGCTAGGCGGCCAGCTGTATATTGGTCAGAACGTGGACGGTTTCTCCATGGTATTTCGCCTGCGCCTTAGCTGAGGCGGACACACTCAAAGCACATATTGATCGTACCTATTGAGAACATATTTCCCGCGATAGGGGCGCTGTGCTCCGCCTGTTTTCGCTGGCCAGCGATTCCAGACACGCAGCACGTCACTGGCAGAGAAACAAAAGAAACCGCATGGCACTAACGCTTATGCACGCTGGTGCTCTGAAACCAGGAGACTGTGCGTTAGTCGGGCAGAGCGAATACGTAGAGGGCCTGCCCCGTCGCGGGTTGGTAGATCTCAGGGTATAGCGTCGCTGTGAGCGCGCGGAAAACGCCGATACCGGTCGGCACGGCAATATACTGTTTGCCGTCGACGCTATAGCTAATCGGGAAACCGTGTAGCGGCGCTGCCAATCGCGCACGCCACAACCGCTCGCCGGTCTTTACGTCGAAGGCGTTGAAGTAGCGGTCCACATCGCCCACAAACGCGAGACTGCCGCCGGTGGTGAGAACACCCGTGAGGAACATGGCTCGCTGCTCCACCGTCCAACGTTCTCCCAGCGACTCGACATCCCTCGCCGTGAGTTTGCCGAGCATGCCGTCGGTACCCGGCATTGCGAATGTGCGTGAATCGCCGCCAAAACCCCCGCCGCCCTCTTCCAGGGCCACCTTGCGCCCGACCAACTCTGAGCAGAGTTGGTGTAAGGGAATGATCAGGGCGCGCGACTCGGGGCTGTAGGCACTGGCCTGCCAGTTGTGGCCGCCGTAAATACCGGGGCAGGCGCTGATCGTGTCACCGAGGCCTGCGTCGACGATATCGTCGCGGTAATGCACCGTGCCGCGCTCGCGATCAACTGTTTTGTAGATGTTCTGGGCCTGGGTTTCCGCCAGGCCAATGAACTCCCCGGTGCCCGCGTCGAGCTGCCACAGAATGCCGTCCTTGCCGATGGTGTAGATCCGCTTGCGACCATCAACCTCAATAATCACCCGTTCGAAGCCCACCTCCATATCGATGGTCTCGCCGGGTATGTGTTGGTAGTGCCAGACGATCTCACCGGTGTCGGGGCGGATGGCGAGGGTGGAGTTGGTGTAAAGAGCGGCATCCTGCACACTCATGCCGCGGCTGGCTGCTACCCAGGGTTTGGCCTGAGAGGTGCCGATGAAAAACAGGTTCAGGTCGGCGTCGTAGCTTCCCGCGATCCAGGTATCGCTGCCGGCGCGAAGTTCCGGTGGGATGCCGGCCCAGCTATCCCCGCCGGGTGTTCCAGGCAGCGCGATCGTCGAAGTACGCCACAACTCTTCGCCCGTGTCAGGGTCGTGACCGGTTATGAAGCAGCCGTCGCGGGTGTAAAGTTCGCATCCATTGATGCCGCTAAGCACCACGTTGCCACCGATAATCGGCCCCGCGGTATGGGTATAGGCCTGCCGGTAATCCGCTTTCTGAGTTCGCCAGACCTGCTCGCCGGTGCGTGCGTCTATAGCAACAATGGCGGCATCGTAGGTGGCGAGGTACAGCTTGTCGCCGTAGATGGCGATGTTGCGCACCGGCCCGCCAAGCGTTTGCGCCTCCGGCGGGAACCGGTAGCGGTACTCCCAGATAATGTCACCGGTGTCTGCCGTGACGGCCTGGATAATATTACCGGGGTGTGTCAGGTACATGACCCCATCATGTACCAGCGGCGTGACCTGATTACTGCCGTCCCGCATCGCCAGGGACCAGACCAGGCGCAACTCGCCAACGTTCTTCCGAGTCACCTGCTGCAGCGGACTATAACCGTGGCCGTCGCGGGTGCGACGCCAACTTAACCAATCAGCTGCAGGAGGCTCCGCAAGCGTTGCTTCGCTAACCGGGGAAAAACTGTCTATGGCACGATTTGCGAAACCCGACTTACTCCTTGCTGCCTCGTCGATAGTCTCGGCCGAGGCCCAGCTCTCCAGCGCCTGGCCGGGCTCCAGCGGAACCTGCTCACCGGTACTGATCGCCAGGGGTACGTCTGCCGTGAGCGCGACATCTTGCTCAATCCCGTTGAAGGAGAGCACATAGGCGACCACGGCAAGGTGCCGTTTTTCATCAAGTGTATCACTGGCGCCAGGCGGCATATTGGCCTGGTTATAGCGCAGCAGCGCGGTGGTATTGCGATCGCCCCATTTGTCGAGAAAGGCGCTCCCCTTCAGCGCGCTGCCATGCGCGGAGCCACGCAAATCCATGCTGTGGCAGCTCGCACAGTGTGTGTTGAACAGGGCCTGCCCCCGGCTGCGCTGGCCAGCATCGGCCGACGCTTCCTGTGCGACGGAGCTAAAGGCGATTATGGCCTGTAGCGCCCAAAACATGTTGCCGAAGCCTGGTTGCATGAACACCCCGATCGCGTCAGAGAATCAGGAGACAGCATAGCACCGGTGCGCCCGCCAGACCGGGTAGAATCGTGAACCACGCGATTGACGACGAGGAACCTGGAAACAGTCTGGCTTGAAGACTATCTGTCCTGTCAGGCAAACTCGAAGATTGACAAGGCAACCACGTCGTCAGATGCAAATGAATGACTTGAACTGCCGGATAGTCCAGACAACTCACCCGCCGCTTTCCAGCCCAGGTAGCTTTTATGCGCGCTATACACCTCTTTCTGATTTGTTTATTACTCAGCGCCTGTACCACGGTGCAGCAAAAAAATGCCGACCAACATCTGCGCGAGCTGTATGAACGCACCTGGACCTGGCAGCAGCAGGAGCGGGCACGGTTGCTCACCCCCGATGGTGACTGGGAAGCTGACGACCACTGGCCGTCGGTAACCGCAGAGAGCTATGCACAGCGGCTGGTTTACTGGGAGGACGCGCTGGAAGAGCTGCAGCAGATTCCCCAGGAATCGCTTAGCGAGACCGAGCGTGTGAATGCCGCCGTTTTTAAACAGATCGTAACAACGGATGCCAGCAATGCGCGCTACAAAACCTACGAGGCACCGCTGAATTCAGACACGTTTTTCTGGGGCGGACTGCATCCGCAACAGTCGGGCTTCAACGACCTGGCTGCCTACGAACGCTATCTGGGCCGCCTGCAAGATCTGCCGCGTTATTTCAGCGAGAATCAAGACAACATGCGCGCGGGGCTGGCAAGGGGTTACACACCGCCAGGAATTAGCCTTGCAGGCCGCGAACAGTCCATTGAAGCTTACTTACGCCCCGGCAACGATAATCCCTTTTTTATTCCGCTCAATCACTTTCCCGCGAGCATGAGCCCCGCGGAGCAGGAAGACATTGCCAAGGCAGCGCTGGATGCCATCGACCGGCATGTCGTGCCCGCGTATACCGAATTGCTTACCTTCATGCGCGAGGACTATCTACCTAACACGCGCCAGGAACTGGCTGCTAAGCGGCTACCCGACGGCAAAGCGTTCTATCAAGCACAGATTCAAGCCTTTACCACCCTGGACCTGACGCCGCAGGAGATTCATCAGCGCGGCCTTGCAGAAGTAGCCCGGATTCGTGCGGCCATGGAGGCAATCATAGTGGAGGTAGAGTTTGAGGGAGACCTGGACGCATTCTTTATTTTTCTGCGCACAGACCCGCAGTTCTATGCAAAAACACCTGATGAACTCATGGGTGTCGCGGCGTACGTCGACAAACGTATGGACGCCCAGATCGACAAGGTGTTGGGCTTTCTCCCTCGCAAGCGGCACACTATATCCCCGGTGCCTGACTCAATCGCGCCCGTCTACACGGGGGGCCGAGGAGCTTACGGTCGGTGCCTGATCAACACTTATAACCTGCCATCACGCCCGCTCTACACATTGCCGGCACTGACCCTCCACGAATGCTCGCCCGGGCATGCGCTGCAGGCAGCCATTTCGCGCGAAGCACCGGGTGACATACCTGAATTTCGTGCTCACAACTACTTTTCGGGCTACGGAGAAGGCTGGGGCCTGTATACGGAATGGCTAGGCGGCGAGATGGGCATATACCGAACGCCTTACGAACGCTTTGGCCAGCTCACCTACGAGATGTGGCGGGCGGCCCGCCTGGTCATAGACACCGGTATCCATCACTACGGCTGGAGCCGGGAACAGGCCCAGGCTTACCTGCGCGACAACGCGGCACTGTCGGAACATGAAATCACAACCGAGATTGACCGTTACATCTCGTGGCCGGGGCAGGCACTGGCCTACAAGCTGGGTGAGATGTTAATCAGGGAAAAGCGGGGCCAGGCTCAAGAAGCCCTGGGGTTAGCGTTTGACCAGCGCTACTTTCACGACACTATCCTCGGCCTACGCTCTGTACCGTTGTGGGTACTTGAGGATGAACTAGACGCTTGGATTGCTGCGGGTGGACCCAATCCATACGCCGAGCCGGGCTCATGATATTGCGCTGGTGTACTTGTGCGGACGACGAGCAAGAAATCCTGCTCACAACAGGCCGTTTATTTCGCCTACACTTAGCAACATGAAAAACCCGATCAGGAAGCAACGCGGCTGAATCCTGGCGCGAATTTTCCGCTAGTCTTTAGGCCGCGGGGTTCAGCGTTTTCGCGACAACAAGCGATGCCAGCGAACGCCCGGAGGGTCTGCAATTTCTGGCCCAGCTCGCCGCGGCTTCTCTGGAAATGAAACTCGCCAAGTGCAGCGGCCCGCCTTTGAACGCTTTCTCCTAGTAGCGGTCACCCATGCAGCATCTAGCCCATGCCCGCTCTTGCAGCCTGAAAGGGGACATTTTTTCAGAAGATTTAGAATATCTATATCGAGTAGCCTAAGAGGATTTAACATGACGCGCTTGCTTTTGATCATCTCGTTGTTCTTGCTGCCGTTCACAGCCAGCGCTTCGGATAAACCGAACATCTTGCTGGTTTTTCTCGACAACTTTGGTTGGGGAGAGCCAGGATTCAATGGTGGTGGGATTATTAGGGGCGCGGCGACTCCGCGTATGGATCAAGTCGCTGCCGAAGGACTGCGCCTGACCAACTTTAACGTCGAGGTGCAGTGCACACCCTCTCGCTCCGCTATCATGACCGGCCGCTACGCTGTACGCAGTGGTAATGGCACCGTACCCCTGGGCGAGGGCGTCTACGGTCTCGTGCAGTGGGAAGTCACCATGGCAGAAATGCTCTCTTCAGCAGGCTACGCCACAGGCATGTACGGTAAGTGGCACCTTGGGCGCACCGAGGGGCGGTTTCCTACCGACCAGGGCTTTGATGAGTGGTATGGCGTGCCGAACTCAACCGACGAGTCCGTCTACACCTCCGTGCCGGGGTTTGCCGAGAGCGGCTTATCCGAAACATACGTTATGGAGAGCACACGAGGCAAAACTCCACGCAAGGTCAAGCCATACCGCCTGGACTACCGGCCGCTGATTGACCGTGACCTGACCGACAGAGCCAAGAACTTTATGACCAGTCAGGCAAAGGCCGACAAACCATTCTTCGTCTACTTACCCTATACGGCTACGCATTTCCCGACGCGGCCTCACCCCGACTTCGCCGGCAAGTCAGGCAAGGGCGCCTGGGGCGATCTACTGATGCAGATAGACAGTTATTTGGGTGAGTTACTGGACACCATCGAAGGCCTCGGTGAGGCGGCTAACACAATCGTGATTTTCACCGCGGACAATGGTCCTGAGGCTTTGGGCGCGGGGGAAACTCAAATGACCGTTGAAACCGGGATGCACGGTTCAGCCGGCCCCTGGCGCTCCACTTTGTTCACCGGGTACGAAGGTGCTTTGCGTGTCCCCTTTGCGGTCCGCTGGCCGGACAAGATCGCAGCCGGTACCGTCAGCGACGAAATTGTCCATGCGATGGATCTCTTCCCCACCCTGGCAAAATTCGCCGGTGGTAAAGTCCCTGATGACCGGGTTATCGATGGCATCGATGTATCAGACCACTTGCTTGGCAAGACGGACAAATCGGGGCGAGATGGTTTTGTTGTCTACATGGGTAATGACATTTTCGGGGTCAAGTGGCGCGACTGGAAACTGCACTTCAAAGAGCAGAGCGGGTGGAACGGTGTGCTCAGGGAGTACACCATGCCCAGGGTATATAACCTGATTAATGATCCACAGGAGCGGGACAATGTACTGTTCCCTCATACTTGGGTACCCAAGGCGGCTTTGCCCCAACTCGAGGAACATATCATCTCGCTGAAGAAGAATCCGCCTATTCCCGCGGGAACCCCGGATCCTTACAAGCCGCCGCGATAGGAAGAGTTTGGCATGGCCCAGTCCTACCTGGTACTCACGGCAGTGGCTCTGTTGATACTGTTGTCATCGGGTTCTATGGCCCAGTTGTCAAGCCACAACACGCAAGGCGACCTGGGGTTGATGTCTGGCACCCAGGCCCCGGTGGGTATGTATGGCGTTGGCATGCTCTATGGCTACTCCGCTTACACGCTTCGCGACAAGAATGGAGATTCATTTCGGGCAACCACCGAAGGCGTATCTGTGGATGTGCGAGCAGCTGTAGCCGGATTGCTGTGGACAACGGAGTTCACCATGCTCGGTGGAAACTATGGTTTCGCCGTGTATCCGGCCTTGACCAACAATGCGGTGGAACTGCCGCCGCTGCAAACTGATACTGAGACCCGCACGGGCCTTGCCGATACCTATATTCAGCCTCTTCGAACCCTACCTTTTTCACCCGATGGTCGTGGGCGGGGGCATAGCGCCTGGAAGTTGAAAAATCCCCTGTGGATTTCGCATTTTTAGGGAATCTCGGTGGAAACAATCCCTACCCATACTGCCACCACCGCTATCAACGATAGAGCCCGCATTCTGCGGGCTTTTTAGGCCTGTACCGTCAGCGCTGTAGTTGCTGCCTGCGCGGGCGCTTTGAGAGGGGCTCAGCGTGGCGAATACCAGATCGGGCTGCTGTAGGCCCGTTCCTGAGAGCTATACCGAGCGTCATCTGGCATTTCATCGTATAGGTCGTAATTCTTCCGGTCGTAAGCCAGCCATCTAGGCGTCGGAATTTCCATGACCCTCACATAGTAAAAGGCTCTTTGATCTGGATCGAAAGCGGTGTCTTGCCAATACCCTCGAAGAGAATCTGCCCCTATGGAGTTGCTGTAAGTGGCCTCTTTCTCGTCCACGGTTGAGCCGACCATTGGCAGGTTACCATCCCCATCCACTATCCGAGTGTCTGGGTTGCTCCATGCTACGTCATACACCGCCTCCTGAGAGACGCCATTATTGTCCAGCCAGCCTTTCACAATCTGGATTCGATCGAGATTGGCGCCAGTTGGATCACGCATTGCCTCGACCAGGAAACCAGGGCTTGTGCCCTCCGGCGCAGTAGCCAAATCACCTCCCATAGGCACACCCAACGCATAGCCCCTGCTGGCAAGGTCCTGTTCTTCTAAGTCGCCAGGACCAAACTCGTAGCCGCCGAATATTCTCACCTGCAGTCGAGTCCCCGTCGTGCCAAACACCTCTCTGCGCGCCATAGCGTCCCATATCGCCTCCCGCGTGTTGTCGCTGGCCCATACCCCGGCCAAACCCGATGCTGCGAGCTGCAGTGCAGTTAGATCGAGCGAGGGATCACGGGAAGAACGGATCAAAACGTCTTTCCAGCGATTTGGGCTCGGTTCCAAAAAAGGTGCCTTGCCCCACCAGTTATCCTCGCGCGTAGCGGGTAATCCAGAGTGGCTATCCGTGCTGCCCACAAGCCCGAATTTGAATGGGTTGGCGCCCAGATCCTCGTCAAACTCAAGGCCCATTTTCAGTGCAGGGCGGGCGTACTCGTACTGAATCATGTCAGTAGTCCTTTCCACCGTTCCGCCCAGATTAGTGGTATCGACAATTTCAAAATCCGCGAATTTATCGTCGGGCGACAGAAACGGGTGTGCCTCCCCTGTACCCTTGGCTTGAGTCACTTCGACAATGGGCTCCCAACGCGAGCGATTCTGTGCGTACGCTTTATCAATTGGTTTTCCGTCAGTCTGATACTGCGGCGCGAACATCATGCCGCTAGACAGGTTGCCGTTATGGGGGATTGCCAGCACCTGCCCGCCAGTGTCATTCTCATAGGCAGCCATATAATTCCAGAGATCTTCAACGTTTTCAGAGTCGAAGTTAGAGAACGGTAGTACCGGGTCAACACTGGCTTTATCGCCCCGAAAAACCACCACCCGGTGCAGATTGTTACCACCGGGTTGCGAGGTCCACTCATAACCAATGAACGCGGTGAATTCGCCGGGCTCGTTGTAACGGTCGGCGAGTTCCATAATTTTGGTCCAGGCGTTCCGCAACATGGATTCGCTCTTGATCTTGGCTTCTGCGCCTTTGTTCATTGTCTGGACCAGCACGTTAAAGGCATCCACACCTTTACCCGCCATTACGAGATCATAAAGTTGTTTGCCGAAGGGGTCCGAAAGCAGGCCTGGGTCCGAAGTGGCGATGGCATCCGCCAGTCCGAGATTTTCCGCATGATCGGCAATGACAACAAAGTCGAGAGGCTTTGAAATCGTGGCTGATTGCCCGGTACTACTCATCACTGTCTCACCAAGCACAAACCGATATGCGTCATCCGGGCCGACCTTGGTGCCCGCCATGCCAGCGTCGGGAGAAAAAGAAGTATGGAGGTGTGTATCACCAAAATACGCACGCATTGGATGGTTGTCGGCGACAGCCAAGCCGACAGGGAGTGCCAAGGAGACTGCAAGAATAATTTTTTTCATGATTGAGTTCCTGATAGCGCAAATTAAAAACGGCACGCCTAGAAGCATAGCGCGTCACCTTCTGATTGGCTCCAAAAATTTGCACGGTACGGCTAGCGTGTCGCGAAATGCCAACTTCACTTATCGACGCTCCGTAAGGGTTCTGTCTGTTTCGGTAGTAGTTTTGACCGAAGAAAGCATGGATTAACAATTGCGGTATTGAGGCAAAATAAAATCGTAAGGGAGAAGTCCTTATGACACTCGCAGAGGACCAAAAGCTAAACCCCGACGCGTAATTTCATCGAAAGACTTCCCTTTGATCCAGAGGTGCCGACCCATATTGACTCAAGCGCGGCGCTGTTGGTCTTCGCGACAGAGATTGAAGCTTAGATGTATAGTAGTTACCTAACGAAATTACAGTGGAAAATTTCGTCAGCAACCTGGTCGATGTTCCTGCGTTTACAGAGCAGTTGAGGCAAGTATTCAGTACCTCTACTTGGATCACGCCCACCATTGAACACAAATCCTATTCCTCAAATCTGGTCACGCACCCCGAATAAATTGTCGTAAGTTGAATACTTTTTTGACAGAACACCATTCACAGTTGATCGTCGAAGCTACACAAGTTGGAGAAGACAAGTGAATACAGTAGCCAGAGTTTTCTTGCTCATCGCACTAATATCAGCACCCCTTGGCGCCAAGGCAGACAAATACAGTGAAGCATTGATGGCGTTCAAGTCCACCGGCGAAACCGGCGCGTATTTTTCTAGCGCATACGGTTATGCGTTATTTCCCACAATTGGCAAGGCTGGGATAGGTATTGGTGGCGCGGGAGGAAAAGGAAAAGTCTATGCTGGCGGGAAGCATGTGGGCAATACAAAAATGGCACAAGTCACTTACGGACTGCAGCTTGGAGGCCAAGCTTTCAGCGAGATCATCTTCTTTCAAGATAAACGTGCATTTGACAACTTCACAGCCGGCAACTTTGAATTTTCGGCTGAGGCGTCAGCCGTGGCTATCACCGCGGGTGCTTCGGCCCAGTCCAATACCGGAGGTGGCTCAAGCGCGTCGGCTAGCGCTGGCCAGAGCGATGCCAGTTTAGCAGGCAGCGGTTATCACAAAGGAATGAAAATCTTTACGATTGCCAAGGGAGGTCTCATGTACGAGGCGGTGCTTGGCGGTCAAAAATTTAGTTACGAAGCACTATAGTTGGTCATGTCCAGCCACTGCGCGTCGGCAAAGAATATGGCACCAATCGGTCCGTTTTCTAAGAGAGACTCCTCTGCTTCAGTTAAAAGTAGCAGAACCGCCTCTTACTGAATCAGGTCGTTTGGTGACTCATGCTTTGACGCCGCACACACTTTTGCGTTCAGGACCCTGATATTGAAGGGCTGGTGGCAACGATTGTAGAACACTGTGGCGAACAGCGAATTCGGATCCGTGAATACTATCCCGGAGAGAAGCCTTGCAAACTGTGCTATGTCGAAGATCCTTTTGGCCTTATCTTCGAGGTCTATTCGAATAGCTATGAAATGACTTATTCTCTGGGCGCATACCGGCTTTAATATCGTCTCTGAGGTGAAAGCAGACATCTTTTTCAGACCCTATCCAGAGTACATAAGGCCCGTCCTCGCCCATTACGGTTAGCCAACCACCACCACACTCCTCAGCAGCAACGTCACTCCCAGGCACACCACGGGGGTAGCAATATTCACACCCACCCGCAGTAGAAATGGCAACTGGCCGTATTCAATCCGTAGCCCACGGGCGCCAATCAGGAAAAGTCCCATCACCAGAAACCAGCAGGTAAACAAGGATTGCCAGGCGATGCCCAACAATCCGACAGCGAGGTCGTGAAGCGCCCCGCTAACGGCGAAAGATGCCAGCGTAGCCAGCCACTTGGGCACGTGCCGGCCCAGTGGGATGTAGATAAACTTTGCGAGGTAGTACCCCCAGATCGGATTCCAGTACTTCCAGAAATCGGCGTTGTTGCCAGCGCCCAGAGCATTCCTCAGGTTGTTGGGCAGGGAGCCCTTCGCCCCCAGGGGCACGCCGTTACGCTTGAGAACATATTCCGAGAGCGTCATTTCACCTCACCGATGCAACCTGACCATCGCCAGACCGACAGTTTACAATACGCATCTTGCCTCAGCCCGTCCATTACTCTAGCGTTACCCCTTCTAATAACAATGACGGAGCCAGGGTCGATGGCAACCGAGTTCAACGTCGGCAGTTTTATTGGGCGATGGGTGTTCGCAGGCATTCTGGTGTTTGGCACCTACAATCCTACGCAGTACTCCTATCTTGGTTGGGTATTCGCGGAGGGAACGGCCTTCGGCCCCCTGGTGGCACTGGCGGGTGTGGCGCTGCTGATCGCCTGGATCATTTTCTTGAGAGCCACCTTCCTGTCGATGGGATGGCTGGGCATCATTCTGGGTGCAGCCCTGTTCGGGTGTGTGATCTGGCTGTTCCTGGACCTGGGGTGGCTGGATCTCGATTCGCCCAGTGAAATCAGCTGGGTGGTGCTGGTTTTCCTGTCGCTGATACTGGCGGTGGGAATGTCCTGGTCACATATCCGGCGCAGGCTTACCGGTCAGTTCGACGTGGACGATATCGAAGACTGAGCCCAGATAAAAAAACAGCCGCCCGGGGGCGGCTGCGCAACAAGATTCACTATGGACGATTGTTCTCCCTGGGGAGGTCAGTCGTTGAGCGACACCTTGTCAGCTGTGTCGTAGGCCGGAGTTGTCAGGGCAACGCCCTCCGCATCCGTCAGGGTGATAGCGCCCTCGCGATCGACCAGGCACGATACTAGAAGGCTTTCACCTTCTGCCGGAATCGTCTTGATCCGCATCTCGGTGCCAGAACGACGGTTCTTGACCCCTTTCAGCTTGGTGCGTACATCTTCGCCGTAGATGGCTTCAATGTTTGATTTGCACTGCGCGAGATTTTCCCTGTCCTGCTTTGACGCCATGGCGCTCACCGCCATGCCCGCCATCAGAACACCTACCATTGTGATTGCTACTTTTTTCATCGCTCTACCTCCTTTGAAGGTTGCAAAGCGATACTATCCCGCCCCGAAAATGATAAAAATATCCATTTATGCTCTATAGCGTTGCATTTTTGGGTAGGTTAGGACGTTGATCCAATCATATTGCATCACGCGTATCGATTCGATGCCGCTCCTTGCCGAACTCTTCGGCAATAATTTCCCGCAGCACCCTCAGGCGCGCACTCTGGCGCTGATCTTTGTGAGTGAGTACCCAAAGGTCTGAGTGGTGAACCACGGTTGCCCCGGGTACTCGCACCACACTTGGATGAAACGACGCTGAAAAACAGGGCATATAGGCCATGCCCATCTTAAACTCGACCGCCTGTGCGACGAGCGCGATATCCTCAATCGCATGGCGAATTGGCTGCTTCTGGAAATCTGTTTTGGCCAGCCAGTCCTCGCGCTGGTTACCGGGATACTTGCCTATCCAGTTCAGGTGCGACACATCCTCAGGGTCATCAGGATTTAGCAGATCCTGGTGGACATAGGCTGAGGCTGTCAGCGGCGACAGCAGTCGACCGATCAGGTAGTCCGGTGGCTGGGCACCGGCATCCAGCACCCTGATGGCGATGTCGGCCTCACGCCTGCTCAAGTCCAGTGCCTCCAGGCTAGGCAGAAGTTCAAGCTCTATGCCGGGGAACTGCGCCGCGAACTGCGCGAGTCGCTCCATCAGAAATGCCAGCCCAACGGGCGGCATGGTCAGGCGGATCGCGCCTTCTAGATCCTGGTTGCCACCTGTGATCTTGCGCTCAACACCCAGAATCAGCTCTTCCACGTGTTCTGCTGTGGGCAGCAGTTCTTCGGCCCCGGCAGTCATCCGGTAGCCGTCAGGTGTGCGGTCGAATAACTGGGTGCCCAGGTCGCGCTCCATCTCATCCAGCCTGCGTGTGACGGTGGAGTTGCTCACGCCCAGCGCCTGCGCCGCACCACGCGCCGAGCCCTTGCGGGTAAGCGCGAGGAAAACTTTCATGTCATCCCAATCCATCCTGATGCTCCGGCAGGGTTCGTGGCTGAGTCTCAGCGAACTGGCACACGCGTGCAAGTCGATACTCATCTGCCCTGCCCTGCTATGATTCCCCGCTGCAACGAGGGGATACCGTGACAAGCACCGAAACTGCAGCGCGCTACCTGGCACAGGGTTGGGGACTGACTGCCACGCTGAAGCCGCTTGATGGGGAGCAGGACGCCAATTTCCATGCCCGGAGCGACGATGGCCGCGAATTCGTGTTCAAGATCATGCACGTGGGCTGCGATCCCAACAACCTGGATTTCCAGGTCGCCGCCCTTCGCCACCTGGAAGGTGTTAACGCAGACCTGCCGAGGATTGTTCCCGACCTTACCGGCGCCGCCGTTCGCGCGATTGATATCGAGGGTCAACCACGTCAGGCCTGGTTGCTAGGCTGGTGTGAGGGCCGCCTGCTGGCACACGCGGCGCCACACACGGCGCAGCTCGGTTACTCATTTGGCAGCCTTCTCGCCCGGGTTACCAACGGCCTGGACGCCTTTCGGCACCCTCATATGGAGCAAGGTCACCGCTGGGAACTAACGCGCGCCGGGGACAACGCGGGCTGGGTGAACGACATTGAGGGCGAGTGTTGCGAGCTGGCAAGAGACGCCCTCGAACGATTCGACCGCAGCATTTCCCCGCGTCTTAAAGACGTTCCCTGGGCCGTGGTTCACAACGACGCCAACGATTACAACGTATTGGTTAGCGGGCAACAGGTTTCCGGCCTGATCGATTTTGGCGACCTGTCGTGGCAACCCGTGATCTGCGACGTGGCCATTGCCCTGGCTTACTACCTGCTCGACAAGGATGACCCATTGTCAGCCTGCGTCGATTTTCTGCGCGGCTATCAGGCGGAACGCCCGCTCAGCGTCGATGAGGTAGCAGTGCTTTACGACCTGATCACTGTGCGGCTGTCAGTAAGCCTGGCGATCTCCAGCCATCGCCAGAAAGAGAATCCGGAAGACCCCTACATCACCATCAGCCAGGCGCCGGCCCGGCGCGCCCTGCTGGCATTGTCCAAGCTGTCGCCGCAATACGCCGAGGCAGTCTTCCGCCACGCCTGCGGTTTCCCCGCGGTAGCCCAGGCCGAACGCGTGCATCGCTGGCTCTCGTCGAACGAGCTTGCCCCCGCTGCCGTGATTGCCGTCGACCAGTACCTGCACTGTCTCGATCTGAGTATCGGCAGTCCCATGTTGGGCGCCGACCCCGCAAATGCTGAGCTGGCCGCTCTCACCGAACTCATCGCCAACGATATGCAAAGCGCGCAGGTCAGCCATGCCTTTGGCCGCTACGCCGAGGCGCGGGGCATCTACGGCAGCCCGCAGTTTGGCGGCACCGACTACCCCACCCGGGAGCGGCGCACCGAGCACCTGGGTATAGATATCTTCTGTGACGTCGGAGAACCCGTGTACGCGCCGATCGACGGCGTTGTCGAGATGGTCACGATCAACGACGCGCCACTCGATTACGGCCCTCTGGTTATTCTGACCCATACCACGCCCGACGGTGACACCTTCCACACCCTGTATGGCCACCTGTCAGCATTGAGCATTAAAAAACTGTCAGTGGGGCAGCGCGTCACCTCCGGTGAGGCATTTGCGCGTGTTGGGCACGACGACGAAAACGGTGGCTGGACACCCCACTTGCACTTCCAGATTATTATGGACCTGCTGGGACTGGGCGCGGATTTTCCCGGCGTGATTCGACCATCGGAGCGAGCCGTCTGGCACCTACTGTGCCCCAACCCCGCCCTGCTCATGCCCTGCGACGACCCCGAGCGATTCGACGCCTCCCCAGACACAGCCTCGCTGCTCGAGCGACGCAGCAGTCTTCTGGGCGGCAACCTGAGCTTGTCCTATGCTCGGCCGCTGAACATCGTACGGGGTTTTGGGCAATTCCTGTACGACGAGCAGGCGCGCGCCTATCTCGATGCCTATAACAACGTCGCGCATGTGGGCCACTGCCACCCCCGCGTGGTTGCGGCGGTGCAGCAGCAAACCGCGCTGCTGAACACCAACACGCGCTACCTCCATCACCATGTGCTGGATTACGCAGAACGCCTTGTTGCGCGACTGCCCGATCCCTTATCGGTTTGCTACTTTGTGAATTCCGCCAGTGAAGCCAACGAGCTCTCGCTGCGGCTGGCACGCATCGCCACCGGGCGCAATGACATGCTGGTCATGGCATCGGCCTACCACGGCCATACCAGCAACCTGGTGGCGCTCAGCCCCTACAAGTACAACGGGCCCGGCGGCGAAGGCCCGTCAGACTGGGTGCACGAGGTACCACTGGCAGATGATTACCGGGGCCCTTTCAAGCGAAACGACGCCAACGCAGGCCAGCGTTACGCAGCAGGTGTTGGCCAACAGCTCGATGAACTGTGTGCAAAAGGTCGAGCACCGGCGGGCTTCCTCGTTGAATCACTGCCCAGCGTTGGTGGCCAGATAGAGTTCCCGGACGGCTACCTGCGCGAAGCTTTTGATCAGGTAAAACGTGCGGGCGGCCTGTGTATTGCGGACGAAGTACAAGTCGGTTTCGGGCGGCTCGGCGACGCCTTCTGGGGCTTCGAACGGCAAGCCGCTCGCCCTGACATCGTGGTGCTCGGCAAACCCATTGCCAACGGTTACCCGCTGGGCGCAGTGATCACGACGCGCGAGGTAGCAGATGCCTTCAACAACGGCATGGAGTACTTCAGCACTTTCGGCGGGAACCCGGTTGCCTGCGCCGCGGGTAACGCGGTGCTGGATGTTATCGATGACCAAGACCTGCAAGCCAATGCACATCATCAGGGCAAGCGACTGCGTGACGGCCTGCTACAGCTGCAGTCTCGCTATCCCATCATCGGCGATGTTCGAGGCCGTGGGTTATTCCAGGGCATTGAGCTGGTCAGAAATCAGGCGAGCCTGGAGCCGGCGGCTGAAGAAGCCGGCACCGTCGTCAATCGCCTGCGCGAGCTGCACGTGCTGGCTGGCACAGACGGTCCATTGCACAACGTGATCAAGCTGCGTCCGCCAATGATCGTGACAGAAGTCGATGTCGACTATTTGTTGGCCCAGCTTGATCGCGCACTGGGAGAATTGTCTCAGCGCGCGTAGAACTCCGCGAATCGATCAATAAACGCCTGCAAAGCGTCGCCAGGGAGATCATTGATGCCAGCTGCCGCCTTGCGCCCACCACCGGTGGGGAATTCCCGTACCAATTCATCAGCGCCGGTTTTAGTGTCCAGGGGCGCGCGAACGCTCACCAGGTAGGTGCCCTCCGCCTTGGCGGTGATCACCGCGTGAGCGCGGGACGGGTTCGCATTTGCCAGGTCATTGCTGTAAACGCCGCTAACCCGCCGTGCCCAGGGGGCATCGGGCAGGAGAAACGCGGCAACCGACTCGTTCTCGAACTCCGGTGTGAGCGACGCAGCTGAGGCCATGTCATCGCGGTAACCATTTTCCAGCCTCTCGAAATCCTCACTGGCATCGCTCATGAAATCGAAGGGGTTTGCATACCGGCTTACCCGGCGATAGAGATCCTCCGGGTGAAAGTGCAATTCTTCCAGCCGGGCACCGTAGCCGTTGTAGTTGACGTAGATGCCGAGATTTTCGAGGCGCTGCAGATCTGCGTCAGCTAAACCCAGCGGCTGCGCCAGTGTTTTCGCGCTTTCGCGCAGGTTGTCACCGAAGGTACCTACCACAGCCCACTCTAGAAAAGCGCCTTCGAGATACCCATTAATCAGCAGACTCGTACAGACGTCAGGCGCTGTGTTGATCCTGGTTTCCAGTCGATCGCTGTTTGGAATATCACCGGCAAAGTGATGATCGCAGTAAAAAACACTCGCGCCTTCATCCAGCACTCGCGCCAGTTCATCGCGGTTTTTATCCAGGGACACATCGAGCACGGTAACGCGGGAATCGGCGTCGGCCGTCACCCGGTTCAGCAGCGCAATATCACGTTTGACCCCAGTAACAAGGGTTGCTTCTCGCGGTTCGGCGTTGCGTAACTGAGTGAGCGCACAGATGCCATCCGCGTCGCCATTGAACACATCAAAGTCAGCCATGGCTGGGTAATTCCGGGTGGGAGTGGTTAGTCGCGCAATCCGCGCTCAGGAAACAGCTTGCGGACTTTCGCTTCGCTGGCGGCACGGTCGGTCTGGGGCGCTCGCTTGCCCGCCAGTCCCTGCTTGACCCAGACATGATCGTGACGAATCTCGTGGCCACCAAAGCCGGCGACGGCCTCGCTAAGTACAGAGGTAATGCCCACACAGTCCATGTTGTCGCAGTACTGCTGCAGCTCTTTCAGCGCCAGGCGCATCTGCGTATAGGAGAGACACTCTTCCTGGGCACGCATGATCATGGGGTGGCCAGTGCCGGTCACGGCTGTTCCAAGCAGTAACTCTTCGTGGAGCTTCTCTCCGGGGCGCAGGCCGATAAACTCGATATCGATATGCTCACCCACCGGCGTGTCGTGGTCCATTTCATAACCGGAAAGCCTAATCATCCGCTTGGCGAGGTCAACAATGCGCACGGGTTCGCCCATATCCAGCACGAATACGTCGCCGCCGGTACCCATGGCACTGGCCTGAAGCACCAACTGGGCCGCCTCCTGGATGCTCATGAAATAGCGCGATACTTCCGGGTGCGTCACCGTCACGGGGCCGCCTATTTCGATCTGCTCCCTGAACAGGGGCACTACGGAGCCGGAAGAACCGAGAACATTTCCGAAGCGCACCATGCAGAAACGGGTGTGATCATCGTTCTGTGCCAGACCCTGCAAGATCAGTTCGGCAAACCGTTTGGAGGCACCCATGATATTGGTGGGTCGCACCGCCTTGTCGGTAGACACCAGCACAAAGGTCTCTACGCCGGCTCGGCGCGCCGCTTCGGCGGCATACCAGGTGCCAAACACGTTGTTGTAAACGCCTTCGGCAACGTTGTACTCCACCATGGGCACATGCTTGTAGGCCGCGGCGTGGTAAACGCTTTGCACGCCAAAGGTGTTGAAGATTGTTTCCAGGCGACGCTGGTCCTGTACTGTGCCCAACAGCACAATCATTTCGATATGCAGTCCCAACTTGCGCTGCATCTCACGCAGTGAGCGCTCAGCCTGATAAAGGGCGAACTCTGAGTTGTCGAGCAGCACCAGTTCTTTTGGCCCGGCCATCAGAATCTGGCGACAGAGCTCTGCGCCAATACTGCCGCCGGCACCGGTTACCATCACCACTTTATCGGTAATACAGCGATCAATTAGTTCGGGGTGCGGGGGAACAGGCTCGCGCCCCAGCAGGTCATCAAGGTCGATATCCTGAATCTGGTTCACCGCCGCTCGACCGGCTACCAGCTCATGGATTTTCGGAACGGTACGAACATGCACCGGGAGACCAACGAGGGAATTAATAATTTCGCGGCGGCGCTCTGCCGATGCCGAGGGGATCGCCAGCAGCACCTGGGTGATATTGTGTTCCTTGATCAGGTCTTCCATGGCATCAGGCGCCGCAACGCGTAAGCCATTGATGACTGCACGTTGTAAACGCACGTCGTCGTCCACAAACGCGACCACGCGATACTGATCGCCGTGGTGCAAGGCAGTCAGTAGCTGGCGACCGGATTCGCCGGCACCATAAATAATGACGTTTTTAGTCAGGGACCGTAGCTTGGTCTGGTAATAGGCTCGAACAGCCAGTCGCGAGCCGCCGACCCCCAGCAACGCCAGTACCCAGTAGAAGAAGGGCATGGAACGTGGCACTTCGGCCTGAGTGAAAAATACGCTGGCGCCCAATACGAGCGTGGAGTAGCTAACGGCGGTAATGATTGCCCAGATGGCCTGCTGCCCCATGTACCGTACAACGGCGCGATACAGCCCCTGGCGCAGGAAGATGACACTGGTTGCTGCCAGCGTGATCGCGGCACAGGCGTATTCGACGGGGCCAAGGGCGAAATCGGTGTGACCAAAGCGGAAAGCCACGGCAAGCCACATGGCGACGCACACGAAGGCCATGTCCACGACAAGCAACATCGTCTGCTTGATGTTGCGGGGTAGCTCCACGATTTTTTCCAGAGCCAATCGGACTCCCCCGATAGCTTCGGAAATCGACAGCCAAAGATACCGCGTTACTCGTCTAAGCAAGTCCTCTCTCACTCTCTAATGGCAAACCCGGACAATTAAAATTTTGTTTTGACGCATTCCTTGCACACGTCCGGGAACACAGAATACTACGTCAAATTGCGTATTCTCGCCATTCCTGCCAGCAGCGGGATAATGGCCAAAATTACCAGAACCCACTGTTGATTGGGCCAAATGAAGGCTGCCCAGGCCAATGGAAACAGCCACAGGGCGTTGACAGCGAGTAACAAAAGATCAACCAGGAGGTGAGAATCCCAATGTCGGGCGAGCCGTTGATAGGCGTGCTGGCGATGGCCTTGCGTGAGCGGCTCTCCGGCCCGCCAGCGCTGTATCAACGTCCAACTGGCATCAACAATGAACGGCGCACCCAGAATCAGCCAGCAGCCCGGTGGGACGATGTTCTCAACCCACCCCAGGGTCGCTAGCCCGCCCAGCAGAAACCCGGTGGGAACACTGCCCGCATCGCCCATAAACAGGCGCGCTGGCGGCCAGTTAAAAAACAGGAACCCTGTCTGCGCCAGCACCAGCAGCAGACAGAACAACACATAGCGTTGGTCGCCGCCATGCACCAGCACCAGCAAGCCAATGCAGCCGGCGGCTAGCAGGCACTGCACAGCGGCAATACCGTCGATGCCATCCATAAAGTTGTACAGGTTCATCACCCATAACAGCACAAGGCTCAACGCGGCAAGGGCCAACCAAAGGCCAGGTCCTGCAAACAAGCCAGCCATGAGGAAGACTACCGTGGCACCACTGGCGACGGCATAGGCGGTCATCCGAGTGGTGACGGACAAATTAACCATGTCGTCGAGCACGCCGAGCAGCATCAGCATCAGCGCCACACCCAGTAGCCAAAGATAGCTACCCGGCCATAGCCCGTACTGCAATGCAGCAACGGCCATCCCGGTTGCGAAGGCAAGCAGTAGAGGCACTCCGCCACCGTGCGGCGTGGGTTTAACATGTGAACTACGGTGGTTGGGGTGGTCGAGTATCTGCAAGTGCTGTGCAATGCGGCGATACGCCATGCAACCGACCACCGAGACAAACAGCGTCGTCAGCAGTGAAATCACGGCGTACTCACCGGGGCTTGCCTGACAGCAGCCACGACCTCTGCAGCAAGATCCTCAAAGACCTGTTCTGGCTTCCAATCAGGCACACTCCTGTGCGCATTACCAGCAACGAGATCATCGCCAAACAACTTGTCGTAGTGAAGCCCTGCTGCAGCGCCTGAACGCAAGTCCAGAAGCCGCGATCCCAGCTGCCAGCACCACTGCGGCACCACCAGGCCATTGCCGCGGCGATTAGCCGCCAGTCGCAGGGCCAGGGCAATTCGTTGTGTGCTGTAGCGTTCACCATCGGTGACGGTGAGCACGTCAGTATCGCGCCCTACGCTTGCCAACACGTGAATGAGCAGGCGACTCAGGTCGGCCGCGCCGATCATAGAGCGCGCACCATGTGCGGGAGGCAGCGGTAATCCAGATATCATCGCGCGCGCCAGCCGCTCGAGGTTGCCTTTCACCCCGGGACCGTAAACAAGGGCAGGCCTCACTATCACCAGTCGCATCGAGCTGCCGCTGGCCAGCGCACCCAGGGCTTTTTCTGCCGCCAACTTGGACCGCCCATAGTAGTCCGGGCCAAATAACTCGCGCGGTTCTGCGCGGGTGCTACTCATGAAAACAAAGGTCTTCACTCCAGCGGCCAGGGCCGCTGTGGCGAGACGGCAGCTAGCATCAACGTTAACGCGCTGGTAGTCGGCTTCACTGGCTTGTTGGTGGGCGATTCCCGCCAGATGAAAGACGGCGTCGACGCCTTCGATCAGATCGGTAATATCAGTGGTGGCGAGGTCTGCCGCTTTAACGGATGACCCATCCTGTAATGAACCGCCATGACGACTGGTGAGCGAGATGCCATATCCGGCATCAGCAAGATGTGCGCTGAGCGTGCGCCCGACAAAGCCAGTCGCTCCTGTTACTAGGCATCTCACCCGGGTTGGTCACCACATTGCCAATCGTGTTTGAAAAGTCAGCGGCGCGCCTGCTAGACGCGCCGCACCTTCGGCAAAGCATGATACGGATGCCGCCGATGCTATTCCAATACAATTCTCGGCCGATTCTTATCGACCGTCGCAGCACCAATACCCCTGACCTCGGCGAGTTCATCCACCGAGCCAAAGTCTCCGAAATTCTCGCGATAACGCACGATTTCCTGTGCCCGGGTCAAACCTACCCCGGTCAATCTCTCGGCAAGTGTGGCGGCGTCCGCCGTGTTGATGTTCACCATCGCGCTGCCCGGTGTCTGCGCCGTTGCGGTCACCGGTAACCAGTGCACACCGGCAAGTAAACACACAGCGAGCATTCGCAGTAACCGGCGCCCCGGAGGAGCACCGTTAAACGCGTTAAAAAAACTCAGTTCAGATAGGTAAGTCATCATGTCATCGTCTCCCTGATGAAAGTCAGCATCCGTGCTGGCATCCGTATCGACAGGGAGAGTATCAGTCCTTCAGGGCTGGTGAAGCCCCGGGACAGCGAATGATGTCATTCAGCCTGATTAGATGCCTGGTTCAGCTCAGCGTGGGCGCGTTCCAGCGCAGCCAGAGGGTCCTGGGCTCCCGTGATGGAGCGCCCAATCACCAGGTAACTGGACCCCAGCGCTATTGCGTCTGCGGGCGTTACCACCCTACGCTGGTCTCCGGCCGCGTCACCGGCGAAGCGTATACCGGGTGTTACCAGGCAAAAATCGGCGCCGTGGGCAGCGCGCAATTCAGCGGCTTCCTGCGCAGAACACACTACCCCGTCCAATCCACAGTGCTGGGCCAGGTCAGCCAGCCGCAGCACACGCTGATGCGCGGTTTCTCGATAACCCATCGAGGCCAGGTCATCATCAGACATACTCGTCAGCACAGTCACACCAATCAACAAGGGCTGGTGGCGACTGCTGTCCGCCGCCTCCCGTGCCGCATCCATCATCCTGGCGCCGCCGCCGGCATGCACGTTCACCATCCAAACCCCTAGATCTGCCGCGGCACGCACTGCACCGGCCACCGTGTTTGGAATATCGTGATATTTCAGGTCAAGGAACACCTCGAAACCCTGGTCCTGCAACTGTCTGACCAGATCCGGGCCTGCCCGCGTAAACAGCTCTTTGCCAACCTTCAGGCGACACAATGAGGGGGACAACCGTTCCGCCAGCGCCAGGGCGCTGTTGGCATTGGGAAAGTCCAGGGCAACGATTACAGGGTTTTTCATCGGGCCTCCCGGCCGCTGGGTATCATTCAATCCGGCTGCCACGCAGGGTCTTTACCGTACCCCAGTACTTGCAGCCCGGGCAGAACCAGTGCAATTGCTGCCCCGCAAAACCGCAGTGGCTACAGCGATACAGCGGACGCTCGGCGATCAACCGATCCACCAACACCTGCAGCAGGTCCAGTTTGTCGCGCGCGTCACCCTGCGCTGCTTCCTGCTGCAGGCTGATCAGGCGCGACAGCCCCCGCAGCGACGGCTTGGCCGCAAGTTGCTGTGACAGGTACTGACCGGCCGCCTCAAGGCCTTCCGCTTTGAGCAGGTCTTCGGCAATGGCCAACACCACCGGTGCCCCGGGGTTGACCGCCAGGCAATCGCGCAGGTAGCCATTCATGGCAGCGGCATCATTCAGCTGCTCGTAACACTGGCGCAGGGAACTGATCGTCTCCGGGATGAAATCCGGATCTTGTTGCCTGACTTTGCGCAGGGCCTTGATCGCCTGCTTGTAATTCCCCGCCTGGACTTCGAGATCGCCCAGCAGCAGCGATGCGCGCACGCACTGCTTGTCGTGGTTGAGCGCCTGTTGCAGCAGCGTGCGGGCTTGTGCCTGGTCGCCGCCAGCTCGTTTTTCCTCAGCCAGTTCGCAACACAGGTGGGCCAGGGTGACCTGGATCGGCTGACCCCTGTCACTGTTTGACGCAGGAGCACCCTTCAGCAGCGACTTTCGTGGCAGCAAGGCCGTCGCCTGCTCGATGGCCTGAGCCCAGTCCCGCTCGCTCTGATAGATTTCCAACAGGTGTTTACGACTGGCGCGCCGCTGCTCCGGCGACTCATCCACCAGGTCCAGCAACAGCCGCTCTGCCCGGTCCAACAAGCCAGCGCTTATGTAGTCGCGGGCCAGTTCCAGGTGCGCCTGGTGTACCTGCGCGCGCGGCAGGCTAGGCCGGGCAAGCAAATTCTGGTGAATGCGAATGGCGCGGGCAACCTCACCCTTCTTTCGCAATAGATTGCCCAGCGCGATATGGGTCTCCAGCGTTTCACTGTTCACCTCCAGGGCATTGATGAAAGCGTCGATGGCACCGTCCGGGCGGCCGTCAAGAACGTAGTTGAGTCCCTTGTAGTACTGGCTGGGAAGCTCTGTACCACCGGCGCCCGCGGTGCGCGAGCGACGCCCCATGAACCAGCCGATCGCGATCGCGATGAACAGTAGTCCGAAGACCAACAGGTTATTCACCGTCAGCGAGCCCTGCAGTACGCAGCTTCTCCAGTTCGGCTTTCGCCCGGCCCAGTTTGCGCTGCAGGCTGTTCCTGGAAGCGCGCAGGCGGACCATCATCAGGCTGGACATGAGCATGCCCACCAGGCCACCCACTGCGAAGGCCAGTAGTATCCACAAGGCCAGGCTACGCGGCGCGAAGGTGTAAATCAGCAAATCCAGAGAGACCGGGCCATCATTGGCCAGCGCAAACAGCACTCCTAACGCCACCATGGCCAGCACGACAAGGACAGTGATGATGGTGCGCAACAGTTTCATGCGAGGGTCTCCCTAGGATCGCTGGCGGTCTAATCAGCGGTCAAAAAAAAGCGGCATGACCGCAAGATCATACCGCCTCTTCGAGGCGCGGCAACCCTAAAGGCCGCCATGCAGCCCAAGATTGACTCGCTCACGTAATTCTTTGCCAGGCTTAAAGTGAGGAACGTATTTACCGGTGAGCTCTACGGCATCTCCCGTTTTGGGGTTGCGCCCACGCCGCGGCTCGCGGTAGTGCAGCGAGAAGCTGCCAAAACCGCGAATTTCTATGCGCTCACCATGCGCCAGGGCCTGGGACATGTGTTCCAGGATAGTCTTGACCGCGAGCTCAACGTCCTTCGAGGACAGCTGGCTCTGCTTCGCGGCTATGGTTTCTATCAGTTCACTCTTGGTCATGCTGTGTCCCGTTTCGAAGGGCTTGCTATAGCGCCTCTTATCCTTAGACCAATCATTGTGTACCGAGCCTGCAAATTACGCAAGTCGTTATTTTTTAACGAAAAAGGGCCCACCGAAGTGAGCCCTTTGGACTGCCCGGGTAATCCCGGAAACGATTTAATTCTCGCCCATCTGGGCCTTGATCAGATCGCCGATCGTACCCGGAGACGTTGTCTCCTCCTGGTCTTTCAGTGACTTCACAGCTTCCTTCTCGTCATCGTAGTCCTTGGCCTTGATGGACAGGGCCAGGGCGCGGTTCTTACGATCCACAGAGATGATCTTCGCTTCCACAGAATCGCCGACTTTGTAGGAATTGCGAGCGTCTTCGACACGATCACGGCTGATATCAGAAGCCTTGAGAATGCCCTCAACTTCTTCTGCCAGCTTAACAACCACTGCCTTGGCATCAGCCTCAATGACTTCACCGGTCACGATGGAACCGCGATCGTTCTCCGCCACGTAGTTCGAGAACGGATCATCCTCGAGCTGCTTGATGCCCAGTGAGATACGCTCACGTTCCGGGTCGATAGACAGAATGACTGTCTCGATTTCATCGCCCTTCTTGTAGTTGCGCACGGCCTCTTCGCCATTCTCGTTCCAGCTGATATCTGACAGGTGGACAAGGCCGTCGATGTTGCCTTCCAGGCCAATGAAGATGCCGAAGTCAGTAATCGACTTGATAGCACCGGCGATCTTGTCGCCCTTGCTGTACTGCGAGGCAAAAGCATCCCAGGGGTTTTGCTGGCACTGCTTGATACCGAGGGAGATGCGGCGACGCTCCTCGTCGATATCCAAAACCATAACTTCCACTTCGTCGCCCAGTTGCACAATCTTGGACGGGTGAACATTTTTGTTGGTCCAGTCCATTTCGGACACGTGTACCAGGCCTTCCACACCCTCTTCCAGCTCGGCGAAACAGCCGTAGTCGGTGAGGTTGGTGACGCGCGCCTTGACGCGACTGCCTTCGGGGTAACGATTGGTGATTTCCACCCAGGGATCATCACCCAACTGCTTGAGGCCAAGGGAAACGCGGTTGCGCTCACGGTCGAACTTGAGAATCTTGACGTCGATCTCCTGACCAACTTCAACGATCTCAGACGGATGCTTGATGCGCTTCCAGGCCATGTCGGTAATGTGCAGCAGGCCATCTACGCCACCCAGGTCTACAAAAGCACCGTAATCGGTCAGGTTCTTGACGATGCCCTTCACAGACATGCCTTCCTGCAGGCTTTCCAGCAGCGCTTCGCGCTCTACACTGTTGGCCGCTTCCATAACAGCGCGACGTGAAACCACCACGTTGTTGCGCTTCTGGTCCAGCTTGATGACCTTGAATTCGAGGTCCTTGCCTTCCAGGTGCGTGGTCTCGCGAACCGGACGCACGTCGACCAGTGAACCCGGCAAGAACGCGCGGATGCCCTGGATATCGACAGTGAAACCACCCTTGACCTTACCGTTGATGATGCCGTTAACCACCTCGTCGGCAGCATGGGCTGCTTCGAGATCTTTCCACGCTTCGGCGCGCTTGGCTTTCTCACGGGACAGTTTGGTCTCGCCGAAACCGTCTTCAACGGTCTCAAGGGCTACCTGGACTTCGTCGCCAATATTGAGGGTGCACTCACCCGCAGCATCGGTGAACTGGGCACGAGGAATGACGCCTTCGGACTTCAGGCCCGCGTGGACGGTCACCCACTCGTTATCAATGTCGATAACCACACCAGTGACAATCGCACCGGGCTCCATATCGACAGTTTTCAGACTTTCTTCAAAGAGTTCAGCGAAAGATTCGCTCATTACACATTACCTGTTAATAACAGCGGCAATATTGCCTACGTCACCGGGTGTCCAGCGCAACCGGGTCAGTTCATCCTGGGCGGGACCATCGCCAGTGCTGGAAGAACACGACAGATCCGACCGATTAGTGGCCATTTCGACGAAATTGAGGGAATTTAGGGCCTAGATAAGGCCTTTTTCGCTCACTACGAGCATCACCTGTTCGAACACATCTGGGATCGGGGTGGCGGTGCTGTCGACGACAATGGCATCCTCTGCGGGGACCAGTGGTGACACGGCACGGCTACTATCGCGGGCGTCGCGTTCCTTGATGTCCCTCAGAAGGCGCGCGAGACTAACACTTTCCCCCTTTGCAATCAACTGCTTATGGCGTCTGGCGGCCCGCTCCTCGGCGCTCGCAGTGAGGAAAAATTTCAGGGGTGCGGCCGGGAAAACCACCGTGCCCATATCGCGCCCATCGGCCACCAGGCCGGGGGCCTGAAGATACTCACGCTGACGGGCCAGCAAGGCCTGCCTGACCGACGGGATGGCGGCCACGGTGGACGCGCCGCGACCAGCCTGCTCGTTGCGGATTGCACGGCTGACGTCCTGCCCCTTGTAGGCAACCAGGATTTCACCGGAGGGCGCGGTCGTGAAAGAAACATCCAGATGGCGGGCGATGGCGGTCACCCCGGGCTCATCCGCCCACGACACGCCTTCGATCAGGCAGGCCTGGCCTACAACCCGGTACAGCGCCCCGCTGTCGAGCAAGTGCCAGCCCAGCCGATCCGCCAACATATGACTGATTGTGCCCTTGCCTGCACCGCTGGGGCCGTCAACCGTTATTACCGGTACCTGGCTCATGCCAATCAGTCGGCGCGAGCCGATATCTGCAGCCCCAACCCACGCGCCAGGGCATCAAATGCCGGGAACGAAGTGGCCACATGGTCGCAATCGAGCACGCGGATTTCCCGCTCGGCGCGCAAGGCCGCGATGCTGAAGGACATTGCGATGCGATGATCGTGGAAAGTGCGAATCACGCCGCCGCCCAGGGTTCCGCCGTGAATGACGATGCCGTCGTCGAGCACCTCATTGTCGATTCCCAGGGTAGAGAGACCTTCAGCCATGCTGGCAATGCGGTCGCTTTCCTTGACCCTCAGCTCCTCCGCGCCTCGCAGCACGGTCGTGCCCTCGGCGCAGGCAGCGGCGATAAAGAGCGCCGGAAACTCATCAATAGCCAGCGGTACCTGGTCCTGGGGAATGTCGATGCCGTGCAGGGGTGCGTAGCGCACGCGGATATCCGCTACCGGCTCACCGCCCACCTCTCGCTCGTTCCTCAGGCTGATATCGGCTCCCATTTCGCGAAGAATATTGATGACGCCGATGCGGGTGGGGTTAATCCCGACATGGGTGAGTAACAAGTCCGATCCGGGCGCAATGCTGGCCGCCACCAGGAAAAATGCAGCTGAGGATATATCGGCGGGAACTTCGATATCGCAGGCCGTCAGTCGGCCGCCGCCGTCGAGGCTGATCACACCACCTTCCCGGACCACCGCGTAACCGAAGCCCCTGAGCATTCGCTCGGTGTGGTCCCGCGTTGGCGCCGGCTCGGTGACCGAGGTACGACCCCCGGCGAACATACCCGCTAGCAGGACACAGGATTTCACCTGGGCGCTGGCCATGGGCAGGTCGTAATGAATAGCCTGTAGGCCTCCCCTGCCGGCGATGTGCAGAGGCGGCCGACCTGCGTCGGAGCCCTGAATAGATGCACCCATCAGTTCCAGCGGTTTGATTACCCGCCCCATGGGCCTGGCCTGCAAAGAGCTGTCTCCCGTTAACACGCTGTCAAAGGGCTGGCCGGCGAGCAGGCCGCTGAGCAGCCGCATACTGGTACCCGAGTTACCCATATCCAGGGGCTGTGCCGGCGCACTGAGCCCATTCATGCCAACGCCGTGAACAGTGACCCGGCCCTGGTCGGGACCCTCAATCCTGACACCCATGGCGCGGAAGGCTGCGACCGTGGCCAGGGCGTCCTCTCCCTCCAGAAATCCGGAGACCTGGGTCACGCCATCTGCCAGCGCGCCCAGCATGATGGCACGATGCGAGATCGATTTGTCACCGGGGACCCTGACCTCGCCGGTGACGGCGCCACCTGGCATCAATTGGAATTCCATGGGCGTTCTCTCAGTTTCCGGAGCGCTGCCGCTGGGCAAGGATGGCGGCAAATTCGTCCCGAGCGCGCTTGGCACGCGTAAAGGTTTGTTCAAGGGAATTACTGTCAGCAGATTCAATCAGCTGACGCAATCGACTGAGTTGGGCATCGAACTCATCAATGGCGCCCAACAGGGACTCCCGGTTAGCAATCGCGATGTCCCGCCACATGACGGGGTCACTGGAGGCAATGCGGGTGAAGTCCCTGAAGCCGCCGGCCGCGAAGCGGAAAATGTCCTCACTGGCCTCTGATTGGGCCAGGGCGTCCACCAGGGCGTATGCCAGCACATGCGGCAAGTGGCTGGTAGCAGCCAATACGGCATCGTGATCAGCAATACTCATGTCGACCACTTCAGCACCCGTGGTTTCCCACATGCTACGCACGGCAGCCACTGCCTGGGGGTCGTTGTCCGGGTCGGGTGTCAGGATGACCCGGTGGTTGAGAAACAGGCGCCCGTCCGAAGCACCAACGCCTGAACGTTCCGACCCGGCGATGGGGTGGCCCAACACCACATTCGGTGGCATTCGTCCGCGTTCCGCCAGCGCGCGCCGGTGGAGGTTGCCTTTCACACTGGCCACATCGGTAATCACAGGCTGATCGCTGCGATCACCCAGCAAGGACAGTGTGTCGGCCAAGAGGTCGGCAGCCACCAGCGTCGGGGCTGCAATCACCAGGATATCCGCCTGGTCGATAGCCTCTCCCAGGTCGAGGGTGTAGTCGTCGATAACGCCGAGCTCAACCCCCTGCTCCAGCGATGGCAGACGGCGTCCGTAGCCTATGAAGCGCTGGCTATAGCCGGTCTCGCGCAGCGCCCTGGCCAGGGAACCGCCAATGAGCCCGAGGCCGAGGATGACCACTGTATCGTTGCGGTAGGTCACTGGTTTTCCGAGGTGAGTGCCATCTACATCACGGCGCGTGGGTAGGATCCCAGCGGTTTCAGAAGGATGGACTGCTCCTCCAGTTCCCGCAGGATGCCGGCAATCTGTTCGTCCTGAACGTGGCCTTCGAATTCGATGAAGAACACATAGGCCCATTTTTCTGTGCGCGAGGGGCGCGTGTCGATGCGGGTAAGGCTCACCCCCGCGGCCCGGAAGGGCTCCAACAGCGCAAACAGTGCGCCGGGCTTGTTGCGACTGGACACAATGATCGAGGTCTTATCCGTGCCGCTGGCGGGCACTTCCTCGCGCCCAACAATCAGGAAACGGGTGGTGTTGTCGGCGTAGTCCTCGATGTGTTCTGCCAGTTTTTCAAGGTCGTACTGCTCGGCAGCCATATCGCCGGCCACTGCGGCCACACCAGGCGTACTGGCTGCCAGGCGCGCCGCTTCACCATTGCTGGACACGGCTTCGCGTTCGACGTTTGGCATGTAGCGATCGAGCCAGTTTCGGCACTGGGCCAGCGCCTGCTGATGAGCACAAATACGCGTGACCTCCGCCTCGCTAGTTCCGGCGCTGACCAGCAGGTGATGTGAGATCGCCATCTCTACCTCACCCGATATCTTCAGCGGTGAGTCAATGAAGTTATCCAGGGTGTGGCTAACCATGCCTTCGGTGGAGTTTTCCAGAGGTACAACGCCGTAGTTGCATTCACCAGATTCCACCTGGCTGAAGACCGTATCGATGGTGTTGTGCGGCACACACACGGCGGCGTGCCCGAAATGCTTGATCGCCGCTGCCTGGGTGAAGGTGCCTTCAGGCCCGAGGTAGGCCACCTGCAGGGGACGTTCGAGTGCCAGGCAGGCGGACATCACTTCGCGAAAAATGTGCGCCACGGTATCGCTGGGTAACGGGCCCTCGTTGCGCGTCATTATGTTGCGCAGCACCTGCGCTTCCCGCTCCGGCCGGTAATACACCACCTCGGCGTCGGGCTCACCGCGCTCGCGAGCCTCCTGGGTATCGGCCAGCTTGATCTCGGCAACCCGTTGGGCACAACCAGCTCGTCGATTCAGTAAGGCCTGAATCTCCCTGTCAATTGCGTCTATGTCGGCCCTGACCTGTTCCAGGTCGCGATTATCTGCCATGGGTAGGCTCTATCCGTGACGTGACTCGAAATCCTGCATGAAGCTGATCAATGCTTCAACCGCATCTTCACCTACCGCATTGTAGATGCTGGCCCGCATTCCACCGACTGAGCGATGACCCTTGAGGTTCAACAGGCCCGCAGCCTCTGACTCGGCGAGGAAGGTTTTGTCCAGCGAATCGTCCGCCAGGGTGAAGGGCACATTCATCAGCGACCGGCTTGGCTTCTCGACCGGGTTGGCGTAGAAGGCGCTGCCATCAATCGCGGCGTAGAGCCTTTCAGCCTTGCGGCGATTGACCGCTTCAATGGCGCTTAGACCACCCTGTTGCTCCAGCCAGTCAAATACCAGCCCCGCCAGGTAAATGGCGAAGGTAGGTGGCGTGTTGTACATGGATTCGGCTTTCGCCGCGGTCTGCCAGTTCAGCATCGCGGGGCAGAGTTCCATGGCGCGCCCCAACAGGTCACGGCGCACGATGACCAGGGTAAGGCCTGCCGGCCCGATGTTTTTCTGGGCACCGGCATAGATCACGCCAAACCTGGACACATCCAGGGGACGGGAGAGGATAGTGGACGACATATCCACGGCCAGCGGGGCAGCAACGTCAGGCACCCAGTCGTACTCCACGCCACCAATGGTCTCGTTGGGCGTGTAATGCAGATACGCAGCGTCATCGCTCAACTGCCAGCTGTCGAATGCCGGAATCGTGGAAAAGTTGGTGTCTTCCGAAGAAGCGGCCACGTTGACGTCGCAGTAGCGCCCCGCCTCGGCAATGGCCTTTTTCGACCACTGCCCGGTATTCACATAGTCCACGCGAGCACCGGCAGCCGCGAGATTCAATGGCACCGCAGAGAACTGGGAGCTCGCACCACCTTGCAGGAACAGCACCGCGTAGTCATCAGAGATTTCCAGCAGGCGCCGCAGGCTCGCCTCGGCGGCCTCGGCAACCCCGACCACCTCGGGGCTGCGGTGGCTCATTTCCATGATGGACAAACCGCAGTCGTGCCAGTCGAGCATTTCGTCTCGCGCTCGGGCGAGTACGGGTTCGGGAAGCGCGGCGGGGCCAGCGCAAAAATTGTATTTTCGGGTCATATCTCAATTTCCCAAGGCAAAAAATTCGAAGCTATTTCTAACGTGTTCGTGGCGAGCGCTGAGTCGCAAGTCGCGCCGGGCAAGGCCTACCCTGATCCGGTGCGTGCGGTGACCGTTATTTTAGTCAGGCACGCCCGGGACTTGCATTAATCCGGGCTTTCTTCGCTCCCGTCATCCAAGGGCAGGTCGTCCTCGTCCGGCTCATCGATACGCTCTACGCTAACCAGGCTCTCGCCGTCCTTGGTGCGGATCACGCGAACACCCTGCGTATTGCGACCAAGAACAGACACCTCATCAGCACGGGTGCGAACCAGCGTGCCCTGATTGGATATCAGCATCAGCTGATCGCCGGCCATCACCTGGGTTGCGCCCACCAGCCTGCCGTTGCGATCACTGGTTTGCATGGCGATAACGCCCATGGTGCCGCGCCCCTTGGTCGGGAACTCGGTTACGTCGGTGCGCTTGCCGTAGCCATTTTCACTGACTGTCAGCACACGCCCGCCCTCTTGCGGGATGATCAGGGAGATCATCGCGTGGCCGGCACCCAGCTTGATGCCGCGCACACCGCGGGCCGTCCGGCCCATGGCACGCACGTCGGATTCCTTGAAGCGAACTGCCTTGCCCTCGCTGCTGAACAGCATGACATCGCAATTGCCATCGGTAATCGCTGTGCCTACCAGTACATCGTCTTCGTCGAGCTCCAGCGCCCGCAATCCCACGCTGCGCTGGCGCGCAAAGGCCGTCAGTTCGGTTTTCTTCACCGTGCCGCTGGCCGTGGCCATGAAGATGAAGTGGCCCTCGGTATAGTCCTCTACCGGCAGTATCGAGGTCACACGTTCGCCCTCTTCCAGCGGCAACAGGTTGACCATGGGCCGGCCGCGGGAATTACGACCCGCCAGCGGAATCTGGTACACCTTGAGCCAGTACACCTTGCCCATGTTGGAAAAACACAGAATGGTGGCGTGGGTGCTGGCAATCAGCAGGTGCTCGACGAAGTCTTCGTCTTTCACCGAGGTGGCAGACTTACCCATGCCGCCACGGCGCTGGGCCTGGTAATCAGACAGGGGCTGGGTTTTGGCGTAACCCCCGTGGGAGATGGTCACCACACGGTCTTCTTCGGTAATCAGGTCTTCGACCGTCAGGTCGTGCTGCGACGCAGTAATTTCGGTCAAACGCTCATCGCCATACTCGGAGACGATTTCCTCAAGCTCTTCTCGAATCACCAGCTTGAGGCGCTCCGGATCGCCGAGTATCTCCAGGTAGTCAGCGATCTCACGCAGCTTGTCCTGGTACTCGTTGAGCAATTTCTCATGCTCAAGGCCTGTGAGGCGATGCAGGCGCAGATCAAGGATCGCCTGGGCCTGGGCCGGCGACAGGTGGTACTGGCCGTCGCGCAACCCGAACTGAGCCTCCAGGTCATCCGGCCGACAGGCATTTTCGCCGGCTCGCTCTAGCATGGATATGACTTCACCCGGCGCCCAGGGCTGGGCAATCAGCTTCTCTTTGGCCTCGGCCGACGACGGCGATGCCTTGATCAGCTCGATCACCGGATCAATGTTGGCCAGTGCAACTGCCAAGCCCTCGAGAATGTGACCTCTCTCCCGCGCCTTACGCAGCATGTAGACGGTGCGGCGTGTCACCACCTCGCGGCGATGCCGAATGAAGGCTTCGATAATCTCCTTGAGGTTGAGCAACTTGGGCTGGCCATCTACCAGCGCCACCATGTTGATGCCAAAGACAGACTGGAGCTGGGTCTGCGCGTACAGGTTGTTCAGAACCACATCGCCGATTTCTCCGCGACGCAGTTCAATGACAACGCGCATACCGTCTTTATCGGACTCGTCCCGAAGCTCGGTGATGCCTTCGATTTTCTTTTCCTTGACCAGCTCGGCAATACGCTCGATGAGGCGCGCCTTGTTCAACTGGTAAGGCAGTTCGTGGATGAGGATGGTGTCCTTGCCCTTCTGCTCATCCGTGATCACCTCGGCGCGCGCACGCACATAAATGCGTCCGCGGCCGGTGCGGTAAGCCTGGATGATTCCCGCGCGGCCGTTAATGATCGCGCCGGTCGGGAAATCCGGACCAGGAATGTGCTCCATCAACTCGTCGACCGTGATCTCCGGGTTTTTCATCAGCGCCAGACAGCCGCTCACCACCTCAGTCAGGTTGTGCGGCGGAATATTGGTGGCCATGCCCACGGCAATACCCGAGGAACCGTTGACTAACAGGTTGGGCACCCGCGTGGGCATTACCGCGGGAATTTGCTCAGTGCCGTCGTAGTTGTCGACGAAATCGACAGTTTCCTTGTCGAGGTCTGCCAGCATGGCGTGTGAAATCCGCTGCATGCGGATCTCGGTGTAACGCATGGCAGCGGCAGAGTCGCCGTCTATGGAACCGAAATTGCCCTGGCCATCGACCAGCATGTAGCGCATAGAGAATGGCTGCGCCATGCGCACGATAGTGTCGTACACAGCGCTATCGCCGTGGGGGTGGTATTTACCAATAACATCACCGACCACACGGGCCGATTTCTTGTACGCCTTGTTCCAGTCGTTGTTGAGCTCGTTCATGGCGAAAAGCACACGCCGATGCACCGGTTTCAAACCGTCCCTGACGTCTGGCAGGGCACGTCCGACAATTACGCTCATGGCGTAATCCAGATACGACTGTTTCAGCTCGTCTTCGATATTGACGGGCAGGACTTCTTTGGCGATATCACCCATTGGGTAAGGTTTCCTTGACTCCCTGGCGGGGCGTGATTATTCGGTTCGTAGCCCCAGTGGTTTCAGGTCCCGGGGCGGCTTCTTAAACGGCCTTGATCGCCCCTCGGCACAATCCCCAAATTATACGGGAGAGCGCTCCCAATCGCTATGTTTTTGGCGCTTTTCGGCCCGTCCTGGGGGCCCTGCGGCCAATTGCGGTTATACTGCGCCGCGGACCCGGCGGGAGCCCCGCAAGCGGTCTTCTATTGACTGTTTTTTGACCATCGGAATGCGCGATATGAGCGACACCCAGGCATCGGTCGGGGACAACTTTGATCTGCTGATCCACGCGGGCTGGGTGGTACCTGTCCAGCCCCGGGGCGAGGTCCTGGCCGAACACAGCATTGCGATTGCAGCGGGTGAAATTCGCGCCATCGTGCCCCGATCCGAGGCGGGCAACCTCACCGCCGATAACGTCGTCGACCTGCCCGGCCACGCGGTTATGCCGGGGCTGGTGAACGGCCACGGTCACGCCGCCATGAGCCTACTGCGAGGCTATGCCGATGATCACTCCCTGATGCCCTGGCTGGAGGACCATATCTGGCCGGCAGAGGGTACCCATGTGGGCCACGACTTCGTCCGCGACGGTGTCGATCTGGCCGCGCTGGAGATGATCCGCTCAGGCACCACCACCTTCAGCGATATGTACTTTTTCCCCGAGGCCTGCGCCGATTCAGTGAGAGACAGCGGTATGCGCTGCCAGCTATCGATTCCCATTATCGGCTTTCCAACCGCATGGGCAGGCGGTGCTGATGAGTGCATCAGCAAAGGCCTGGCATTGCGTGATGATCGCAAGCACCAGCCACGCCTGACCGTCGTCTTTGGACCGCACGCCATCTACACGGTGCCGGAAGACGCCCTGCAACGGGTCTCCACCCTGGCCGCAGAACTGGATCTCCCCATCCAGATCCACCTCCATGAGACCCGCGGGGAAGTCCTGCAGGCCGTTGAGGAACGGGGCGAACGCCCCATCGACACGCTGACCCGCCTTGGACTCATCGGTCCTCGCAGCCAATGCGTGCACATGACCGATCTCGGGGTACAGGACATCAGCCTGCTGGTGGATCACGGCGCACACGTGGTGCACTGCCCGCACTCCAACATGAAACTGGCCTCGGGTGCCTGTCCGGTCCAGAAACTGGTCTCAGCGGGTGTGAATGTGGCACTGGGCACCGACAGCGCAGCCAGCAATAACAATCTCAACCTGTTCGAGGAGATGCACACTGCCGCACTACTGGCCAAGTTGGTCAGCGAGGACGCCACCGCACTGCCCGCCAGCGATGTTCTGGCGATGGCCACACTGAACGGCGCCCGTGCGCTGGGTCTGGACCATCTCATCGGCAGTGTTGAAGTCGGCAAGCGGGCCGACCTGATCGCCGTGGACCTGTCCGGGCCCGAAACACAACCACTCTATAACCCCTTGTCGCAACTGGCCTACGCCTGCAACGGCAGCCAGGTTACCCACAGCTGGGTCGACGGCCATGCGCTCATGAGTGATCGCGGGCTCACTACTCTCAACGAGAATGCCATCCTTGAGCGTGCCGCCCACTGGCAGGCCCGAATTGCTGGAACAGGAGCTCCCGAGTGACCACCAATCAGAACGTAGACCCATCGGAAATCGCCAAGTTTGAAGCGCTGGCATCGCGCTGGTGGGATCGCAGCGGTGAGTTCAAGCCGCTGCACGACATCAACCCGCTGCGCGCCAACTGGATTGACAGCCAGTCACCGGTTGCCGGCAAACAGTTAGTGGACGTCGGCTGCGGTGGCGGCATTCTTGCGGAGGCCATGGCCCATCGCGGCGCGACTGTCACCGGCATCGATATGGGCGAGGCGCCGCTGTCGGTAGCGCGCA
>Ga0213866_10000362_pt1 | contig 37498 bp, 49 predicted proteins | sample PICome_11_FD_160079 | JGI IMG/M metagenome (GOLD analysis project Ga0213866, IMG submission 160079) | Coastal seawater microbial communities near Pivers Island, North Carolina, United States - PICO284 | ecosystem: Environmental > Aquatic > Marine > Coastal | place: USA: North Carolina... | reverse complement strand
TGTCGGCTTGCCTGCTCAATATCTCGTTGCTCTCTTGCTGATAGACCTTGGCCTATATTGCGTATTGCTTCACCCATTAGCATTTGGCGAGCAGTTCCAGTTTGAGCTAAGTTCCTGTTCTGGTATGTAGATAAATCAGCTAATGCACCACGAATGTCTCCCTGCTCACGGATTGCTTCTGTTGCCCGTGTGCCAAACTTTTCAACATCGGCAATGTCAGACTCCCGTTGCTGAGATGCAAGGTATGCCTGTGCCTGTTGCTGCATGGGAATTAACCCTTGGAATTCCCCACTCTCTGGGTCGAATCCTGCTGTGCCGTATGTGACCTCACCTGTCTCTGGGTCTACTTGCCGTACCTTTGTATTGCCACCATATAGATCAAGGAGTCCACCAGACCTTGAGGCAATGGTGCCTGCCTCGCCAGTCCTTACTTCCTCTCTTGCAACGCCCCTTGGTTCATCAATGCGTTTCTGAAATGCAGCTTTAATTGCTTCTGGGTCATCGCCCTCATCAATGTACTGTAATAAACTTCCAGTGGATGTATCTTGGTCAGTGCCAGCAACAATCTTGCCGTCCTTCATAAGGTAGTTCTCGTATTGCTTACCAGCAAACGTGCCAACATCTTCACCCTTGGCGTAGTAGTAACCACCTAGTTCAGCATCATCATATGGATCATATACTGTCTCACGGATCTCGCCCTTCTCATCAAACCGCTCAATATCCCCAAGTAATCTCTGCCCAATAAGATCAACTTCACTCTGTCCATATTTGGAGCGAATCCTCTTATCAATATCAGCAATCGCTTCGCCAAGTAACTGACCCTCTTGAATCAATCCCGACTCTTGCAATGCTGCCAGCAGGTCTGCACCAGCAGACTCTTCACCAATCTTTGCTCCTGTTGCCATGCTTGCTTGTGCTCGCATTGCATCTGCCAATCCCTCGCCGTAGCTAGGTTGTGCAGGGTAATCTATGTCTGGGCCCATATTAAATTCCTCTTAATAGTTGTTCTGTCTTGTAATAACGTAAAGGTTTGTTCTTTGCGTAGCGACTCCAACCAATATATGGCAACCTACATAAAGGAGTGAGGCTCAAGAATTTATCAAGGCATCCCTTCCCTACTGCGAACCGCACATAAAAAGCGTCTGGTTCCGCTACTTTCCACTGTGCGTCAGGAAGTCCTCCATCCCGTCTTACGGGTTTGCCCCACAACATGAAGTCGGGAGTGAGGAATACATATCCTTCGTGCATTGCATAATTGGCGATGTCTAGGTGTATGTCAATACCAACTTGCTCGTAGTATTGTTTCGCCTGTTCAAATATGGTCACTTGGTTAAGTAGATGATATTGTTGCCCCCAGTGATAAGACTTTCCAATCTGTCCCATCATGCACCACAAAACACGCAGACCCTGCGTCTCCATCTGTGCAGTACCCTATTCTCCCTACACTGCCTGATGGTGCTCCTGCTACAGTGAAAGTCTCTAAGGTAACCTCTGTGCCTGTTATTGATCCACCAGTAATAGAAATATTATTAGAGTTCTGTGTCGCTACACTACCCAAGCCCAAATTGGTTCTTGCTCCACTTGCTGTACTTGATCCTGTGCCTCCATTAGAGATGGCTAAATCCGCGCCATTCCAATCCCCGTTATTCACAGTGTTTTGGGTAGCTAAATCTCCCAAACCTAAGTTTGTCCTCGCTCCACTTGCTGTACTTGATCCTGTTCCTCCGTTAGAAACTGCTAAATCTGCACCATCCCAATCTTCGTTACTTACAGTGTTCTGTATGGCTAAATCCCCTAGTCCCAAGTTTGTCCTCGCTCCTGCTGCGGTGCTTGCTCCTGTTCCCCCATTGACGATAGACAAATCTACCCCTGACCAGTCAGTATTATCTATGGTGTCCTTAGTAGAAAGACCCCCAAATGTGCTTGGGTCCAATGGAGCACCTACTGGTAATGGCATCTTAACTGACCTCCCTGCGTCCTAATTGTTCCTGTTGTGTTCCCGATAGACTTACGTACCTAAACTCTGGACTGCCTGCCGTTACGTCCACCTCAATATTGCAACTGTATCCACGTTGTCTTGATCCGTAATTTAACGCAAGGTCTTCTGTTCCTGTTGCTGTATATGATCCAACAGTCTTTGTAATGTCTGGGTCTGTGCTGTTGCACTTGACGGTAAAAGCATCACCAGACACAACATTGACTCCAAGCTTAACTCGCTGAAAGTGCTTAATTGCATTGGTTCCAAATGTGTAATTCCTTGTCTTTAACTTTGCAGTAATAGCTACTGTATCTGTCTCCGAATCACTGCCAACAGTCCGATTGGTATCATCCAGCCCAGCATTCTCCTCCATCAAATACCACCCTGTCGGTAGTGTGGCAAAGAGTCGAATCTTCTGGTTGTAGATAATCTTCTGGAAGTTTTCAATCCCACTAGGGTACGTGTCTTTACTGACCCATGCCTGATTGATGATGTCGTAAACAAAGACTGTTGTATTGCTGCTGTCAGTTGTCAGACGCACTGCCAGGTAATACTTATTATCATGGATCACTCCACATGCTGACTTCACTAACGATTCAGTGTAGTCGATATTATTGACCTGCTCCTGAATAGATTTACTCAGTGGCTCTGTTCCGCCTTGTAACTTACTGACAGTTAGACCCATTCCCGTTACGCTATCCTGTGCAGACGATAAGGTCATCACACCCTCGTCACTCAAAAAGAAGATATAACCGCCTCCTTGGGCTATTGAGCGTCTTGCTGCACAACCATACCTTGTGGTAATCGGATAGTTCTCACTAATCGAAGTGGCATGAACATTGGTGAGCATTCGTATGCTCCTGCGATTAAAGACGATCAGGCTATTCTCTTGGTATGTGCTGAATCCAACTGTCCAGTCTGCTGACCCCTGATTCATGTAGAACTCAGATTCAGTAGGCGTGACGTTGTTTGGTTCCAGTAAATCTGAACCTATGACTGTTTGTGCTCCCTTGACTGCTTGTGTCGGAGTGACCACATCAGGAGGTTGTATGCCCCATAGCCGATCACGAAAGTGAATGCCATAATCTGTTGAAGGGAACGCATCGCCTGTTCCTGCACCTCCTGCTTGTAAAGTTGCTGTGTTGCTGAGACTAACAAACTGACTATCCACCACATCTCCTGTCGCAGCAATCGTTCCATCCCATACCAAAGGTCTTGCTTTATATCTGAGGATGAACACCTGATTAAATCCCTGCACGATCGTAGGATTTGCCGTGCTGTCTACTGTCTCGTTAAAAGTGTGGTTGCCTGTGCCAGTTGTGGTAATGTCGATCTGTGTACCTGCTATCGCATTGGCATAGCTTTCTGCCAACTTAAACACAGTATCTGAGTCCTTGATGACATAGTACGTGGTATCCACCGCAAGAGGAGATGGTAATGTGTCGTCTGTTGTTACCCGCACAGCACTTCCAGTCTGTAAGCTATGGTTGCTACTTTCTGTGAATGTATCGTTGGCTGTGCTTACGTCAGAGTCAGCAATGCCTACTGAGTAGTAATTAACATACAACTGCTCGGTCTGGTTCCAAAGGATTACCTTATCCCTTGTGGCGTTTACCACCCATTCCTTATTCCCGTCATCTGGGTCACTATAAACTCCCGTCCCCCATACTTGGTCTGTGCCTGCACTATACGTATATGATGGAGAAATACCTGTGAGTCCTGCTTGAAAATCCCAACCGCCCCTGACCTTGGCTCGCTCTCCGTCCATACGCATGTCCTGTGCGTCCTGAACATACCCCTCACTTAAAGTCTCTGGCTCAAGGTAGCTATTGATACCCACGAAGCTTCTGTCCCCATCTCTTACGATAGGGTCATCCATCTCTCCGTATGTTCGGAACTCACTCACTTAAACCAATACCTTCCAATAATCCAAAGTAATCCCGCACCAATTAATGAGATCCAAAACATATTGCCAAGTACCCATATTACCGACTCTATCTCAGTCATTTCCATGAGGTGCAACACCTCCTGTCGTTGATGCGGCTGCTGGTCGTTTCAATCCCTGCACACTAATGTTCACACCAAACAATGGATTGCTGTGGGTGACGTGTGCTTTTTCCACGATCAGCATGTTGTTCTCAATTTTGGCGTTACTTGCCGAGAGAGACGTGCTGGTAATGTTCCCTGTGCGGGAATAGTCAAACTGCTCAAACTCATATCCTGGCAGAGTGTTGATCGCATTATTAAGTGTAGAGCATCCAGTGAATGCAAATAAGGTCAGGCATAAGAGTTTCTTTTTCATATTATACTATTATCAATTCACTGTGCTTCTCGTCAAATTCAATCCGACTCGCTGGAACCTTCTTTCGTCTCGCATATTCGCTAATCGCCTGATCCAGTACATCTGTAGGTACAATGCTCTTAAAGCCTGTATGTGTACCCACACGTACCCCAAGGTATACAAGGTATGCCTGCCATGACTTCATGTGTCCCTCGGCCATTACAGCGTCCCTGAGCATGCCATCAGTTGCAGCATTGCCAGTTGTCCACCGTACTCTTAAATCATCATGTAGGTAACCAGACAATGGAAACTTCGCAGGGTTAATCAACCACCTCAAATACATTGGTACACTCGGCCCATCAGTCAGCTTCCCCGCTGGTACAGTCCAGATCGTTGCAGGGTCATCGCAATACTGGAACCGCACAGGCTCCAGCAATATCTGCCAATCACTACCTGCCAACTCCACAATACTAGGACTATCCAAAAATTTAGCCATGACTCTTTAGTTTGGATATAATGACAGCTAACTCCTGCTTTATCTCACCAAGTGTCCTTGATTGTCCCTCAACTAACTCAAATAGCTTGTTGTTATTCTGGCGTATGTCGTCGATTTGTACCCGCTGCACCTTAGTCTCTTCTTCCACTACACTAACCTTATCGAATAGTTTCTCTCTGGCTTTTTGGGCTGAGTCTGCACGTTGCATTAATCCGACAACCTTTGTCTTGAGTTCGCCATACGCCATAATCGCTCCTCCGACTACCGCACAAGCACCGATTCCAGCGAATACTACATTTGCGTCAATCTCCATTATAGGATGTCAGGGTCTATGTAGTAAGCTGATTCAGGGTTACTAACTTCAGCTTGCCATTGTGTGTCCGTGTAAGTGGTGTATCCGTACAGAGTCGTAGGCTTATTGCCACAGAATCCAATGAGTCGTTCAGTGCCGTTTGCGACAATAGGAGGGTTCAGGACAACCTCACGCCCATAAGTGGCAGCAACTTGCTCCATGTTGATGTTATCGTATTCCGCTACAGGGACGGTGCAATATCTTTGATCTTCGCTCATAATTTATGTGGGTACGTTAGTTGAAAAGCTTGGGCCATTGGTAAGGGTGGCATTATTACCGCCGCTTCCTTGGTCAGTAATCGTTGTTCCATTCCCGCCATCGTTGTCGCCCATACGCCACCATCCAACAGGATTAAGAGATGTTAAGTCAGTTGGCGTACCACCGTTGTAAATAGTAGTAAGTTGCTCAGTCGTCAAAGCAGAGTTGAATAACGCATACTCGTCACACAATGCCGCTCCATAAGTCGAACCCTGATTCCAGAATCGAAGTGATTGCCCACTTAAATTAGGTGTTGTGGCTTGTATTGTGCCTGTAAAGGTTAATGATTGCTGTACATTATTGATATATGCCTTAAGCCTATTTGAGTTACCTGACAACGATCCATCATAAATCATCGCTATGTGACACCAATCTGTGTTAGTAAAAGCAACTTGCCCATATTGCGAACCTCCATTTGAGATGTTAAAATATAAGACGTTACTAACAACTGCTATATGAATGCGATTGCTTGCATTTAAGTACTTAGACATGCAGTGAGCGACATCTGTTGTGTTTGGGAATTTTACCCATCCACTAAATGTAAACGCTGATGCGGAGTTAAAGGTAGTGACATCGCCGCAATCTGCATAATCATCCGTGCCGTCGAAGTCTACGGAGTAAGTGTTAAATGAAGCCAATGCTGATGCTGATGCAGTTACAGCACTACTTCCGACACTCAAACTATTACCGAGGTAAGGCATTACTTCTTGTAGGCGATCACTGCTCCACTAGCGAGGTCGATGGTTGTCCATCTAGCGTAAATCGTCTGACCTTGTGCGAAGACTGTGGCATCGGTTACGAGTGCCGAAAAGTTGGAAATGTTATTAACGCAGTTCGCAGCAAAAACTGTATCCTCACAGCAATACACGGCATTCCATTCGCCTGTATTATCTCCTGTGTCGTTGATGTAGTTTGCTCCGTTCTCTCCGTTACGTACTATTACTGGTGTTGCCATATCTTACCTTTGATTAAATGCGTGTACTGTGTGGTGTGTTGAAAAGTGTGTGTAAATGTCCTGGCCTTGCTGACGTTCCAGCTTATCGAGTTCCAGTAGGAGTATCTGCTCTGCCTGTCTGTCTGCCATGCCGCCCTTATCGGCTTGTCCGTTGGCACGATACCAGTCTGCCAGTGCTCCCTGCAAGACATATTCTGCCCAGACATAAGGGAAGTCTGTATCTCCAACTGCGTAGTCATTCTGTGGGAATCTGTAAGTACACCATACTGGGCTGGTGCTGCTGCGGTTGATGAGCAATGATTGCCCAAAGTCGCTCGATTCATAGAGCACCCTGAATGGCACTTCTATCGGAGCTGCATCCTGTGTGTATGGATCTGTCTCCGTTACCCGTAGCATCTCGGCAATAGTGGAGGTGAAAACTCCAGAAGGGGAGTCAGAGTCATCAGACCCATGTGCGATGTAGGCAACAATAGTTGCGGTGGCAGATGCTCCAGATCCTCCACCTCCTGAAAACGTAACTGTTGGTACTTCTGCATATCCACTACCCTCATTGGTAATTGATACGCCGTTGACCTCACCATTGGCATTTATCGTTGCTACACCTGTGGCTTGTGTGCCTCCGCTTGCTGGTGCTGCTATGGTCACTGTAGGGGCAGAGGCATATCCCGTACCACCTGCCCCCACACTTACACTGCGTACTCGGACATCAGGGATGAATTGATCCGTCTTAACAGTGTGTGGCCACCTCGCCCGTTCTCTCGCAAGACGAGCGTATTTGTTGAAACTTGCGACTGCCGCATTGCCCTCATCAGAGTTTAAAGAGGATGCACCAATCGTGTGCATGAATCGGTACAACAACCCTAATGTCGGGGCTGTTACACTATCACCTACAGCAACATTCCTCATGATTGTGCTCTGTGGCTTTCGTTGTCACGCAGCCATTCTTTCCGAAACTGTTTGTCTTCCCAACATCCTTCGCCACATGCGTTGATTGCATTTGCCCAGTCTGTAATGGGTATGTGTGCAATCGCTTGACCAAGACCTTCAACAACCTGCTTGCCAAGGTTACGGGCAACCCAGCGGGATTTCATTGCCCGTTCAGTCTCCTGGTGCTGCTTCATGTTTACGTCATATCTGACATAACGCTCAAGGTCACGCATGAAGGTGTCGTAGCTTTGACCCTTTTGTTTAGCAAGGGTGCTCCAGTTTGGTGCGTAGATTTGGTTCATTATAGTAAGTTTCCAAAGATTACATCTGCAATAATTCGCAATCTACCTGCTGTTGATGCACCTAGTTTGTCGTTGGCTAGAAAGCGGACTATTAAATGCTTAGTTGTGGATGTATCATCATAGGAATATATCTTACTGTTTGCCGAAGATACTAATGTAACGGTCACGTCATCAGTTTCACCTGCTGAACTTGTTGTGTCTGTTGCATCAAAATAATCTCCGTTTGATGCACTAGCCCGTGCTGCCAATAAGGGATCAAGCACTTTGGCAGTCATATAACCGTCAAGGTCATCATCATCCCCTATACTAAATACTGGACTTGTGGTTCCTGTAAAATTTTCTTCAACCACCGTAAATACATTTCGCACAATGGTTCCTGTCTTTAATGGAAACAGCTTATATGTCTGTGTGTCTCCATTAGATTCTCCTGCTGGAGCGTTATTCACCAACTGCTTCCAGTCAATGACTACACTTACGGCTTTTTCATTCTCCGCAGGTGGTGTTAAATTTAAGTTAATCTCTGTATCTGCCATGTTAAGAAAAAGCCCGTAGCCACAAGCGAAAGGAAAAAAGACTTATGACTACGGGCTGGTTAGGGGTAAGTGTACTTAATCCTTATTAGAGTAGATCCTCTCCGATCTCCATAAGGATAACCAGTTTGCCTACGTTTAGTAGGGAAGGGGAACCTGCGGCAGAATTAGTAAACAACGCCTCAAGAGCGTCACCAGATTCGCCTGCACTTCCTGCGGCAGTTGGGATTACTCCACTTGCTGCACCAACTACTGTACCTGCTGCAACAGGTGTGCCAGTAGTGATTAAGCTTGCTGCTGCTGCAAAGTTGTTTGGATCTCCATCTGTGCCTACCTGTACAGTAAGTGTGCCTGCTTCACCGCCACTATAATCAAACGCTTCTTTTACATAAAGAAAGCACTTAGTTACAACAAAGTTGGTAGGCAGGCTACCGAGTGTCACTGTGACAGTGTCGGTTGTGCCTGTACCTTCATCAATGTCGGTGTGGTCGATTTCAAACTTGTGTGTGAATCCGTTGGTGCGTTCCTGAACTGTAAGAAGTTCAGTGGACGCACCTCCGAGAGTTACATCTGTGTTAGCCATGTTATTAAGTCTCCTCTGTTAAGGATTAGTTGTAGAAGAAACCATGTGATTTGATGGACTCAACTCCGAGGGAGCAGATCATCTCACAAAAACCTCTGCGTCCGCCGCCTTGGTTTTCCAACTCAGTGCGGTTATCAGCTTGAAGTGTGAACAAGCAGTAAGAACCTGTATCCAGAAGTAATGCACTATCATCATTGAGAGTGGCACTACCGCTAGTACGATCAACGAACACGGAAGCTGGAACAACTTCGACGACACCAAAATCACCTTCGTAGAGAGTGATGGTGCTGGTCATCTTCTTGGATGTGGCATCCTCGTTGCGTTGGTACATCTCGGAAGTAGAACGCCCGAAGTCAGAAACCTGACCACGTACTTTAGGATTACCAACGAACATGTAGTTACCTTGTGGAGCACCATTAGCTTCGTAAAGGTTCTGCATGACTGTATTAAGGTTATCCTCAGTAAGAGTGCCACCTGAATCAACATAGTTGCCACTTGCTCCGAGTTGCTGATCGGCTGGAATATCAGAAGGATAGTTGTTACCTGCTGTGCCGTTATAGCCTAACCAGCGGAAGAAACCACGCATCTTGTATGGAGTTCCTGCACCTGCTTGTTGTTGACGATCATTGCTTGAACAGATCGCAGACTCAACATCACGTCCAAGTTCACGTACTGCTTTAGCAGCTCCGTATGCAAACTCAGATTTAACACCTGCGGTATCAACGAGTTCCTGAATATTGGAAACCTGATAGCTTCTGCGGAAGTGTTGGATGTAGTTACCAAGTCGGGCAGAGTTGGCACGTTTGTTGTCGAAAGAAGTTACGTCAGTACCTTCATCAACTCCGTCAAAGGAGGGTTCCTCCATGCTGTCAACCTGCCATTCAGGGAAAGTTGAAGTCGCTTTTTTCTTTTTGGCCCTTGTGAAAACTGGTTTCATCTCAGGCTCAACGAGAGACATCCAATCGAGAAGTTGTTCCCGATTACCTGTCACATTAAGGGTAGTAGCTTTAGCCATTATATATAGGGGTTAGTTAAATAAAATATCTTCCATCATGCTGGAAAGTGCATCTACGCTCCCTTCGGCCTTGAGTCGGTTCTGCTTGCTGGCAAGTGCCTGCTGTTTCTTCTTTGTACTTGTACTCCTTGGCTGTGCCGCACCTGTTGGTGTTGGCTTTGTCTTTGGCTTATTGGTAGTGGCAACCTTCCTGGGTGTTTGTTTCCTACTTCCCATGATATATTGCTCTCCAACAATAGCCGCCGATAAAACATACTTGGCGTTGGGTAGAATCTTCTCGACTTGCTGGAATATTGGGTCGCTCGCCATCTGCAAGTAAGTGTCATGCAGTTCGTGCTCCGCATTGGTGTGGAACTCAAAGCGTTCCTCTGCCAGCTTGTCGGATTTCTCCTTAGCATCAATGAAGTTGCGGCGTTGCGGGATCTCTTTCCTTATTAAAGATTGAGCCTGCTTTTTGATATTCTTGAGGTCGGCTTTGGTGTATTTATTACCATTAGCTTCTGCAAGATATTCATTGCCGTCATCATCGTACTCAGGTTCGTTATCCAGTGCTTCATCTGCCCAATCTGCTAACTGCTGGTATGTCTCCGCTTCCGTCTCCAATTCTTTGATAGAGGTAGCTTTGAGTGTGCCAGTAGTTTGCTGCTGTGCAGGTTGCTCCTGTTTCGCCCTCGCCAATTCTTCCTCAAGTTGTTTCTTCTGAGCTGTTAGTTGGTTTATCCGTTTATGGGACTTACCGCCAATTCGCTTATTTAACTCCTTGAGTTCATCTTCGGACATTTCGTCCAGGGGTATTTCGTACTTAGAAAGAACATCAGACTGCTCTTCAGCAACTTCTTCCTCCTCATCAGAGTCCTCCGTTTGCGTAGCAGTAGAATCCTCGGTATCCTCTTCCTCTTCTGTCTCTTCAGTAAATTCTTCAGATTCAACAGTCTCGGTCGCTTCTTCCGTGGTTTCGGTATCTTCCGTATCTTCCTGAGTATCCGCAGCCAACAACTTGCTGGCTAGGTCATCAAGAGAGAGTACGGACTTTTCATCCGTTGCCTCATTTGGGGTGGCAATCGTAGCCCCATCTTGTGTATTCATTTTCCAGCGAAGTATTCGCAGTAGAACTCAACACATTGAGTGATGGATTTCTAAGTCAAGAGATATTTTTCTTAAACTTATCGCAGGTATATCCTGTGGATACTGACTCTGCTGATCCCATTGATACAAGGAGTCCGCAAGCCCAATGCTGCTCTAACTCCGTCATAGGATTTACCGAGCGGTAAAAGCACTCATAGCAATTACCCTCTTTGATGGGATCTGTTACCGCTCGGTAATTTACTGATTTGTGTTCGTTGTCCATAAATAAAAAGGCAGCCCCTATGTGGAGCCACCTTATCAACGATATACGTTGGTGGTAAATAAAAAAAGGGTCACGCCTGAAAAACCAAAAAAAGACGTGACCCCATACCTATGATTAAGAACAATAACAATAACGATATGAAATTATTCGACCGAGATTACATCCTCTGGTCTATCAATCAAGTCTAAAAGATTCTCGTATGCCAACATTACTCCTGTGTTGTGCAAATGCACTCCAGTAGCCACATCGCCATCTGTTTTGCGAGGAGGTTCCAGCGTTGCTGCCTTTGCCACCTCGTAGTGCTGCTCAATTTCCTCCCGCAATAATACAAAGTGTGGGTTATCCCGTAATGCATTTATTGCAAGAAGGAGGTTCTTCCTTTTGTCTTGCTCGTTCATTTGAATAAAAAGTCATTCGAGTCTATCTTGATTGGCTTAATGCCTTCCCTGTGTGGTTGACTCCAGAAATACTCCGCACCAGCATCTACTTCCTTCTTTAACTGCTTAGTGTCTATTAAGTCGTAAACAGGTGTCTTGTGCTTGAGTCCTGTCTTAGTGAGTAGACTCTTACACAGTGGGCCTTGGTTGCGGTTCTCTGCGGTTCGTTCTGCCATTACTGTTGTGCTGTCTGCCCGTATGCCGTAGGTGCTGTACCTGTCCGACCGATCTGGGCATTCTGTTGTTGTTGAATTTGGAATTGTCTCTGCTTCTGGTACTGCATTGCACGTTCCGCTAATGCTGGATCTTGTTGCATTTTCTGCTGGATGTCAGGTTGTGCTGCCCACTGCTCAAAGACTTGCATCTTGATTTGGTGTGCATCGTCCTGTCTTACATTCGGTGGTACACCTGCAACCAACTCAGCAATGGTTTGGCGTTCCTCGGCTACTGCCTTCTCTTGTGCTTGCTCAACGGGTTGGATCATTCTGTCTGCGGCTCCTGGCCAGAGTTGTCCTACAACAATCTGCAATAACTGCTGAGTGTCCAGTGTGCCTGATCTATCAAGCATCTGCCCTAGCTCGGCTGTAGCTTTAGCACGTTCCAACACTTGTGCAGGATCTTGCGTACCAATATCAAAGTCTATCCAGAAGTCGTAGCGTTCACCTGCCTTACCCTTAGTGTACTTCTGTTGGTCTACCACACCGACAACTCTAAAGTATTCTTCATCAGGGCCGAACTGCTGATACAGAGAGTACACTTGATTAAATATCTTCCTGATATGACCCAGTACAATATCCACAAGGTATTGCTGCTTTACCTGTGCCTCAATAGGGTCAACGCCTTGGGCATTACGTCCCCAGTATCTATTCAGGTTCGTCTCAATATACTCACGTAGTACATAACTGCCTTGGTCAAATCTTGGTGGTTGATCCCACTGGATCTCATCCATCCTTAGTACTGGAACCCGTACTGCTGGCCCGTACTTGGTTGGTTTGCGTCCCACTGTATGTTTCAGTGGTGGCATAGTCGCTAAGGACTGTCTATCAATACTTGCGTCCGTCTCGGCTTTGATAACTTGCTGGTATGACTCTGCCAACTCTGGCAAACTCCTGGCAGAGTAGAGTCTTTTGCTGGTACGCTCCAATGGCGTTACGATAAATGGATACTGCCCGTGCTGGTAATCCAATAACTCATGCTTGGCATAGGCATCCACACCATAGCACATAATTGTCCTATAAATTCCCTGCACATTGTCCTCATCCAGTAAACGCTGGTAGGTGTAAATAATCCGCACAGTCTCGTCATATCGACCATCAGTAAAGTTATTGCGATGCCATTCCTCTATCAGTGCAGGATCATGTTGCTGTCCTGCTGTTTGAATGGCTTCCTCTACAAACTCTTCATCCCAATCGTCCTCGTTAATCTTGGCACGTAACTCCTGTGGGGTCATGTGAATCACATGGAAACAATACGGAACCTTCTGTGGCTCAATCGTCCATGATGGCATAAAGAAGTCTTCGTCGGGTGGCAGTGCCTTAATGACTGGTTGGTTGCGTATCGACTTGTCCAGAGGTACTGTCGTCTTACCAGTGGTTCGCAGTTCCGTGAGCATCGCCTTAGCTTTCTTCTCACTAACTCCTGAACCCTCAGTGAGCATTGGAATGTACTGGTCATCCAACTCACCTGTCATAAATTGTTCCTGATCTCCACCAGAGTTTACCACCATTGCTATGGCATCTTCAAGTGTAAGTTCCTGTTGAATCTGCTGCTTGCAATAGTCCCACTCTACTGAGTGTACCATGATCGACTTCTCTAACAAATGATCTATACCTAAGTCTATCTGCTCATAGAACTCCTCCATCTTTGCATTGATGAGCCAACGCATGAAGTTAGAGATTACCGCAGCACGTTGAATATCATTCGACTCTACAGGAATGGCATTGATGTACGCTTTCTTGATGGCGTTGATACACTGAGCCTTCTTAGTATTGATGAGGTCATCCACCTCACGACTCTCATGGTCACTTGCTCCATCCCACGGGAATACCTCCCCAGTCTCTGCATTGCGGTTGTGCTTCTTAAAGTCTTCACTCTTGCCGTTCCACTTGCAGTTTCGTGTGTAGTAATCCCGCTCTCGCTGGTCAACCCATTCTTGGAGGTCATGCACTGTGCGACTGTACGCCTCTTGTAAAAAAGGTATATCTGGTTCCCCGCTTTTGGGAACATCTGTCATATTTTCGTCTGTAATCAAATCCATGTGAGACCTATACACTCTAAGTAATATCTAGTCAAATCAATAACCACCTCCGCCTGTAGCTTCAAGACCACCTTCTTCACAGTAGTGCAGTCCGTTAGTTACGCCATATCTAATCGTATCCACAAAATCCTTAAAATGTTCTTCCTTGCTGCACCCTGTGTATTCCAGCATTGAGTTAATTGTATTCTGGCACTGGTCACTTACATACAGTTGTGGTCTGTTTATCACAGACATCGGCTTGCGATCATTCCATGCTAAGAGATCATTGATCTTTGCCACCCCTGCCTCTACGTCACCACGATACACTGGAACCATATGGAAGTCTAATGCTGCCATTTCTGAGAACAGGTCTGTCTGTCCATCAGTTTTTGTTACCTTCTGAGTTCCGAACCCTGGGTCACAGATACGCTGAATAATTTCTTCATCCTGCTCCAAGCCGATAAAGTGTTCCTTCCACTGTAAATAGCCCCATCCGTTGGGTTTCTGTCCTACACTCGGCTTACCTACTGGTGTGCCAGCATTATTGACATGTGGTTGACACCATTCTTCTGTTGGTGATTCACGATACACATACACCCGACCATCTCTTATAACTCCAATCCATACTGCAACCCAAGGCTTAGTGCCTGCTGGATCAGTGATAAAATATCGAGTGACTGGGTATTTGTCTGGGTGTTTGATAAATGGTATCTCTCCGTGCGGTACGACATTTACATCCTTGTTAAACTTCGGAAACTTGCCTTGCTGTGTCTTTGTAGGAATACCATACAACCTAGCTAACCTCTCTTCTACAGGTTGATTGACGTACTGTTCAACCAAGTGGTGTGAGTCGATAAACGGATTGTCTTGTGTCCACCAGTAGTAAATGCGAGCTGATGGCCAAGCATGACATATCTGCTCCACTGGTAACTCCCTGCCTTCTGTCGGAGCGTACCGAGTCGCCACTGTCTCTGCACCCTTGAGTAGTTCTGCAATTAGTGGAGTCCACCCCTGCAATGTGGTAAAGGTCAGGATGATCCTACCATGAAAGTCCACTGTACGGGGAATCATTGTCTGAAATAACTTCAAAGGACATTCTTCATCCATCTCTATGATGTGTGCATTGAATCCCTCTGCTACCTGCTGGTTCTGCAAATACTGCGTATAATACTTGAAGAAAATGCTACTACCCCTGTCGATACCATCTCGTGGTGGCAAGATACATGTGGGTAGCCTTCCGACAAATCCTGTCTTCTGGTTATACGTAACGCTATAATTCTGTCCTCCACGCTTCTGTCCCTTCTCACGTAGATCAAATGGCAAGCTGTTAAAGATCGTGGCTTGTGCGTCTACTACAGAACGTTCCTCGTTATCGTGCCAATGATAAATCTTAGCCTCATCAATCTTCTGTGCCATATCCACCAGCAACCTATTGGCGAACGTACTCTTCGTGCTGTTGTGATGGAAGCAACCTTGGGCGTAGTAATTATGCGAGTATTCAACTTCCATATCCCACACTTCCTCTTTACCTACACGCTCTATGGAGGTAATAGTATTTGACAAACTACTAATTGCCGCCCAATTTCTTTCATATGCCAAAACATAATTGTATAAACTATCCAGTTTCGCAGATCCGTGACTGGATAAATCAAGGACGCACTCAACAATGGATTGCAGATCATCTTTCCAAACACCTCGATCCGAGAGTGACCCCGAAGCTGATTTACAAGGTCTGCAAGAAGCACGGGATAAAATGTCAAAGAACTGGCCCCAGATCTGGGAAGCTGCATCCAAATTGGCAAGGTGGGAAAGTAGTCTCTGGCTCTGGCTATGTGAAAGTGTATATGCCTGACCACCCTTCGTGCCGAAACGAGAATAAGAAGCGAGAGCAGAAATCAGAAGGGGGATATTATCGAAAGCAGTGCTATGTATGGGAGCATCGTATCGTCGCTGAAAAGCAACTAGGCAGGACTCTAAAGCAGCATGAAGTAGTTCATCACATAGATGGGAATGTTCAAAACAATCATCCATCAAATCTTCAAGTGTTTGAAACGAATGCGGCACATCTTTCCGCCACGATTTCAGGGAAATGCCCATCATGGACGGGTGAAGGGAAAGCCCGTCTCCAACACGCAAGGAATGTGCGGGTCGCCAAATCCCATTTGAATCCCAAACCATATGCCAAAAAGAAGATCGAAAACTTGATCCATCTTCCAATGTTACACGCAAAATTGGCAACACTCCCTTGCGAAAAGGTTCTCCAGCTTTTGCGATAGCAACATCGCCACGATACATAGAAAGCACCTCATGCTCCCCCTTTATGGAACTCACAGGGCGTTCTACCCCCGTTTTTGCACATAAGATGGGCGTATCACCTGTAATACACCGATTTCCACCAAGGATGATGTGTATCTTGGTATCCTTCCAATTCTCCATTACCCTACGCCAACTCTCTAGTGTCCACCCGTACTTTACTGGATCTTGCTTCTCCAGTATCGGCTGCTTCTCCATCAAGTCAAAGAGTGTCTGCAACTCCTCATCTGGTGTAGCCTGTATCTCTTCTGGCGATAGTGCCAGTTTGAGTTCTCCCTTTTCCACTCGCAGCTTACCAGTGGGGAAAGGTATCCCAAAGTCAGGGATTACTTCATCAGCATAGGTTACTTTAGGCATCTATTGTAATAGTGATATCAGGTATACTACCACAGAGTCCCCTGAAAATTGGAATTAACTCATCAATATAAACTCTCAACCCCTCCAGTTTTCGTTGATTGACCAATGAGAAGCTATTCGACTCTTCGTGGTACTGTTGAAGGTTTTTTCTCAAAGCAGGTACAAGGTTGCCCTTGAATGTGATTGTGCCATAATTGGTGTAGCACAGCACCTCTTCCTTTTTCATAATAAAGATTCGCTGGCACTAAGCAGGTTTGGGGAACTCAATCCCGTTATCCCTTTAGAGGGAAATATCATAAAAAAACCTCCTTGAACCTAGTGTCAGCATAGTCATGTCAGTAGTATAACAACCCAAACAAATCCTACTGCACCCACCATGTGCTGTCTGTAAGCTTCACACGTAGCCGCTTACCACGATTCATATACTCACCCCTCCTACGGGGCGTTAAACGTGCCACGACCACCTCTCCTGTCTTTAGTATCCTTACTTTCCTGAAGTTCTTATTAGGCATCACCTGGCACACCTGTGCATCCATCACCTCAGTGGAGGAGATCATAACTGACTTATCTTCTTTCTTCTCCCCAGAAGATTTGGTTACGACCTCCTCCTCTTGAGGACTAATAGGAGGTGTGGGTAAAGTCTCTTGCGGATTGTCCAACTTCTCAAAGGTATCCAGTACATGCTGAGATACACGATCCCCGAATATATACTGCTTGAGTGTGGACTCTTTGATTCCTGCCGCTTCTGCCAACTCCTTGCGAGTAACACGGCTGCTTTGAAAGCGTTCCTTAAATCCTTGTATCATGCTGTTTCTTCCTTTCGGCTTGCATTTATTCGGAATTACCAATACATGTCAAGCCCTTTAATTAAGAAAAGGAAATATGAACCACATCATCACGATACCACTGACGCACGTCACTGAGTTTGACCTATGGGATATTGATCCACATATTAAACAATACGCCGATATGGACTTAGGGTTTCCATGTGCTATGCTTGTAATTCATAAGGACGACTTAGGAAATAGCCTCTATCAAATGGATACAATCAGCATTATAAAACACGGGATGCACTGCGTACTAACCACCCAAGGCGGAATAAAAGGATCATTGGTCTTTGAGAAATACCTGCGATCCACACACCTAGAACCAGCAGACACACTCAACGATGCCAAAGAAAAAACAGGATCTCTCTGAAGAACAAGCCATTGAACTTCGACAACCCTTCGGTTACAACATTATTGCCAACACCGATCCCGACTTCCTACGCCGACTCGTCATACGCATCGCAGGTGGGGCCTCCATTACAGATGAGGCACGATTCCTATCCCGTGAATGTGGAGAGTCCCAAGCTAAGTGCCGTGACTTCCTACGCCGCACTTACGGCTGGACTGAACAAGAATACTATGACTTCCTCGGTCGCATCACTCGTGACATCAATCGCAAGATCGCAGAACGTCTCCATAAGGAAGTGGACGACATCCCAACTAAAGACCTGGTCAAAGCTATGGTCGCACTCACCAACCAATCCCTAACACTCGATGGACGACCCACAAGTATCTCTGCATCACAAACAGATAAGATCGGTGAGAAGAGTATCGAGGATATCAAGCAGTGGGCACTCGACCAAGTACAGGAAAAGAAAGCACAATCCATAGACATACAAACATGAAACCAGTAATTACCAAAATCTCCCTCATTAACGACGACACCGAATCCCCATACCTCAATAACCCCATCTTCAGTTGCATTGAAGTCGGCCCCGATGACGAAGCAGCAGGTTCCTTCCTTCGCATTAAACTCACCAATGAAACAGGAGAAAGACTACAACCAGGTGAAATCACTCTCGATTGGAATGAATGGGACTCCCTCATCAAAATTGTAGAACAGCACAGGTCACAGTGGGATTGGGAGTAGAAAAAACTCGACGGAATTATTTTCCTAGTTAAACTTTGGGAACCTTGGCCGTTCCCAACAAGGTATAGGATGGTCTACGTTCCTACTGTCTCTACGCCATCAACTATACGTTAGCACTTGTTCAGTCGCTAGGTAACACGCTCCTTCACGGCATGATGGTACACAGTCAGTTACAGTGCAGTGTGTTTCAGTAGAGTGATTGCAGTTCAGTGTGTTTCAGTGTGGTGAGTTTCAGTACCCTATTTAAGGTACGGGTATTAGGCTCATAACAACAGGCAGCGGCGATCGTTCCGACCCCCCCCGCCCCCGTCTATAAGCTAGGCGTGACGCAACTTATAGACCGCACGCACGCAGCCCAGTAAGTTAGGTGCATGCAACTTATATAACGCATGCCCAGGTGGTATGGTGTTAGGTGTGACGTAACTTTATGCTGTGAGAAACCTGTCCGATTGTGGGCAGGTTGCCTGGTTGTCTTGTGTGGTAGTAGACAGGCCTGTCCTGTCCTTTGTTCTATCCTGTCCTGTCCTGTCCTGTCCTGTCCTTCACTGCGTCAACCCTTACCACTCAAACTACCACTCATGCAGTATAAGACACGCGCACACGAGGCTGGTGGTGCTGGAAATTGTCAAAAAATGGCGAGACGTGAATTATCGGAAGTGTAGTTTGGAAAAAGTACCCTATAGGGTAAAAAAAAAGTTCTTGCGGTATTTTGGATTTTTGTTCAATTTTGGGATTCTTAAATATTATTTCGTGCCACAGTACTGGTGGTGGTACGGATATTCCATTCAACCCAGTAATCTTGAAATATTATGAAAAAACTGAATGCATATAAAACCCTTGCGGTAGAATTCCTAAATGCTTTGCTTCCTGTGGAAAAACTGAAGATTCGCTTAAGGGTCCAGGACAAGTTGGATCAAATCGATTCTAACTTGTCGTATAGCAAGCTATTGAAAGAGCTTGGTTTGTCTTACATTGCAAGTTGCGACTCTAGTTCAAAGCTTGTGAAGGGAAAGAAGTATGAGTTTGCTACCCTCGGTCTTTACCTAGCGCCAGCAAGCAAAAGCGGCCGTAATGTTTGCACTTTTGCCGGTGCATGCAAAGCGCCTTGTCTTGACCAAAGCGGTCATGTTCTATTAGAGAAAAGAAGTGGCAAATCTACCATCCAAGTAGCAAGGCTACTTAAGACCTGGTTACACGAATTCAGGTTGGACCTTTTCAATAAGGCAATTTGTCACGAGATACGGAAAGCAGCCAAACTTGCTAAAAAGAAGGGTGTAAGTTTTTGTGTAAGACTGAATTGTACTAGCGACTTGGATTTTTCGGGTATCATTGCAAGTTTCCCTAGTGTTCAGTTTTACGACTACACAAAAGACCCCAATCGCCAAAGCATGGATAATTATCACCTGACTTACAGCTGGGACAGTTTCTCAAAAGGAAGGCTACCCTTTTACAAACAAGCTATTGCAAGGGGTCAAAAGGTAGCCTTTCCAGTGGTTAAGGCTGACTTGGATAGAATCCTAGCCTTGCCTAGTACTTTGGAGATGGATAGCTCAGATTTACGCTTCCTGGACGGCGAAGGTAGCTATGGGATTCTTGCCATAAAAGAGACTGGTAACACTCAACAAGGTATCCGTGATGGGTTCATGCTGGACTTCGACGGATTCAAAAAAGCTATAGCTTGGATCGAAGGTTAATAAAACGGTGGTTGGGATGGGAAACTTTAACCTGAACGAAAGTAGAACAATGACGAAAGTAATTAATAGAAAGACTAAACTAGTCCTTAAAATTGACTGCTGCATTACTTATTTTTTGCAAGCAGCAGATTCAGCGGGAATTGATATTGATCAAGATATGGCATTAATCGATTACACAAATGGAGTAATCGAATTTGAGGGAAATGATGACTCTTTTTTAAACGTGTTGAAAGGAAAGCTGTAATGAGAAAGAATAAATACAAAGGAAGCTGCACCAATTGCGGGACAATAGTTCAATCTGGGCGTGGATATCTTCACTCCTACCAGTCGGGCCGTAGGAAGCGGTTCTATGTGACATGCAATGCATGCCAGGAGGAAATAGAACCTGATTGCTATACTGGCAATGATGATGCCCATGCTGCTGCTATGCATGCGGTCCGTACTGTTCCTGGGACTCTCTACATACCATCAAGTGGTTTTGTGGGTTTCCGCAATCCAGCGGGACGATGCGAAGACGCTCCATGCTGTGGTTGTTGTACTTATTAATGAAGGGAAATAGAGCAATGATCGATCTAATCTTGAATACAGCATTTGTAGCCTACAATGTAGCAATCGGCATTTGGTTGGTTGCAATAGCCTTTAAATAAGGGACAAGCAAGGTGGGCGGGATGGACACCTTTTACCTTAACGAAAGAATGATACTATGCAAAAACTAGACCTCAACTATATACATATTGGAATGGCAACATTGCATGTTTGCCAATTAAGGCGGCTTTGTCGTCACCATACCAGCGAAAGCTGGGATTGGATCGCCACTGCGGGGAGGTGGGAGCTTGGGAACGCACTTATTTGGAGTGCATAAGGGACTAGCAATGGCATCTAAAAGTAAACTAACCAAGCCTCCGCAATGGTGGAAGCATCTGCGAGACTGGAAAAAAGTCTTCTGGCATGCAGAGAGACGGAACGCAAAGCGTGATATACAGCAGCGTATCAAAGAATAAGGGGCAAGCTGCGAAATAATTCTTGACGAAGCGGGGATCTTCCCTTTTTCTCGTCATTCTTCTTTAAATATTATGGACTGGACTAGCATTGACATTGGAACCCTTATGGGCGTGACCCATTGGAAGGGGCAAGCAAGGCAGGAGACTTTACTGGTCAAACCTCGTGGCAATAAAGGTGCTTACTACTACGGTGACAAAGTAGTTCGTTCCAAGTGCAGTGCGATCCTTCACATCATTGCTCGGTCTGAGTTCATAGTGATGGAGCGTGGCATGGGTGCCAGAGCCAATGTGGTCAATGCTCAGGCGAAACTCAGAGGCTACATAGAGGGGCTTTGTGACTTCAATAAGGTGCAAGCTAGGGAAATTCTCCCATCTGAGTGGAGAAGGCCCATAAAAGAGCATCTTGGGGTATCGTGGCCAAAGAAGTCAGAAGATCAGAAGGCACTGGCTCAACAAGTGGTGAAGCAACTTTACAATTTAGACGTATCTGAGGACGAAGCTGATTCTATCTGCATAGGATGGTCGGCAATGCGTCTCGGATACATTAACTCAAACCAATAGAACTATGATCGAAACAATACTAACAGTAGTAGCCGCATGGGTAGCTACAACGACTCTTCTTGCGTGGTGTTTGCTACGCAGTAACCAGAATAAATAACATTATGAGTTATCAATCAACGGGCGAGGTGATTGCCCTTACACCAATCGAGCATGTCGGAAGTAACGGCATGCCAAAACGCCAACTTGTCATCAAGACCAGGGATGATAAGTTTGATAAAACCCAACCCTTCACACTACTAAAGGAACGTGCCGAAATGTGCAAGGCACAGGTTGGGGATCGTGTCGTAGTCTCTTGGGATTACAATGGGAGGGAATGGAATGGTAAGTACTACGCCGATGCAGTTGCGTGGAAAGTAGAAGTGCAAGGGCAGGCTGGCTCAGTACAGCAACAGCAACCTGCTCCATATTCTGACAATGAACTTGATTCAGATTCTGTGCCATTCTGATATCACGAAAGGAAAACTATGAAAGAACTAGCAAAAGCACTTTTGAAAGTGCATCAAGAGATGCCAAACGTAGGCAATAACGCAGTCAACGGACACTTCCGTAGTGACTATGCAACACTGGATCACATTATTGATTTGGTAAAACCAGTCTTTCTAAAGCATGGCATCATCGTAAAAGAAGGATGCAGAGAGGGAGCGGTTTCAATACAACTCCTGCATGCTGAAAGTGCAGAGGTTGACGACCTATGTATCATTGACCTTGTGTGTAAAGATCCAAGCAATCCACAACAGCAGAAGAGTGCTGAGACTTACGCAAGACGTAGGTTGTGGCAACTAAAGGCAGGCATTTGCCCTGCGGGTGAAGACGATGACGCTAACAGTGCCTCACAAGGGGCGAGCAAGACTCAACCTGCTCAAGATCCAGCCACTGGGCTACAAGGACGCATTGACCTCCTGAAGCCACATGAGACTGCCATAATCGCATTTGCAGCGTCAAAGGGTACGATCATAGCGGGAGTACATGAACTACCGTCTTCGTGGCTCAGAGATCCACAGAAGCTAATTGCAACTGCTAACGAGTATGCTGCCAAGAACACAGTCACCAAGGAGGTGAAGAAATCTTGACATTAGGTTTCCTATCTGCATTCTAGTAATTATCGGAAGTCAGAACCCGAAATGAATTATCAACTTTCCATAAGCCCTGTAGATCGAGGATGGCGTAAAGCCTGTTCTGACACCTCTCTACGGGGCTTATGGGTTTTGGAGGGAATCCAATGAAGTACGAACTACACCGCCTTAGGTATCACCCTTTGTATAAAACTTGGCTTAACATGAAACAACGGTGCACTAACCCAAGACGAAATGATTACCAATACTACGGAGGCAGAGGTATTGCAATGTGTGACGAATGGCTAGAATCATTTCAAGCGTTTTATGATTGGGCTATGGATAATGGATGGAAAAAAAGACTAACGATAGACCGCCTTAATGTTGAAGGCAACTATTGTCCTGAGAATTGTAGGTGGGTTAGTCGCACAGTGCAGTCACAAAATAGACGTAAACAAAAATCTAACACTTCTGGCATCAATGGAGTGCGATTTCAAAGATCATCATGGCTTTATGACATTACCGTAAACGGGAAGAGGACAAAAAAATGGGGATTTCCTTCAAAAGAAGCTGCATTGGAAGCAAGGAATCAATTTATTATGGACAATAATACTAACCACCAAATACAAAAACTATGAATAACACACATACACCGAAATACCTTGGCGTGGACATTGAAACAGGGCCGACCAAGAACGCATTGTCCTACTTCTCTCGCAGTGAAGTAAAGCTTGGAAACCTCAAAGATCCCAACAAGATCGAGGCCAAGCTTGCTGAAGCAGAGGATGAATTCCTAGACAAAGCTGCACTTTCCCCAATTACGGGGAAGGTGTTGGCAGTCGGGTTGACTGACGGAGCAGTGCATGAGGTGCTGACCTACGAATCTGAAAAGCGTCTGATTAGTGAGACATTAGACCGCATTAGTGTTCAGTTAATGGCACAAAGGCCCGTTGTTGGCTGGAATATCATTAAGTTTGATTTCCCATTCCTCTTCAAACGGGCAATGATGCTTGGTGTACCCTGGCCACAACATATCTGGGATCTCAAAAGAGGTTATCCGCACAGTCAGATCATCGACCTGATGACCTTCTGGAACATGGGCAACCGCATGGAAATGACCAAAATGGACACAGTGAACAGATTCCTGTGCGGCTTTGGCAAACCCAGTGGTGTCACTGGAGCCGACTTCGCACGGCTCTTTAACGGAACTCCTGAAGAACGGGAGAAAGCAATCGACTACGCATTGAACGATGTGAAGATTCTTGACAGTCTCACACGGAGGATGTTGAACCTCTAACAATTTAGCAGCAGGATATGGATGTTGTGCGGAAACGAGACACGGCCCATAATAGCCGAAGAGTCCTAAGTCCTGCTGCTATTAAATTTTACCATGATATACACAATACCAATCATACTAACCATACACACGAACCACGAGCACCTGATGCAGGTTGCAATGAAGTACTTATGAAGACACTAAGCACCATAGCAAAAGAGAACGCAACGAAACAGCAGATCAAGCTTTCCATGCACAAGATGAAGATGCTCCATGTGGCGGCAAAGGCAAGGTACATACAGCAAGTTACTGGAGTGGACGTGCTGGCATACTTGAAAGAGCAAGGTGTAGTCTTGACGAAGTAGCATACCGCACCATTATAGGTGTTGTAATTGGCCGTGAGAAGCCCTTGTAATGCAAAATATATTTATCATACCCAACCGAGTCGAGCGATGGCTATTTGCAGCCTGCTTCTCACACGCTCCTCGGTTGGGTGTTTTTTTAGAGGACTAAGATAATGAGTATCAATGGGAAAAAAGTATTTCAGCTTTACCATGACATGGCAGGGGTGGTCGGTGTTATGACGGATGAGCAAGCTGGAAAGCTACTTAAAGCAATTTTAACCTACGTGAATGGGAGTGACCCTGAATTTGATGATCCTGTGGCAATGGTTGCGTTTCAACCAGTAAGAATGCAACTTGAGCGAGATCACCAGTCGTATGTCAATACTGTCATTCGGAATAGGGAAAACGGAAGAAAGGGAGGACGACCCAAGAAAACCCAAGAAAACCCAGTGGGTTATTTGGGAAACCCAAACAAACCCAAAAAAGCCGATACAGATACAGATAAGGATACAGATACAGATAAGGATACTGTTACTACACCCCAAACCCCTCAAGGGGCTGGTGGTATGCCTTACACTGAAATTCTGGAACTGTACCATGAACACTGTCCATCCTTACCTCCAGTCAGGAACCTAAACGAACAACGCAAGAAACTGATAAGCCAGCGACTAAAACAAGGCTATACCATTGCTGACTTTGCCCAAGTGTTCAAAAACACAGAAGCGGATGACTTTATGACTGGCAAGAATGACAGGAAGTGGAAAGCTAACATTGACTACATCCTTCGTGACGGAAAAGAGGATAAGTTCCTGAAGCTACTGGAAGCTACACCTGCACACGTCACACCAACCGAACCTGAACCACAATACTTTGAACCTGCCAACAGAAGTGAAATCCTCAAGGTGTTCCCAAATCGCACAGATTTAGTGGACACACCCTGGAGCGAGTTGACTCCTGATGTGCAGCAAGTGATAACCGAGAAATGCAAAGAACTATGAACTGGATACCGATAGAACAAGAACTGCCTGAGATTGACCAGATCGTTTGGCTATACAACGCAAACACATATATCCCTTGGATTGGTGGACGTGCAGAAGACGACTCTGGCGATGACATAGTGTGGTACTGGGGTAACACCTACGGAAGCTTTTGGCATAATGGAGTGTATTGGTCAGGAGATATTGAGATAGATCAATTCTATCAACCGACCCACTGGATGCCACTACCAGAACTACCAGCAAAGGAGGAAGCATGAGCATAGAAGAGTTTAACAAACAACAATGGACACCTTCACTGGTTGCAAAATATCACAAAAATGGAAATGAGTACTCAATTATGGGAGTTGATTTCCATGAACAGTTGATTGGACTCGATGGAGTTGTGCAAGGATCTAACGACCTAACATGGGTCAGGTGTGAAAGCATAACAATCACTAGAGATTTGGATCAGGAACTGCCAATAAAGGAGGAAGCATGATCGATATACCAACACCGTACAACAAATACGCAGAGGAGTTCATCCTTGCCTCTACCTTTCTCGATGACCGAGTAGTTGGCGACCTGATTGCCAGTGGCGTATCGGAAGACACATTCCACAAATCCATACACCAAGATGTCTGGCGTATTGTAAAGCAATACTATGCTGAAGGCACAGTTTTCGATGAGGTCGGTGTGGCTCAGGAGTTGAATGATCGCTACGACTATGCCGAGCCAATGGCAGTGGTGAATCAAATCTCTAAAGCCGCTGAGACCACCACCAGCACGTCGATCTACGTGAAGACATGTATTGATACCGAAAGGAGACGAAAACTCCTTAGAGCGGCAATAGAATGCGTTGATTCAGTGCGTAAAGAAATGGAACCAACTGAGATACAGGAGAAACTTAGCCAAGCACTACAGGATAGTGGTCAGGATATTCTCTCTGATGCCGACATATCTACTGAATCAGGGAAGGTTATTGAGGACATACGTGAACGTAACAGCAAGCAAGTGAAGTTTATCGGTATCTCCACAGGATTTCGGCTCTTGGATTACTACTTAGGTGGCTACAGACCTGAGACACTGAATATCTTAGCAGGCAGACCAGGTGCAGGTAAGACGAGTCTAGCCCTACAACTTGCTCTCAATATCCTTTTCCAACAGATACCAGTACGCATCTGGTCACTGGAGATGTCAGCAGAACAACTACTTGCCAAGCTTATCGCCAATCTGAGTGAGGTTGACCCGAACCGCTCAAAAGATGGACTAATTACTGAAGCTGAGTTTGACCTAATGGAGCAGGCTCGCTACCGATTGACGAAGTTACCTCTCTTTATATCGGATGCAAGCCATGTCACAGTGGATCGAATTGCTGCACAACACAGGCGTGACCTCGCAAAGCATGGTCAGTGTATGCTTTTCATTGACTACCTGCAACTAATTCGTAGCACTGACCGCAAACTAAGCAGGGAACAACAGATTAGCACCATGAGTAGAGACTTGAAATGTCTATTCAAAGACACAAAAACCCAGGGTATTGTGTTATCACAGCTAAATCGCAACAGTGACCAATCTGCTGAACCTAAGCTTTCTGATCTCAGAGAGAGTGGTGCGATAGAACAGGATGCCGACACTGTCATGTTCATCTATGGCGAAGGGCAGGTCAAGCTAGGCAAGAACCGTCATGGTAGTGAAGGTAAGCTTACAATGAACTTTAACAAACCAATATCAAAATTCACCACCAACTAACAATAGACTATGAAAATATTAGCAACTATCGAGTATTACACCAATGGCGAAACTATTACCACACAAGAGTGGTACGATATGGATGACGTAAAAAATATGGTGCGTAATCTGTTTTACACTAAAAATAGTCACATCACATCCTACGTAACTGTACCTGAAATAGAACTCAAACTAATACACACAGGAGAATAACACAATGAACTTTAATAAACCAATCTCAAAATTCACCACCAACCAATAACCACCATGCACTCACACGATAACGAATACCTAAGCAAACTCAAAGAATACGAACGCCATCTTGATTGGCTTCAAGAACAGCACGAAGGCTATACAGAGGAGCCTGAGTACGATCCTGAAGATGACATCGACGATGACCACCCACGGCTTATGCGTTTGAGAGGAGAAGTAGAATGAAAGTCTTAGTCGCATGTGAATATAGCGGAGTAGTTAGGGATGCGTTTATCAAGCAAGGGCATGATGCAATGTCTTGTGATCTACTTCCAACAGATTCGCCAGGTCCACACTACCAGGGTGATGTCTTTGATGTAATTAACGAAACGTGGGACTTAATGATTGCACATCCGCCTTGCACCTATTTATGCTCAAGCGGCTTACATTGGAATAAACGCACTCCAGGGAGACAGGAACAAACTGAAGAGGCATTAAGATTTGTTGATGTGTTACTAAGTGCGAATATCAAACAAATAGCCTTAGAGAATCCAGTAGGTTGCATTAGCACACACATTCGGAAGTATGACCAGTTAATACAGCCTTGGATGTTTGGGGAGAATGCTAGTAAGAAAACATGCTTATGGTTAAAGAACCTACCGCCTCTTGTACCAACACAAATTATACCACCTAGGAATTGGTCTGTTGTTAAATACGCAATGGACTGTGTTGCTTGCGAATGTTGTGGAGAACCATTTTGTGAAGATTGCAATAAGCATTACGCAGATTGCCAATGTATCGGGCCAACACAAGATGAAGCAACATACAAAAAAATTGAGGGTGTAGAGTTTGCGACTCTCGACAATCCACCAACCAAACCTGTCTGGGCTAACCAAACTCCGAGTGGTCAAAATAACCTTCCACCTTCAGAAGATCGCTGGAAATTACGCAGCACAACCTATCATGGAATTGCTGACGCTATGGCAAATCAATGGGGACAACTACTAAGACAAGACACACAACCATGAGTATCACAGAAATAGAAACACAAGCCGCCATTGTCAGAGAGGCACGGAAGCAACGCTACCAGATTACGAAGCAGAACACTTCGCTACGTGAGGAAAACAAACGCCGCATGGAGCGTAATAAGAAGCTACGTGAACAGCACCAGCAAGCGAAATGGGGCCAGAAGAAACACGTACCTAAGACTGAGGAACTTCTAGTCTATGAAGTGCCAGAACAATACAACAAAATATTACGCAACGAGACTAAGGTTCATCAGCAACTTAAAGATCGCCACCCTGTTGACTGGTATCAGCGAATCATGGAACTACCTAGACGCATACGGGATCGCATTACATGTTATGTCTGGTGGGATTATTGTTATGACAGTGGTAGCACATTGTACGAAAAGCACATTCAACAGGACTTGGAAAAGAAGTCTTACAAAACCATTAACAAAACAGAAATAATAGAGGCGTTGGTACAGTTAGGCTACACACCATACGCCGCAAGCCAGAGGGTAAGCAAATGAACCACGACAAACTACAACAACAATACGCACTTGCCAGTTACGGCAACACAAAGGACAACCCTCTCTCTAAACGGCAGCAGCAAGCCGCTGAAGATTTATCAAAGCTCGCAGATTGCGATCCTAAACCAAGTAAGGATGAGACATTACGGGATGAAGCAATCGCACGTTTTACTGAGAAAGCTACCAGTAAGTTTAATGCTGGCATTCGGGAGCATAACCCCAACGGCGGTAATGATCTTGAGGATCGTGCCACGTTCGCTGACCTTGAGGATGAAGTGATAGACCTCTGGTTTTATGTCCAAGGACTCAAACGCAGGATTCACAGGACATGAGTGAAGATAAAAAGCACTGGCGACCCCTGCGATGGGATGAATGCGGTAACTGCGGTTCTGATAACTGCGAAACCTACACAGACGCACCTGATGGTTGGCATTATGATGGTGATGCTGTACGATGTAAAGAGTGTGGAGAAGAAGGGCAAATCATGTGCGACACAGAAAGTCCTTCCGATGTTTTCTGGAATGGTAGAGATTTCGGAGAATAATGAGAGAGACGCTAACAAAGATTCTGGGACGTGAGCCAACTTTACGGGAGTGTCAGGCATATCTCAAATGGGTACGATTAGTGGAAACATATCCTGAGATTGTTACCATCTTGGTACTTCACCAATCTTGACATAGCGTAGTGCATATGCAAGATTAGCCTCCATTATGAAAGACCTGACCCTCAAGCAAAGGCAAGTTGTGCAACTCATTGAGGCTGGTCTTTCCCAGTACAAAGCTGCCACATTCCTCGGAGTAACCAGGGCAACAGTACAAAGTCAACTCAATCAGGCAAGAGACAAAGGTTGGAGGAAGTCTACAGGCGATGCCATTACTCCAGACAAGATGCAAATGCACGGACAGTCCGTGCTGTATGGTGCTGATGGTGAGGCAAAGCTTGCTTGGCACAAGTACAGTCCAGAACGTGCATTCAGTGCCGACTTTGTAGAAGGTCTGGTCAAACGGGTTGAAGGTAAAGGGAAGTTAAGCAAGTGGAAGTCTCCACCTTTATCAACTAAGGATCTTTGTGCGGAAGTAATCATAGCTGACCTTCACATGGGCATGCGAGCTTATGCTAAGGAAACGGGTGGTGAGGATTATGACACAGACATTGCGGCTAAAAGACTTATGCAGGCAGTGCAAAGCTTGCTGTATAGGTTTACATCTCCAAGTGTGATACGCATTGTGCTGCTTGGAGATCAATGCCACTTTGATGACAATAGTAACGCAACCAAGCAGAGTGGTCATGTGCTTGACGTTGACACCAGATACTCCTTGGTTTTGAAAAAACTTATTGCTGCTGTCTGGGATGTTGTGTGCTTAGTGTCGGAATATGCACCTAAACTGGAGTTGTACGTTATTCCTGGCAACCATGATGAGGTTTCTAGTTATTGGCTTAAAGAAGTCCTTAAAGCTTTCTGGCATGATGAGCCAAGGATAGATGTGTGTGACCAGGATACATACAGGAAGTATGCACAATGGGGAGACTCCCTTTCGGTATATGCTCATGGCGACCGAATCAAACCAGCAGATATTGCCAAGGTGGTTGCTGCTGAACAGCCCAAGTTGTGGGGAGATACAAGATATAGGTACTTCAGGGCAGGACACTTTCATCATCGCAAGACCATTGCTCCTGTTGTAGTTAATGAGCAGTCTGGGATTGAGATCACTTACTTATCATCGCTTGCTGCATCTGACGCATGGCACAGTCACAGCGGGTTTATCGGAAGTCAACGTGCCGTGCAAGGGTTTGAATTATCCAAGACGCATGGGCAGATCTCGCAGTTTTATTCGCATGTTTGAATTTAATCCAAATACTTACCCATGTACTCATGGAACTGCTCCCACACCTTCTCGGTGCTGATTGTGTCCTCACCGTGCTTATGCTGGTTGCGTAACCAATGGTAAAAATCGCTCAGTTCCCTTTGCATATCTGCCGCATTAGCAAACAGAGCAATGTCGTCGTGGTCGTAGCAGTGGAAGGTGGCTAGTATCTTATCATCCATATCAAACCTCCACTATATCAGAACCCCAGCACATGGTTTTGGTTAAGCGGCCATTTACCACTTAACTTTGTCCGCCCAATAAGCTGCTGACATTTTTCCTTTTGATATGTTCTTAGCGTGTCTCGCTTTAAAAGAACGTCTCTTGGCTTTCATTTGTGCTGATTCACCTGCTTTAGGTTTACCAGCAGTCTTAGCACCTTGCTCACCAAACCGAATAGTCTTAACCTGATCACCTTGTTTAGCTACAACAACGTGTGACTTCTTAGGATGGCTAGGAGTTCTTTTAGGTTTATTGAAACCTGACACTCCTGCTTTTTTTAGTCTTGAGTCTTTCTTGCTCATTTAATGCACCAGTTTCTTTTTTAATTCATATCGTGTCAAGCCTTTGCTTGAGCCGTAGGTTATCCATATCAAACCTCCACTATATCAGATCCCCAACACACAGCAAAGATTCCTAAATTTAAATAATGCTTCTCGCAACCAAGCACCATTTTTGTCCAATAGTGCAGCTTTGGCCGATGTTCACACACTGCACGTACCTCAAGGTATGCAGTATCCCACATCGTGCCGTTTGCCAGTGCGTCCATATCTGATTTGCGAACACCGAATTCAATGCCGCACCAGAAGACGTGTAGGGTTCTAAACCAAGTTGTCATGATTCACTGCTAGTATGTCATTCACTAATTGATTCTTCACTATTTCTAATGCAGTGATAGCCGTTGCTGCATGATCGGCATGCTCCATACATGTACACTTTAGTAGGTTACATAAATCTGTAAATGTAAAGTCTTGGTTTTCTTCGGTATCGTCCAGTATGTTCATACCCCGACAAATGTGGAACCATCTGGTGATGTCAATTATTTATTCTTTTTCTCGTATCCACCCATTCCCTCAACGTGCCAGTAGATCGGGTCAAGAATTGTGCCTTGTAATGAGTGACCTTTCACCTCTTCACCTAAACCAAATGCCATGATGTCTTTACCTGCCCTATCAAACACAGTGGTAGCTGGTAGCATTTGGGACACCAGCATCTTGCCAATACCATCACGTTGTGCCTGATACTTGTGGTAACGATTCAGTAGTGCCAGTCTCCAGATTCCATCTTCAATACGCTCATCCAGTGTGGCTGGTCTGCCATAAACAAAGTCTTTGATGGTGTCAGTAGATGCACCTGCTGCCATAAGGATACCACCATACAATGCCAGATTGCCTGCTGCCTTAGCACCTAATCTCGCAGCTCCAGCTTTGTCACCCTTTGCGTAAAGTTCATTTGCCTTAGCTAAGTCCTTGCCAGTGATCTCCCTGTAAATATCCAACTGCTTGAGCATGTAGGACTTGAGTTGGTAGATGATCGGGCCGAACTTTCCACCTGCACCAACTGGCATCTCCAGTCTGTTCTGTGGAATAAAGTCTGCGGTCTGGTCAAAAAGAAGCAATTGTATTTCTGGTGGAGTAGGTTGCTTTCCGTCAATACTACCATCCCATGTGTCTAACTGGTCAGCAATCTCCTTCGCCTTTGCTGCACCATAACGCTCCGTCAACTCAGTCTCGGCTGCAACCTTATTAGCTTTAACCTTCCTCTTCCACTTGATGTATGTGGCATTGAGTGCTGTGTTCTTAGCCCACTTGTCCAGCTTATTAAAGCCTGTCCGTGTCAGCACCCAATCCAGTGCTTTGTTTAATCCGCCAGATGTGTTAGCCCAATCAATACCTTGCTGTGTATCCCATCCTAGTTCGTCAAAGAAGTCTCTGCGGTTTTTGCGAAGTAGTGCTTGTGTGGCATTGTCCCATCCTGCAAACCAACCCACATTCACCAAGTCCATCAACTGAGTGATGGTGGTTCCATAGTTGCCGATGGTTGAAAAGTAGTTGAGGTTGCGTATTCCTTCGAGGAACTCGTTGCCACCTTCGCCACTAAACCTAGCCTGAATCATCTTCTGCACCTTAGCAATTTGTGCGTCACTCAGATCCATATCCTTACCAAGTGCAGTAGCAACCTTACCAGCAAGTGTGTCGCTAATGCTCACCTGTGCTCCCAAGTCATCACCTGTAAAGCCCTCCAACTTCTGACTGAGTGACTTACCATCTGCGGGTGCAAACTTCAGTTGCTTACCAAGGAACTCCCGTGCATTGATCTTAAATGCCACATTGTCAGCGTAACGATTTATTGCAGTAAGTGGATCTTCATAAAATTCAAGCATCCAATCCTCAACCTCCTGTATCGCCCGTGGTTTGGTGAAGTCACCCTTACCACCGAGAGGTAAATCTACATCGTGTGTAAGAATCTTTGATGTGATTGATGCCTTCTCCCAATCGGACACAGAGTCAATGTCCATGCCGTGTTTCTTGGCATACTCTTCAATGGCTTTATCAATCTTGTTTAGGTCAGATGCCCTACCATTGGCTTGTAAAGCCTTACGGAAGTTCTCGTATGATCGGTCTTTAAGCTTGCGTGGATTATACCCAGAGATTTCACCCATCTCCATACCTGCTCGCTCAACTGCTCTGGTGCGTATATCACGCATGGTCTTTGCGTAAGTTCCATGCTTTGAGAAATCTACACCATACTTCTTGGCAATGCGTTCAATCTCCTGCGTGTCGCTATTGAGGTACGCACGTTTGAGTTGACGTAGTACTTCGGTGTTGTTCTTACCAACCTTATTGTAGAGTTCATTCCAGAATGGCAACGCCCTATCCTTAATTTGCTTACGATACACTGACAGGTCGTTTTCAAATCCACGGAAGATAGACGCAAGTTGTGGATTGATCGTCTTGAGTGTGCGGGACATTGGCTCAACTAGGTGTGCCGCCAACTCTTTTGCAGATGCCCACATGTTTTGCATCCGTGTAGGTGGTGCGTGTTCTATCTGGTCGCTGATTACCCGCTGCACATTAGACTCATGAAACTCAATTGGAGCCTCTTTGATCTTTGGGCCTTTCGGTGTCTTAGTGATCGTTGGCCTACGTGGTAAAAACTTCTGCTTTAGACCTAAGCCCAAGGCTACCATTAGCCCAATGCCAAGTAACTCTGTTACGGATGCAGTCTTAAATTCTCCGTCTTCATCCGACATGAGATATGCCAGACCTGCACCAGATGTAAGACCACCTGACATTAAATACTCCTGGAACTTGCGATTACTCAGCAGTCCCTTAGCTTGTGCCTCCTCTTTGGTTAAGTAGTTGCGTTCCTCATTAAGTGCTTTGCGTAACTCCCTACGTTCCTTAGCCAGCATGCCACGTCTCTCTCTTGGTGCGTTGGGTAACTGTGCTTCGATATTGTCCAGTTTATCCTCAAGGGTGCGTATGCGTCTATATTGCTCCGTGTAGCCGAGAGGGAGTTGGTCTTGGGGTATCTGCTCCAACATATACTGCTCCTGCTTTTGCAGTGCCTTCAAACGCCTCTTCTGTGGTTTCTTGAGAGAAGTCTGTTTGGTGAACGCAGAAATTTGCTGCTGGATGTCGTTGAGTTTTTTGGTGTCCAGTACAGTCTCAGTACCAAGATCAGTCATGCTGGCTTTAAGGTCAGCAATAATATTAGCATTAACTTGTGCAGGTATTACAGGAGCTGGCTTGGGAGCGGGAGGTTGTTGTGGTGCAAAGATTGTTGGTTGCACTGGTGCGACCTCATCCATTTGGTAAGACCTTTTAATCTGCTGCTGTGCGGCTTGCTCTATATTCTCCCTACGAGCGACACCTGCTGCACCACCTGCTTCCTCAGATCGCAACACTTGCCCTAAACGAGCCAATTCGCCTACTTGTGGCTGCTGCTGTGGTGCAAAGACTGTTGGTTCTTGGATGGTTGTTGGCGTTTGTTTTAGTTGTGCTTCCCTCTCCAGAAGGCGAGCTAGATAGTTTTGCATATCGGGGGTAAACTTATCACCACCTTGCTTAACTCTCTGTATTGCCTTAATGCTGCGTTGAACATCATCTAACTCATTCTCAAACGAAAGATACTTTACAGGATCTCTTGCCTTCTCTTGCGGAGTGGCAAATTCAAAATCAAGTATTTGGTTGAGTTGGTCATCACCGCCAAGCTTATCCAATTGGGCAAACTTGTTTAATCTCGCAAGGTCGCCCTGCGGATTATCAGATGTCCAACGAATCATGCCTTGGTATCCACCTTCTTCGACTTGCCTTAGCAGGTCTTCAGCTTCATCTATACCTACCTGCTTGTTATTCGATATGCTTTCAATTAGTTCATAGCGAGTCATTCCCTTCTTAGCAACTTCTACACCTTCACCCACTTCTGGCTCGATTGCTTTATTGAAATACTTTGCCTCGACCGCACCCATACCGCCACCGATTCCAAACCCAAATAGCAAGGACATCTTAATCTCGTCCTCTGTTGGTGCTCTTTGCTCGTCGATAAGTGTACGTGCTACTGTCTCACCAGTGGCAATGCCTGCACCTTGCATACCACGTAAAGCAACTTTTGTCTTGAATCCTGCCTTGGCAAGTTTGCCGAATGGTACTAAGCCTGCTGCGGTTGCTGCAAGTAACTCTCCCTCACCAATGTCATCAGACAATCCCATCTCAATGCGGGTTTGTTGTGCCCAAAGATTACCTGCTGCTGATCCTGCTGCACCACCTGCGAGAGTGCCGCCTGGGCCACCAAAGCTACCAACAATACCACCAAGGATAGCAGGTGCTACTTCCTTTGCGATCAACTCCGCATTCTCAAGGATAGTAGGTGGTGCTGTGCGTCCCGCCTCTACTGGGCCTAAGATCTCATAGCCCTTCTCAAGAGCCTCCTGTAATGTGACTTGTCGTACTGGCATTACATTCCTTCCCCGTATGTTTGGTAATCTTCAGGGAAATCACTCATTGCTTTAAGAAACTTCTCTCGCTTTTTTGCTTTTTGTTCTTTTTCGTAAATCTGATAAGGTAGAAGTGTTTCTTCTGGTTTTTCTTCAGAGTCTTCCGAATCATCAGGGATATTTACATTCACCATCGTGCTTCTGTTGAGTGTCTCCTGTTCCACCAGTAATTCATCTACACGATTACGGGCAACAATATATGCCTCTGCGTCGAGTGGATATTTTCTGGAGTTTTTGGCATTTAACTTTTCGTAATCCTCAACCGAAACAGTGCTTCCCATTTCTTTGTGTGGTTGACGCAATTTAATAGTTGGTTTCTTGAATGCTATATCAAACTGCTCACTAATCTCCTTCCGTCTTTTTATTCGTGCATCATTTGTCATCGCTGCCAGCTTTGTATCCATCTCTTTCACCTTCTGTCTTGCGGCGGCAATCTGCTCTGGTGTCGCATCTCCAGCATCAAAAGCAAATGGATTTCTTAACTCTACTGGTTTCATAAGTATGAGTTTTTGAACACCCTTTTCGAACTTGGCTTTACCTAAGGATTCCTGCATGGTACTGGTTTGCACTTCGGTCAACTCAGTCAATCCTTCAGTGCGTCTTGCTTCATTTCGCTCTTTCGCTCTGGCACTACGAACATCTTGTGCAATCTTTTGGATCATTGACTCCCCGACTTGGGGGATTACTCCAACCGCTTGTGATGCAGATGTAAACTCTTCTTGCATTCTCTTGGCGACAGCAGGTGGTAGGTTTAGTTTACCATCGTCGGATTGACCTAATGCTGTTCCAAATTGTTGCACTAAAGAAGTAAATTTCTGCTTGGCCTGCAGTTGTTTTTCCTGTTCCAGTAATCGCCGTCTATCGTCTTGCTGTTGGGTGAACTCTGCTCCTTTGAATGCTATATCCAAATATTCAGGACGTTGTGAAAGTAGCTTCTTTAATGCATCTTCCTCCTCTTGGTTACTTGCACCAAGAGTGCTCAATAAATTGGGTATTCTTGAAACTAAGTCCTCAACATCCTGTTGCTGTTTCTGCTTCTCCTTCTTCTGCCTGTGCTTCTCCAGTACATCGCTTGCCACTTGACCTAGATTCTGAAACGCCTGACCCCATGCCTGACCTGCTGCCAGGATAGGTCGGGTGTCCACCTGTGCAAGTGGTGCTCCGTAATTCCCTGTGAACATTTGTCTAGCCATTGTGTCCTCCTTATGCGATACGGGTATCCATCCAGTAACGGATCATACTCTTGATTGTTGGCTTGTTGCTAATCCAGTTGGCAAACCTCTCACCATATTTGATATATAGATTGAGTAACCACTTTGGAGAGTCGGTCAGCATCCATGTGCGGAACTGCATCCATCGTGGATTATCTGAACCATATACTTCCCGTGCCACCCAACACAACATCATCATGCCACCTGCTGCGGTGCCGAGTCCTTGGAAGAGTCCGCTCATTGCACTGCCCTGTGCTCCAGCTTGTGCCGCTGCAATATTGGCTTGGTTGGTAGCTGCGTTCTGTATGTATCCCAGACCTGCTTCTGGGTTAAAGAATTGTGGGCCTGACTGCTGTTGTGTCTGCATTCCCATTTGAGCAAGTCCACCTGCTGCGGGTGCTGCTGAACTAGGTCTGCCTAGAATCGCCATCATTGGGTCTGCTGCGGTCGATTGCTCTGCACCTAACCTCTGGAGTCCCATTGCCATCTCCTGTCCCTTCATGCCCATCTCAGAACCAAGAATGGATTGTGCTTGTGCGAGGTTCTGTTGTCGGCGTAAGCGATTACCTTCTGTTACTGCTGTGGCTTCTCCAACCACTCTCCCGAAATCACGCATACGTCCTGTTGCAGCTCCAGCTTGTCGGCTTGCCTGCTCAATATCTCGTTGCTCTCTTGCTGATAGACCTTGGCCTATATTGCGTATTGCTTCACCCATTAGCATTTGGCGAGCAGTTCCAGTTTGAGCTAAGTTCCTATTCTGGTATGTAGATAAATCAGCT
>Ga0213866_10000361_pt1 | contig 37503 bp, 37 predicted proteins | sample PICome_11_FD_160079 | JGI IMG/M metagenome (GOLD analysis project Ga0213866, IMG submission 160079) | Coastal seawater microbial communities near Pivers Island, North Carolina, United States - PICO284 | ecosystem: Environmental > Aquatic > Marine > Coastal | place: USA: North Carolina... | reverse complement strand
ATCTGTAGTAGTATCAATACCATTATAAGTTCCGCTTGGTATACCAGCAATCGTAACATTGTTATCAGTTCCGTGCATACCGTGATTTGGATGGAATACTCTAATAACTGACGAGCCATTTGTTGTTCTTAAAGGATTATTTTTAAGTGTTCTTGTAGATAAAGTATCATTTGTTAAAGTAACTGTACCTGTAACTTGACTAAATTCTGCTCTTCTTAGTTTAAACTTCATATCTTCATTTTGTTCAGCAGACCAAGTCATACCGTTTTGAGATTTAAATAATACACCAGCATAAGGTTGAGCAGATATGGTTCTATTTGAGTCTAATGATGTTTCACCTATTCTTGCTACATAAGCATTGTAATCTTGTGAGTTAGCCATTACAACAAAACAGTATTCTATATTGTTTTGTATATAAACTGGACTTGGGAATGTAAATTTAGTTGCGACTGTACCATCCGTACTTGTATTTACTGAACCAGGATTTAAAGTAACTTCTGAGAATGGTAATATTTTTTGTCCTGGATAACCGTTAACAACATCTCTAATTTGTACTGTAACTGGTATAGCACTATCTTTTGTACTAAAGAATATGTCAATTGAAGTTAAGAATACACCACCTTCATCATCAATTAAGAATGTTTGTGCTAAAGGATCGTGGTAACCAACTTGTCTTTCTTCCGTTCTTGTAGATGTTCTTGTGATAGATTGTGTTTCAGTAACACTTCTCATTTCAACACGAGCTTCTCTACTTGATAAAATAGTTTCCCTTACAGTTTCTAATAATCCTCTTGCAACGTACTCAACGTTTGCCGCTGTTTCTACATTTGCATTTGTTAAACTGTTTGAAGAAGAACTTGTTAATCTGAATAGTCGTTGTCCTGTTCTCCATCTAGGATTTGCGTCAACTTTTGGATCAGGTATTGCAAAAGTACCTGTTACTGAACCATTAGCGTCTGTAACTAAATTACCTCCTAAAGAACCACCGTCAGGTGTTACGTATGAGGCAATATTAATATTATCAAAGAATGGATATACTCTTGTATTTGGTTTTAATCTTGTTGCATTAAATGTAATTGTTCTACTTCTTATAAAAGGAACAAAGGCAACTGAAACAACTCTATCACCAATAGATGTTCTAATTGTTTCTGGTACAGCAACAGCTCTAATACCTGTTCTTGTTTGTGAAACTTGTTGTGCAGTAGTGACTTCTTGTCTAGCAATAACTCTCCAACCATGGCCACCTCTTACTTCATAAGTTCCAATATCACGTCTTTCTGTTTCTATAGGTCTTCCTGTCCAAGTATCTTGCCAAGAATTCCAAACTGTACTCATAGGAAATTCAGATAACTGACCACTATTACCAGATTGTTTTGTTAAGTTATCCCAACTACCATTAGGATTGTTGATAACTAATTCTGGAGCTCTTTCTGTTTCTTTCCATTCATCACCTGGAGGTGTTAATTCTATTGACCCTATCCAAGTAAATACTCCAAATGGATTTACATTAATAGCTTTACTTGCATATGGTTGATCAATTAAAGTAGCTTCTGTGTAAGGTAAAGTAATAAGATCACCTGTTTTTTGATAGTTTGCAGCTGTTCTATCAGCGGCCACAATTGCTGTGCCATCATCATCTCTTTCAATCAATTTGACAGCATCTTCGTGGAATGTAGGACGCAATTCACCTTTTGCATAATCTATTGAAACTTTATAATCTTTATTTCCAACATCGCCTATATTATGACCTGTAAAGTTATCTACGACAAATCCATTTTTAAATCTATCAAAACCATTTGCGTCTTGTATTTGTAAATTTTGTGCAGCTGTTTCTAAAAGAGATAATTGAGTATAGTATTCAACTGTGTCAATTCTACTTTCAATACGACCAATATCTCTCATTGTGTATCGTTTATTATCAACGTGTTCAATACCTACATCGGAAGTATCTAATGTGTATGCTGGTAAAAATAATGTGTATAGGTGCATAGCATTATCTAAAGTACCTGGAACTCTTGGTGCTATTGAACTAGCACCTTTTACAACTTTAAAATTACCATCTTTGTCTAAAAATATTTTATCTACTCTTCCTAAATAATATTCAAAATCTGATCTTACATCAGAATTAAATTTAATAGGTTGTACTGTTGAGGCACCTGTGCCATCAAACGATCTGTCTTGTACTCCTGAATTAATTGTAGAAGCGTCATCAACTCTTGGTCTAAAATCTAAACTATCTCTTAACTCATATCTTACACCTGTTGTAGATGAAGTATATGCTGGTATATCCTCATAATTAATTGCTGAATATGAATCAACATCAAAGTAATCACCTGAACTATGAGTAAAATAATCAAAATCAATTAATAGTCGGCCTGTTGGTGTTACTTCACCATCTTTTAATTTTATTCTACCAATGTCATAAAAATTATCTCTTTGACCATTGTCTAAATCAAATCTACTTGTAATATTTGTATCACTTGTAGTTGCAGCTGTTGAAAAATTAGCAGCCATATAAACTGCATTTATTTGATAAACGTCTGCTTTTGCAAGACCTATTGTACCACTTTCAATTGTAGTTTGATCTGTTATTGCAACCTGTGAACCTGTTGTTAAAGATTTTGTTTTTGATGTACCTACTGATTTGTTTATAGTTAGTAAAGCCTTTATATCGTGTGAAGCATAATTAGCACCAAAGTCAATTGTTAATTGTGTTTTTGCAACGTTTAAGGTAAAAATTGAAGTACCTTCGTGGTTGTTTCCTGTTAAACTTAAAACATCTCCAACGGCACCTGAACTTCCAGAACCTAATGATGTTATTGAAATTGAAAAATCACTTTCTGATAAATCAGCAAACGTTTCATCTACACCTGCATTAAATGTTCCAATACCATCTCCAGTTAAAGATTTAATTTCGTGTTTTCTAAAAGTATATGTTGTATCTGAAGCGTTACCGTTAGCAGTTGTTTTTAAAGTTTTAATGTTTTGATAAGGTAATTTAAATATAGAAACATTTTTTTCAGGTGATTGTGATTTTGCACGTCTTCTTGTTACAATTGTTTTTGTAGAAGCAGCTGCAGTTACACTTGATAATGTCAAACTTGAATTTGAAATAATAGCTTCTACTATTTTTGTTTCTGTATTTCCACTATCATTTGTAAATGAAATTGAGTCGCCAACTTTTAATTCTTCAGTAAATCTTGTATTAATACCTTGTACATCAGCAGAACCTGAACCAACGTCAATTGATCCAGTTAAAACAAAGTTATCACCATTTGTAGCATCTAATGCTGTATCAGCAGTAAATGTTGGACTACCAGCCATTGCAATTTGTTTAACTGATGGTAAATCAAATGGTGTAACACCTTTTAAACCAACAGCGTCTGATTGAATAACTGCTGTGTTACTTGATGTGCCACCTGTAATAGTTTCTCCAGCAACAAAGTCACCTTGTACACTTGAAATTACAACAACTCCATGTGCAGCTGTTCCACCTGAACTATAAGCAGTGAACGCTGATGAATCTATAGATGTTGTTCCGTCTGTGTCATATAATTCAAATGTTGTACCTGATGGATTTCTAACCGTATAAACATTACCATTAACTTCAGTCATACCAGATACACTTGAAATTGTAACTTGTTGACCTTCTTTAAAATTGTTGTTTGCTGTAACTACAGCAGGATCAGCTTGAGTAATATCTGTAATTGTAGCACTTTCAGTTGTAGAGTGTGTTTGTACAACACCAGTTGCACCTGAAGTTCCACCAGTTACAACTTCTCCAGTTGTAAATGATTGAGCTGTTCTAATATTTAAATGAGTAAACAAAACAATATCAAAAAGATAATGTTTGTAAATTGCACTTGTTAAACTTGAATTTGAAAAAATATTTGCCGAAGCAGTACCAGATGAATATTCAAAACCTCTACTTTTTGCTCTTCCTATTTGTGTTACGGAAGATTCTGTTCCTGTATTTGCAGTACCACGTGAACTTGTAGCCACGTTATGGAGAGTTAATCCTTTAAATGGTTCAATACCTGACGCAGAAGCAATATCTGGTGTACCATAAACGTTTGTTACGTTAACATAGTTACCAATATCAAATCTTGTACTAAAATTATTTTGTGTATCGAAATCTCTAGCCTTATCTACATCAATGTAAGTAGTAGCTATAGTATCTATTTCATAACCTTTTACATATGCTTTTCCTGGAGAAAATCCTACAGCAAGTTTAGTAGTATCACCACCGTTTGCTGATGTATAGATACCTCTATTATTACCTGATGCTAAATGTTCTCTAACATCAATATCAAAAGGTCTAACAACATAGTCACCAGACTCGTCATATGTTCTTCTTGCTAATGTATCTTCTAAAACAGCATATTCAGTTGATCTAACTTGATTTTGCAACGTACCACTTGATAGTCTTAACAATTCATAAAAGTTTGTATCTTCGGTACTTGATAATCCTTTTTTAGCTAATGTAAGAAGAATTTTAAATCTGTGAGCACCTGGAGCATTTGTGTTTGAAGTACCTTGAGCATTATCATTTAAACTTGAGTCATCTCCTGGAGTTACAAAAGATTCTGTAACTGTTAAACCAACTCTATAACTAGGTGTGTTTGAATATTTGTCTAAGATTAAAGTTTGTGCTGACACTTGAACGTGAAAACCATTAATATAATAAACACCTTCTTGTATTTGTGCAGCTGAACCTGTAGCAGTTGTATCAACAACAACAGTTGGATTACCTGAACCGTCCGATGTTAAAGTTTCACCATCTGAAAAGGCTATTGTTGTGTTGTCAGTACTGTTTGTGTTAAAATATTTTACAAATAATGTATCTGGATCAGTACCGTCAGTTGCGACAGCGTTTATAACTTTTGCAGTTACGCCTGAAGTTCCGCCAGTTAATTTTGTACCAACGTATGTAGATAAACTTGAAGCTGATTTAGAAGTAAGTTTTACAGCATAGTATTTTAAATCATACCCAATTTCACCAGGTATAATCATTGCACCTTTGTCAAAAAGGTGATCTGATACTCTTTCTATTTGATTTTGTAGTTGAGTTTGAACTTGTGTTAATTCTCTAGCTTGAACAGCAAATGCAGGTCTAAAAAGTATTCTGTGAAACTTTTTCGACTCTGTAAAATCGTCATAGTAAGGACTGACATTAAAATCAGTTGGACTTGGCATATCTTTCCTCTATATTAAAACTCAATGATTAATTTTATATTTTCTGTTTGATCAGTCGCTCTTGTAATTTTTGTTCTGTTCTCTACATATAAAATTTCACCTGAGTCGTGTTGTAATTCTGGAGCAGCATATCCAGAAGTAAATGAAACGTTGTTAACTGTTTGTGTAGAAGTGTCTGGAGTACCAGTGGCACTTGAACTTTGACCAGTAATTACATTTGCACCTGAAAAAGCAGTTACATTTCCATTACTATCAGCCCCAGCGTCATTATGCCTTGTCTGAATGTAATATAAAATACCGTTTACAGAATCCCATTCAACAACTTTACCAACAGCACCTGTTGTTGCTTGATTAATTTCTTCATCAGCAGTAAATGTTCCTGGTGTTGGAGAACTTGCAATTTTAACTGCATATGTTCCTCTTAATGTTGCAGCTGAAGCAGCTGTTCCACTTGCGTTGTTTGGATCTTTAATTAAAGTAATTTTTCTAAAGTCGTTTGCAGCTGTAAAGTCACCAGAGTTTGTACTTTCTGTACCTTCTAATGTTGTGTTTAACATTACAAAAAATCCACCTAATTCTTCTACAGCATTAAATCCGTGTCCACCTTTTGGTGGAATAATAACATCTAACTCAGCACCTGAACCAGCACCACCAGCATTTGTTGCTGTAATTATATCAGCATTTCTAATATAACCTGATGTGTATCCTGTACCTCTTGTTGTAACTGTAACAGCTGTAATTGCACCTGAAGTTAAAGTAACTGAACATACTCCACCACTACCATCACCTTTTATTGGTACAGCAGTTATTGTTCCTGATGTTGCACCACCTGAAATTGTATAACCAGAACCAGCAGTTTTAATTTTAACCACATCTAAGGCACCATCAACAGCAGCTGAACTTACAGTTGAGTCTGTTGAAACACCCATAAAATCTGTAGATAAGAAATTTGCTTGTTGTGACGCTGATAAAGTGTACATATATTTCCACTTATAGTCATCTGAAGTTGTAATAACTGAAGTAGAAGTGCCAGATGGTTGATCTGTTGATGTTCCACCACCGTTATTATCTAAACATTTGTAAACATTTCTATCTGAAGTTAAAACATAAAAAGTTGAGTCAAATAAAGTAGTTGCACCACTATTTGAAGTTACTCTTGTTGATGTACTGCCTGTTACATATTCTTCATAGTCGTGTCTGTAAATATCATAAACTGTGCCAGACGTCCAGTTTCTTCTTGGTATTACAAAAGACACATCTGAAGCTGTAATTTTCTTAGCAGCTAATAAATCGTCAAAGTTTTTAAATTCGTTTAATACACTATCACCTGGTGTAATAGGTGCAGTTTCAGTTCCTTCGTAGTCTGTTCTTCCGTCTGGTCTTGTTAAAGTACCAAATTCTTGTGCTCTACCTATTCCTAAGTAGTAAACTGTTGGAGAAGCTTCAGAAAATGATTCTGAAAACTGTTCCGCATTGTTCATTCTAAATTTGTTTGTTATAATTGCTGGCATTTCTTATTCCTCATTTATATTTATAATCATTTTATTACGATCCTGAACCATATAGTGATTTAACTACTGATCCAGAACTATCTAATATTTGTAGTTGAACAGCACTTGTTAACTGTGTAGAACTGATAGAACCTGCTGTTACTGAAAATTCTGTTCCAGATAGTGTTAAAGATTGACCTGCTGAATATACTGCTGTTTCGGCAATTACAGAAAATGTAATATTTGTAGTGCCAAATGTAATTGTACCACTAGTATTCATTACATATAATTCTCCAGCACCTGTATTCCCCTCACTTACGAAAAAGGCATCACCTTCTCCTAAAGCATCAGGATCAGAAGCACCATAACTATCTGTATCTGTTGTTCTTGTTAATACCCAAGCAGTTGCACCATCACCAACAGTTGATACATAATATACACCATTGTGAGCTGCATTTGTTTGATTGTAAATTAAAACTCTATCATTTAAAGATAAAGCAACACCATCAATTGAAATGGCCGCTAAAGTGCCTGTGTTAGTTAAAGTTGCACCTACACCTAAAGTACCGTTATCATATGAAGCATTTAAATTTATTGGAGACTCTACTCTTACTGCTGTATGATAATGAATACCTGCAGCTGCAACATTATCAACATAAGTTTTAATTGCTTTTGCTGAAGCAATTGTATCATCCAAACTTGAAACTGAAGTTAAATCTGTGTCTAATACACCAGACGCTAAGTCAGCAACTTCAATATTTGATATTGAGTTACCTGTACCATTTGCGTCAAAAGTTTTATTAGTGAGTGTTGTTGTTGAACCTGCAGTTATGTAACTTTGTAAATCACTTATTTGACTTTCTGTAATGGAAACACCTGAATTTATTGCTGATTGATGTTGTGTTACACTTGACTCTGTAATATTAGCATCTGGAACATCAGCCCAAGTAACTGTTGATGATAAATCATTAGTTTCTGAGAATGAAGTAAGATAACCAGAGTCGTTTGTCCATTGAGATATATTACCTGACTTGTTAGTTAAAGTGTCTGTTGATGAAGCTGTAATATATCCAGCAGCTAATATATTTGTTAAAGTTGTACCGTCACCTATTGCTGTATAAATTTCATTAAAGTTGTCGTTGACTAAATCACCAGCGGCTCGAAGTGTTGAACCTGTGCCGTCATTTGCAATTGTTCCGATGTTTATTGTTTGTTTTGCCATAACTCTCTCTTACTATTTATATGTTATCCTACATCCATTGTAATATTAGTATTATCAAAAGTTGTTGTTGTTTCATCAAAAGTATTACCTGATACATCACCTATTTGTGCAGGAATTGTAAAGTTTGTTTTAAGTTTTCTTCCTTCAGCACTTGAAGTCATTAAAAAGATTGCATTTGAACCGTCTAAAGATGTTCTTGTACCTTGAACTTTTATATCATTTAATATTGCAAAAGTAATACCACTACTACTAAATGAATTGTTTGCAGTAACTCCAAATGCAGTATTAATAAATCTATTTAAAACACCAAATCTTGGTCCTGCATATGCAAATCCTTGTCTTATATTTACTAAGTCACCTGATGAGTTGGATAAATTTCTTCTAACTCTACTTACATAATCTATACTAATTGGCTGTGTTTTTAAAGTAACATCTCTGGTTGTTTTATCAAACTGTGTAATTGTACCAGTATCTAAATCAGCTGATACACCTAATTTTGCATTTACTCTTAATGATGTTCCATCAGTTTCAGTACCTAATCTTCTTCCAACTATAAATGAATATAGTCTTGTTAATACTGATTTTAAAATTTGTGTTACACCAGAATTTATTCCTGTTACCCTCTTAACCTGAGCGTCTAGTTGAGTTTCAATTGTAATTTCACCTTGAAAATAAAAACCAGCAGAGTGAAGTGTTTTAATATAACTATCTCTCCATTCATTGATTGATCTTCCAACTCTAATAATGTATGAATAATCCTGATACAATAAACTGTCTTGTATTTTCATTGTATCTTCAGATACCCAACCGTCTTCATTTAAAAAAGCACCATCGGTTGTAATTACACCAGCTACATCTATAGTACCTGTTGCTTGTTCTAATTTACTAACAGTCGCTGTTGCACCACCAGAACTTGTAACTGTAATATTTGTACCATACACTCCTGTTGTATCTGATAATTTTAATATGTTTGTATCTGTATTAAATGAAACTACTGTAGCAGTTATGACAGACGAACCATCTGAACCTAATCCAGAAACAGTTTCACCTGCTGTAAACGTTCCTGAAACATTGGTTACTAAAAGATATGTTGGTAAAATTATTGTTGGGGCAGGAGAGGCTTGATAATTGTATCCAGCTTCAACAACATTTATTGTTAATGCTCTTCCTATTTCAGAACCGTATGCTAAAACTTTTGCACCTGTTCCTAAACTAGATGTAACTGTAAGTGTAGGTAGAGATGTAAATCCATTACCATTAGATATTAAACGAATGTCTGTTATATCTCCTACATTACCACCAGCTTCTTGTACAACTTTATTTCCAAAGTATGAGTCATCAACCATCGTTTCATCTTCTAAAATAAGTTGACCAGAGCCTGTACCATCTTCTAGTGTAACACCTCCATTAACAACAGAAACTTTAGCTGATGCATTACCAAAACTAAAATTAACAACATCACCAACTTCATAATTTGTACCACCATCATCTATAACAATTTCTTGTATTGAACCAGAACCGACTGGTCCAAGTTTTAAAGATGCTCCTGTTCCACCAGCAGTTAATGATACACTATCACCTTCACTATATAATGCACCATCATTTGTTATGACTTTATTATTAAGAATACCTGTAACTGTAACAGATATAGTTACATCTAAATCAGTATTACTTACTCCAGTTATTGTTTGTCCTGAAATAAATGTACCGTTTACTGAAGTATCTCCTAAAACTAATTCTACAACTTCTTGTCCACCAATAATAAATTTAAATACATCTTCAACAACAGCTGTTGCTTCATTTATGGATGGGTCTGTTGGATTGTTTGCTTGAGTAATTATTTGCCCAATAAGATTTGTAGCGTCAGAATTACCAATTTCTATACAACGTAATATTTTTTTTGTATCCCATTTACCATCCGACACTCTTAAAATATTGTCTTTTGGATATCTTATCTCAGCTTCTTCATTAAATAATAGTTTAAAAAATATTTCACTTGCACGTTTTGTTCCTTTTGCTTGATAAAGTGATTTAATATTTTTAATTAGATTTCTTTTGTTAACATCACCATCTAATGTATCAGGTATAGAAGTTAAAAATGAATTTCTAAACTTAGTTAAAAAACCTGATATCGTTTTATCAACATCAGCATAATCTAAAAGTTGTTGTATGTTTTGAACTGGATTTGCTCTATATTTTCCTATATTAGCTTGAGCGCCTGAAGATGAGCCTGTAATTAATTCACCTTCTATAAATTTATTTTGATGTGTAACAAATAAACGAGAACCAGCGTCAACGTCTTCAACTAAAACTGTAGCAGTTGCACCTGAAGTGGCACCTGTAATTGTTTCACCATTTATAAAATCACCGTATGATGTATCTTCTAAAAGTATTCTATCTGTAGAGTCGTCTTTATTTGTATTTGTTCCATCTAATAATAAAAAATTAGTTACACTAGCTGAACTGTCTAATTGAAGATGATCAGGATCTCCAATATTTGTTAATGTAATCTCAGCTGATTCCATCAACTGATAATATGCCTTTACAAAATCTAAAAATAGTGGATGATCTTCAAGTACAAAATCAGGTACTTGTGAGTTTAAAAGATTTGATATTTTATTTTTAAAGTCGGCCATTTCATCTAATAACTACTAGTCGTGGTATATCCAATACCAGCGTTTGCTGAGCCTCCCACTAGTGTATCAGCCTCTACTGTGACTGAACTATTTGCAACATCTATTTCTAATATTTGATTTCGTATTGGAACTAAATCATTTGAATTTGGTTTTACTGTCACTTCGATAACTGTTGAAGCTGCACCTCTAATGTTTTCTATGTTTGAAACATTTAAAGAGTTTACCTCTACAAGACCAGTTAAATAATTTATTGTACCTTGTGTACTATTACCATATGCTCTTACTGAGCCATCCATTCTATATCTTCTAACATTACCTTGTCCATCATCATCTAAGAACCAAACATTTGTTGTATCACCATCTATTTTAAATCCTGTTGATGATAATATACCACCCTCAACAGAAGCATGGCCAGAATGTGGATTGTATAATGCATTTGCAAAGTTAATTGTATATTTTGTAGAACTGCCAATTGTAGGTATAAAAGATTTTCTTAATCTAACAGTAGTTATATTTGATAATATACTTTCATCTGTACCATCAATAAGTCCTGTTAATTTTGAATGTCTAAAAATTGTATCAAATGTTTGTAAAGTGTTTGTATTGTAATTTGTTAAAGTTGTAATAACATTTGATTTTAAAGTATCAGCAGTTTTTGTGGTTGCTTTTTCATCAAATTTAACTGTTGACGTTAAAAGTACATTTGTAATTTCTGGATCAATAATTACAGGTGTTACTGAAGCTACTGAATATTTTTTTAAGTCTGTTATTATTCTTGCCTTTGTTGACTCTGTAAGATTAGAACCACTTGTTGGTAAAATAGAAATATAGACTCGACCATAAAAAGGTGTTTCAGCATTTTCACCACCCCAAGCAGAAACTGCTTGTGTATTAGCATATAACTGTTTAACTTTTGATTTATAATCTTCTATTGTTACAGCTCTATCTTGTGAAGAATAAAAGCTTGAAGCATTTTGTTTTATACTTTGTAATGACTCTGGTTCAGCACCTCCTTGTGCTGATGAATTTACTGTAACGGTAATATCTGTAAATCCTGAAATCGAACCTGCAAGAGTAAATGCTGTAGCACCATTTGCTTCTGTTTTATTGGTTACAACATAACTTACATTTATAATATTTCCGTCATCTAATTTTTTACCAATTATACCATCACCAAAATAAATTTCGTATTGACCATCCTCTGCTTCTTGTAAAAAGAAGACTTTTGATGTGCCATCTAATTCTGTAATTGAGGTTGCTTTTGTATAAACATTTGTAGTAACATCAGCAGCACTATTTTGAATTACAACCTTAATTGTAGTTGTATCAACTCTATCACTTGAGATTAAAAATCTTTGATCAATGTCTTGTTCATCATAAGTGTAGTTGTAACTTACATATGTTCCTTCATAAACATTTAAACTTTGTGCAGTATAAACTCCATCAATAGGTTGAACTGTTTTATCAGCAACTGTAACAAACGAATAGGTGAGATCATCTATTGATGATGTAAATTTTGTACCTGCTGGAATTGTTATTGATGATCCTGTACCATCGTTAATAACTAATTTCAAATCAGCAATTGGTGCTCGAGCAGAGTTAGGTGTGTAACCTACTAATTTAGCCAACGATGCCACACTTGATCTTAATTGTGCTGTATCTAAAAACATTTCGTTGGCAACAAAGTTAGCATTGTAAGCCAAGTAGTGTGTATTGTAAGCAAGTAGGTCTAATAAAATTGCTAGTGAACTTCCTTCAAAATCGTAATCTTTAAATTCGTTTTGATTTGATAAAAATCTTTTAAGTGAACCTTTTATATTTTCAAAATCTAATTCTGATATGTCTAGTCTGTGTGAACTCATTTTATCTTACTCTTTGTAAAAATGTTGATACTGAAACTGGTGCTTCTGTTCCGTTTATTAAAAACGAAACCATAATATTTAATCCATTGTTTTCTTCGTCATTTTGAACCACAACATCTTCTACTGAAACTCTTGGTTCATATTTTTCAATTGCCATAGCAACTCTATCTTTAATGATAACTAATAATGGTTCAGTTATATTTTCAAATAAGAAACCTCTTAAATTACATCCAAAGTCTGAATTAAAAGGTCTTTCATACTTGTTTGTTAAAATTATATTTTTAACAGCTCTTTTTATTGCCTGTACATCAAATAATTTTGCAACATCCTTTGTAGCAGGATTTTTAGTAAAACTCAAATTTAAATCACTATAGATTCTATTTGAACGCTTACTTTTGTTTGTTGTTGTTGCGTCATAGTTAGAGTAGGCCATATCAATATTTATATGAATTATCTGCCGTTTACGAAAACGTTTAAGGATCCTGAAATCATTGCACCAAAATCAGCACTATCACCTACACGTCCCCAAGGTATACCTCCTATCAAAACATTTGGTGAACCTTGATTTAAAACTGCTGAGTGGGAAACACATTTTGGCGGATCGTCATTGTTTGGAATAGTATGAGGTGACACAGGAGTACCTCTTACAGCACCTATAATGCCGTTTGCTCTAACTGTTCTAATTAAAGAAGTTGCCAAAGTAGTAATTGACGTACATCCATGACCAGTTGTTAAAAAATCTCCTTCTCTTACGGCCATATTTCTATTTTCCTTGCCCGTTATACGCTTTCCAACTACGTTTTTTAGATTTATTCATTGATGAAAACTTAACACTTCGTTTTTTCTTGCCTAGTGATGTTTTTTTATAATTTTTCTCTCTTTTAACAAAAGTTTTACTTAATTTTGCCATTATTTACCTAATTTCTTCTTTCTACCTAATGGTAATTGTATTGAAGATACGATTTTTTTGCCTTTTTTACTAATATATTCAAATCCAATCAGTTGATTCTTAAAATTTTCTTGGACTGACTTAACAGCCTTCTTAAAACTTGTATTTTCTTTCTTTTCTTCTTGTCCTGATTCGTTCCAGAACAGAAATTCACGCATTTTTGCCATAATTTCCTCATTTTTTAATGGTTTTTCTACTATTTATAACGATTTTTGTTCTACTTTTGTTCTATATGTGCCAGAATGCCGACAAGCTACGGAAGAATCGGACAATTATTCCATTTTTTTGTTGATTTTTACATAAAAATACGGTATATTAATAGTATATGAACAATATAACAAAGGAAAAAAACACTATGAACAATATAAAAGAAAATCTTACTGTATTTTTTGGAGTAATTTTTATAATGAGTATGGTTGGCGCTGCTGGGGCTGTTGAGGCCGATCAATGGTTTGTTGCTACTATGCTAACAATGACTGGACTATTTACTGGAACATTAACTGCCGTATTTGGCAAATAATAAAGGAGAAAAACACTATGACTATGGTTACAAAAACTGCTAATACTTTAGATGAAGGTATACAAAATATGATGGCTGGTGCAAAATCAGACTACGAAAAATGGTCTACAAACGCACACGGCGAACAATCACAATGGTCAAAAGATTCAGTTGCTGATTGGGATAAAAAAACAAGAGTTACACAAGGTAAGAAGTACATTAAAGTTGTACACGATACTGGTGTTTTTTGTTTTATCGCAAAAGAGGACTTTAAACATTTTAAAAAAGGTGACATATTAAAAGCTGCTGGTTGGAATGCACCTGCTTTAAACTCACCAAGAGGAAATGTGTTAACTGGTAACTATCCAATTAGATGGACAGGACCTTTATATTTAAAATAAGGAGAAAAATACTATGTCAGAAGAAGAAATAAAATTTAAGTTATTATTAAAAAGACTTGCAAATGTTGATAAGGTATGTAAAAAATATCCTAAGATGTCAATGTTTAATCAATCTAAAATTATTAATAGATTAAATAAAAACCTACACTACAAAGGAGCACAATAATATGATGTTAGAAACGTTAAACAATATGAGTATCGCACAATTAAATGATACAAAGGCTATGATTGATACTTTAATTAAATCTAAAGTAAGAAATGAAATGAAAGTTGGTACAAAGGTTAATGTTGTACAAAAAACTAAAAAAACTCCAGGTGTAATTACTAAAATTATGAATAGCAAATGTTTAGTTGATTTGTCTGGTAGAATTTATAGAGTACCAATGACAATGTTAGAGGTTGCTTAATGAAAAAACTATTTTTATTTTCTTTTCTTATTTCTTTATTACTGTGTGTTGGTGTTGTTTACGCCAACCCAACGAAAGGCTATCCTTATAATTCTAATGAAATTCCTGAAAGTGCAAGACCTGATTATAAAATTTTAGAACACTATGTAAAAAAATATGTCAAAAATTCTAGTACAAGAAAGGGATTTAAATTTAAAATTAAAGCAACAGAAAATTATAAAAAGTTTAATTTTAATCTCAAACAAGATGATTATGTAAATCAACAATTAAATGAAACAGCATTGTTAAGTTATATAGTGTATGAGAATGGAAATATTACACAAGATGAAATTACTCCAAAAGAGAGATTTGGTAAATACTTTAAAAATGACACTAAATGGACATCTATGTCTATGGGTAAATCAATTATCTCTTATGTCACTGGCCATGCTATTTGTAGAGGATACATTAGCGGTATTAATGAAACACTAGATTGGGATATTTTTGACAATACGCTTTATGAAGGTCAAAAATTAATCAATGTTTTAAATATGGCAAGTGGTAGTGAAAAATATAAAGACTATAGTGGTTTTAAAAAATCAAAAAGATGGGTCAATAATATTACTGTACAAAGTGCTATGAAGAAAGAACTTAAAAACTCAATAGCAGGTAAAAATAATTATAATTATAGCAATATAGATACAAATGTTGTTGCAAGTTATGTTTTACATAAAATGGGACATAAAAATTTTAAATTATTATTAAATGAAATATTTAATGATAAAGTAAGAATTGAAAATGATATAATATTATTTAAACAAGAAGAAGCTTCAAGCAAAACAGAGTCATTAACTTATGCTTTCTATATTACAAGGTATGACTATTTAAGAATTGCTGTTGCAATGCTAGAGGATTGGCAAAATAATACTTGTGAAGGAAAATATTTAAAATCACTTTGGAAAAATAAAATAAGAAAAGGTAAGTTTATAGTAAATGATTACCACGGTTACAGTAATCCTAATCACTATGGTGGCCAATTTCATATGAGTATTTCAGGCAAGAGAGATGTTCCAATATTCATCATGGACGGTTTTGGTGGTCAAACAATTAACATAAATTTTGAAGATAAAAAAATTATTTCAACTTTATCTATTCATAGAAACTACAATTGGATGAAGCTAGTACACGAAAAATTATAAGTTACCCTTTAAGGGTTGTTTTTCCCACCGAGGTTTATTTTTTCCTCGGTGGGTTTTTATTTTATTTTACTTTAGAAATTGCTTCTTCTGGATTTGCAAGTGGCACTAAACCTATATCAGTTAAGTAACCTTTTTTACCAGTAGCTCTTTTTGAAGTAAACTCTTTTATATATTGATCAATACCAGGTATAACATCACGGTGTTGATTTTTTACATAAAAGAATAATGGTCGACTTACAGGATACGAACCATCTTGTATAGATTCTAAAGATATTGTTTTACCATTAACAGTAACAGCTCTTACTTTGTCTTTATTACTATCATAATAAGAATATCCCAATATACCAAAATAGTTTTCATCACCAACTAACTTGTTAATGATTAACGTATCATTTTCACCTGCTTCAATAACAGGTCCATCATCCCTTAAAAGTGTACAATCTTTTTTGTTAGCACTCTTAACTTCTTTAGCACAACCTTTTGCCATAACTAATTCGTTAAAGGCATCTCTTGTACCTGAAGTTGGTGGTGGAACAAGCACTTGTATTTTGATATTAGGTAAACTTGAATCAATATCAGACCATTTAGTAGGTTTACTTCCTTTATCAGAAAGTGCTTCCCATAATTGTTCTACTGTAAAGTTGACTTGTTTGTTTTTAAATGAATGTATAATTGCAATACCATCTAAACCAACAATGACTTGGTCAATGTCAGTAACGCCATTTTTAAAACACATTTCTTTTTCAGATGTTTTAATGGCTCGACTTGCGTTTGTCATATCTGGCGTATTCACACCAATACCTGAACAAAACATTTTCATACCACCACCTGTACCAGTAGATTCAATTACAGGTGTTTTAATACCTTTTTTACCTACTTTTTCTGCTACGACAGTTGCAAATGGAAATACGGTTGAAGAACCAACAATCTTTATTTGGTCTCTTGCATATACTATAGTTGTCATCAAACTCATAATTAAAGTTATAATAATTGTTCTCATTTAGGTTTCCTATGTTTTACTTTAGAGATTGGATAGTAATCTACCCAATAGTATTTAACATAGGAAAACCTATTGTAACAAAAATTTAATATGGATAAGGTGTAACAAATAACGTAAATATTATAAACAATATTATTAGTATACCTGTAAAGTAATAATTCATAGGATACCCTCCTATCGGTTGTTTATTAATAACTTTAATTTTTCGTACCAATAGATACCACTATCTCGTAGTCGCTCATTAGCACTTCTTAGTTTTTCTAATCGTTTTGTTAAGTCTTTAAGTTGTTTTTTATCTAATGCCTTTTTACGTTCAACTAACTTTTCTAATTTACTTATAACATTATCTATAGATACACAGGTAAAATCTGGTATCTTAGGCGCCTTTTTCTTTAAAGACGTAAGTGTAATCTTCTTAGGCTTTTTAGGCATAAGTGTAAGTCCTTTTGTAAGTTAATCGACAATGTTCGGGAAATAAAATATAAAATTATGTGCTATTATTTATATCAATTATTGACAAAAGGCGTCATCAATGTTATAATAAGTATAAAATAATATAACTTTAAATATAGTATAAATAAAATTATGAGTGACTTAAATAATAAGCCTGTGAAAGATATTGATGATATGCACGATAAACAGGTTGAGAAAATGCTTACAAAGGGCGGTCCAGGTGATCGTTCAACACCTGGTAATGTAAATACTGAAGAATGGTGGAAATGGGAAAATCTATCAGATAAAACAAAACTCAAAGCTAGTAAAACTATACCTGGACAACCACCAGAAGACAAGTCTATTTTACAACAAGCAAGAGATAAAGATATATGGTTTTGTACAATACCTTTTACACAGGTCTATAATGAGATAAGTGGTAAATACAGAGCTTGCTGTTTTGGTAAAGATGCTGAACACGAAACTATTAAAAATACCACATTAAAAGAATGGATGGTTGATAGTGAATATATGAATAGTATTCGTAAAGAAATGCTTGATCCTAAAACAGACTTTAAAGCCGTTAATGATATATGCCGAAGGTGTAGAAGTGATGAGGACAAATACGGTAGAAGTAGAAGAACAAACTGTTTAAAAATTCATACTAACGATAAAGAGTTTTGGGATAATATTCAAAAAAATGTTGAACTATATAAGGCAAGTGGTAAGTGGGCCTTTGATGAAAGAATTTTAGAAATACAATTAAAAGTATTTGGTTCAGAATGTAACCTTGATTGTTTTATGTGTGTACACGCTAACTCAACAACTAGACAACGTGTTGCTGAAAAAGGTGTTTGGAATGATGCTGTATTTGGTGAACGTGGTAAAGTTAGAGAAGACTATATGAAACTTGTAATGGCAGATAAAACTGAAGGTGTTACCGAACAAGTACTTGAATTATTACCTTACGTTAGAAGTATTAAAGTAATTGGTGGTGAACCATTAATTATGAAAAAACATTATGAACTTTTAGAAAAAGTTATAGAGTCAGGCCATGCAAAACATATCTATTTAAAATATCAAACCAACTTAACTAAAACTAAAAAAGGTAGACACAATATATTTAATTATATTCCTCATTTTAAAAATGTATCTATGGTTGCTTCGGTAGATGGTATTGGTAAGACTATTGAATATATGAGAAGAAGAACTGAATGGAATGAAGTTGTAGAAAATATAGAAATGTGTCGTCAACATCCAAATGTTGTAGTTGATTTTAATGGTCTTGTTTCTAATTTATCAGTTATGAGATTTTATGAAGTTATAGATTGGGTAAAAGAAAATCCTGTTATTGATCAACTGAATTGGGCAATGATTGATAAACCTAAGCATTTAAGACCTAATAACTTGCCAGAAGAAATTAAGAAATCATTAATACCAAAATATAAAGATTGGCCTGATATAATAGCTGCACTAGAAAGACCTGCTGATCCAGATGTAGATTTACAAAATGTATTTGATTATATGTTAAAGGCAGATAAATTTTATGAAGGTACAAAATGGGAATCTCATTTGTTTGAAGTATTTCCTGAATTAGAACCATACTATGATCCTTCTAAACATAGAGATCACAACGAACAAGCAAAAATATTTCAAAGTTGGGATCAATCAGTAAAAGAAGCTGAAGAAGCTTCAGATACAAATATAATATAATATGTGGGAAGATTTAATAAAAAAACGAAGACAAGTTAGAGCAGCTTGGGATAACAAAAAAGTGCCAAGTAAAGAAGAAGTTGATACCTTATTAAAAAAATGTTTAGAGTTAACACCATCTAAAAATAATTTACAGCCATTTAAAGTACACGTCATAGGACCTGATAATAAAAAAGAACTTGATATTATTACAGGTATATGTGCTTTACACAAAACTGGTAGTGTTGCTAAATATGAATTAGAAATGGATAACAATAAAGATTTAGGACATAAAAGACCTCCATATACTTTACTATTTACTGTAAGATTGGCTGAAGATAATCAGTTTACTGCTGAACACGAAAAAAGACACAAACAAACTGATATAGATGTTGGTAGAACTGATAAAAGATTTTCACAATCAGATCCAGTTGCGTTTAGAAGAACTGCAAATAGAAATCTTGCCTCATTAGAAGTAGGAATGTTTATTATGTCACTAACAGCACTTGCATTAGAAAAAGGTTTATCTGTTTCATTTATACAATCATGGCCTATATGGGATTGGGATGAAAATGAAAACAAATACGTAGTAGAAACAAACAAATATGGTAAACAATGGTCAGAATTGCCATGGGTAAAAGAAGCACCCTTACACGTATTACAATTGGGTTATAAAGCAGATTTTGATGATCCTCTAAAAACTAACTCTACAGACCCTAAAGGAGAAAATTGGGAAAACAAATGTGACCCTAATAAAATCATACAATATCATTAGAGCTTGACATTAGAATATAATATGATATAATATAATTATGAAAGAAATGGATCCAAAAGATATAAAAATTAAACCAAGGTGTCTAACATATGAACCTAAAAGTTATCATAAACCAGCTGCATATACGTCAGATGGTTATATGTTACCTTGTTGTTGGTTAGATGATCCAAAAAATGATCACGGTGTAGAGGAGGTGTTTCATTTAAAAGACGAACATCTTGCATTAAAGAACAATGACAAGTTAGAAGATATATTTGGTTCTAAAGAATGGGAACACTTTTTTGACACCCTACTAAATAATCCTAGTTGTGCTTTGAAACAATGTCAATATAAATGTGGCAATAGAGAAAAAGATAATTATAAAATATGAACGAAAAAATAATAGACTTCTATATTCGTAATCAACGTTTTTCATCACCAAATATGGACCTATCACATAGATGTATATTACGTTGTCCACAATGTTTAAGACAAAAGGTAGAAGGCCTTCCTAGAATAGCAAGATCATTTGATATAGGTCAAAACGAATTTAGAAAAGTGTTAGCATATTATGAAAATCAAATAACATTTTGTGGTCAAATATCTGATCCAATTTATCATCCTGAATTTTTAACATTTTTAGAGATGATGGATGGTTTAGGTAAAGGATTAAGAATTGCAACCAATGGCACCAATACAAAAGGTATGGATGAAAAGTGGTGGGAAAAAGCATATAGTTATGGTTTAGGAGAAAACTGTTGGTATTTTGGTGTAGATGGTTTAGATAAAAAGTCAGAAATATATCGTATTGGTTCTAACTTTGAACAGGTGTGGGAAACAATGAAAATGGGTGTAGCTATGGGTCACCCAATAGTTTGGCAATATATAATATTTGGGTATAACGAACACGAGATTGAAAGAGCAAAAGAAATGGCTGAAGAAAATGGTATGACTTTATTGTTGATTAAAACGAATAGAGGTTTTGATCCAAAAAGTAGGCAGTTAAGAAAAAATGTAACAAAGGCATATGAAAACTTTCCTAAACCAAGTGATAAGAATATAGTTAAAAAAATAAAAAATGAAGAATATTTTAATGTAACACCAGAGTTAACACATTGGAGAAAAGTAAGACACGGAGAAATTAAATAATGAATATAACATATAATAACGTAACAATTCCTTTTTATTCAAACATAGCAGATTTAATGGAAACATCACCTTATAAAGACAGAGCAAAGGCTGATGTAGCATTAGATGAAAATGGTATACCTAAAACAGTAGTTGCTTCACTTTCAGGTGGATGTGACTCTGCAGCTGCATTATATTTAACTGCAAAACATTTTCCTAACATTGATATTTACCCTTTAACATTTAGAGATGTACATGGACCAAAAGACGCTGACGCAGCTGCTGAGATAGTTGAGTTTATAAAGAATAAATTTCCTAATGCAAAGATACACGAACATACAATTGAAAACTATGATGATAAGGATCCTGTACACTATGTAAAAGCACAAAAATTTATAGATGAAAGACCTGAATATAAAACATTAAACTTACAACAAATGTCAAAGGCAAATCAAATAGATGATGGCTCAGATGCCTTTATGGCACGTTTAGACAGACCTTTACGTTTAGATGGTATGTCAGCAAACCCACCTATGGAAGTAAGAGCAAAGTTTAGTGACTATGCAATAAAGAAATTTCCTAACATCAATTTTGATGAAAAGAACATTGCTAGAATAAGAGGTGAAGCAAGACGTGATGTTGAAAATGAACCTGAATTAAAATACAATGTATATAAACCTTGGGTTAATTTAAACAAAAGATTTATTGCAAGTATCTATAAAGAAGAAGGTTTAATGAAAGACCTATATCCTATTACACGTAGTTGTGTTGGAGGTCCTAATCAAACTAATAACTTTACTGAATGGTGTTGGCAATGCTTTTGGTGTTATGAAAAAGCTTGGGCATTTGATTTATTGCCTAATTAGTATATCCGTAATACTTAAACTCTTTTTCATACTGTTCATTATACTTGTCTTGTATTTCAGCCAAATGTTCACCAAAATAAGTTTCATATTTAATAGTAAAAGGTTTATAAGGTTGAGTCCATTCACCGTGTAAAGTACTATTTGGTATATAATATTCCTGAAAGAATATACTCTTTAAACTTTCATCATTACAATCCTCTAACCATAAATTACGTGTATTTAATTTAATACTAGTTTGATCATAATAAGGTATTATAATTTCATTTAGATAACGAACACTTGTACAATATTGACCAAAGAAATAAGCATCCCATTTAAACATAGGTTTATACTTTAACACAGTTGATTTTAAAGTATCTTCAACGTTAGCACCTATATTAGTTTTATTATGCCAATTATGTAGTTTCTCTCTTTCAGTTAAACTTATATCCCCAGCTCTATCTAAACTATCTCTTACTGCTTTATGAAACAACCAACTAATAAAAGCCTTCCATAAATACTTTCTACGTAGTATTACAATTTGATAACCACTATAGAACTCCTGAAACCAATCAAATATACAATGTACATTTGGACGAGAAGGTATATGAATTGGTGTCATTAATTGATGAGAATGAACATTCATAAACATATTTAAATTCCATGTATTACGGCAGTACTCTAAAAACTCTATTCGTTTAAAAATAGGTTGCATAGGTTTAGTAGGATTAACATCTAAAAATTCGTTTGTAAAAGATACAGGAGGTAACAAACCATTATGTTTGTATATCTCTCTTATAAAGTGAGCCACATAATGAGAGCCATTACGAGGCATAGAGATTAATATAGGTGTTTTCGTTCTTTCAAGCATATAGTCAATTCCGCACAAGTTAACATTAGAGTATTTATCACAGTAAGCGAAAAATTTTTAGACGCTAAAACTTTCACCACAGCCACAACTGCTTTTACTATTAGGATTCGTTATCTTAAATTCGCTATTAAACTCACCTTCTACCCAATCTAACGTAGTTCCTAATAAGTACAATTCTAACTCTAAACTGGCCACTAATACGTTACCTAATAAACAATCCGTATCTTCCCTTATATCTGTAGTAGACCACTTATATTCAAAGCCTGCACATCCACCACCCTTAATATCTAATCTCACATAACGAGTGCCTGCCTTATTGGCTATGTAAGTTAATCTCTTTATTGCGTTATCTGTTAGCTCTAGCATGGTTCTTTTGGTTTCAACATAACTATGTATAAAAGTTTATATCCCTATGTATAATGTAAATTCTTTTAGTATCAATATAATACATACAAACAATGTAGAGTAGTATAATAAGCCAAGTGTAAATTTAAACATCTAAAACTCTCCCTTAATCCCCATAGTAGGGTTCTCTTTACAGTCTTCGACCGCGGATGCGATTTCATCTACTGTATCTACTTTACAAGATACCGACACTTTGACACAGCCGACTAATAACACAAAAAATAGCACGAAAAAAATTCCTGTATATAGGGCTAAGGTTTTGCCTGAAGTTTGCCGCTTCGATATATTCATATGTTACTTACTACTTTTATAGATTAGAAAGCCCAGCCAGTTCTAATAGTGTTTAATTATGGTCAATTGGGTTACCGTATGTGTGATACTCTCCTTGAGCACTTCTTGTGGTTGTTGTTTGTGAAGATTCTATGATTTTATTGGCACTAATGGTTAACTGGCCTGTAGCGGCCATGGTAATGTCTTTACCTGCAAATAGATTAATATCACCACCTACTGAATTAGGGCCGCTTTGAGATGTAAAGGCAGATACATTGACATTACCACCTTCTACTTGTATATTGACATTTGCATTAGGTCCGATTTGTATATCATAGTTATTGCCTGTTTGGCCGTCTGCGTTTATGATTACTTTATGACGGCCACCTAAGGTAATATCTGAGTCGCCCTTAATGTAGACCTTGTTATTCTTTTCGGTTATCGTATAGGTTGAGTCTTTGTTTATTTCATTTTTTGTTCCTGCGGCCGTAATTTCTGTTTCTGTACCACTATGGTGATATTGTAGAATACGCTCTTTGTCTGGTGTATCATCAAATTCTAATAGATGGCCGCTTTCTGTTTCATATACGTGATTGTAAGGATATTCTGCGGCGTAAGTGTTTTCAGGTAGGGACCATACATCACCTTCAGAAGCAGTATCAAATACGGCCTGTATAGTGGCCGTTGGTATGTTTGTATAATTTGCGGCACGTAAGGCCTTTCTTGCTTCAAGTGTAATAGAAGAATCATCTGTGTCATTCCGTGCTAGTCTATTGACATCATGCTGAGCAGCCGTACTACCCTCTGCCTGCGCTCTAGGGTATACTCCATTTGGATCTGAGAAACCTAATCCTTCTGCGGCATTAAATGCACCTGATGTAGTAGGTTTGCCTGGCAATGCACCAAGGATTACTGCGTCTTGTTTTGTATCTGCATCACGGAAGAAACCAATCACCCACGAACCTTCGAGCAGACCTAATGGCGTCTGGCCTATACCAGATACACCAGATGAAGTAATAGGTAATAAAGGATGTGCCCAAGGTAGATCGGCCGTAGGTAATACGTTCTTATCTTCTGTATGATAACCTAAACAACGAACACGAACACGGCCCAATTTAAGTGGGTCTTGTCTGTCCTCTACTACACCTGCAAACCAGATGAAGCCGTCTTTGCCCATAAAATCTGTAGTACTCATTTAAAAATTCCCATAAATGACCGTATTTAAAGCGGTCACCTCCTTATATTTTGCCGTATTTAAATGCTTTGCGTAGGCATCCGCGGTGCGAAGCACTAAACTAGGCCTTGTTGTTGTCTTCTACTATGTAGTTCTCTATAAAACTGTTTCCATTCACATTCCTTATCTTCATTGTTATAATCGTATTCTTGGAATGTTCCTTCGTTAATAAATGTATCTTCTTCTATCATATGGCTCAAATTATCATTGATATTCTTTGATAATATATTTATGAGAGTGTTTTTACATTGTCTGTACATTGGCTCTATTGTGTCCTTACTTATGGCCATACCCTTATGGAAAATTTTTTCAAACTCGCAATAAACTTTGAGGATGCTCAATGTTTTGTTCATTAAAAGAACCCCTTAAAGAAACTTGAAACACCCTTGCCAAAACTTGAGTTTTTAAAGTTAACTATTGCTTTAGATACAAAGTTATTGTTTAACACCCTATCTCTACCCATTGGATTAGATGTTGTAGGTAATTTAAGACCGCCAAAGATTAACTTGGCTTTTTCTGCAATCTTCTCTACTACTGATTTTCTTGTTAATATGGCACTATTGATATTTGCAAGATATTTGTTTTGTAATACCCTATTGGATGTACTGTTTAGCACGTTATTAACCGCCTTATTAGCGGCATCCTTGACATTTAAGTCTGTACTACTCAAATCTACATTAAGTGCTTTAGCAATGTCTTCTACAGTACTTATCTGTGGTGACGGTATTTTAAGGTCTTTGTGTATATTAAACGGTTTAAGTGTTGCAATATCAATACCTGAACCTATGACATCTACAGGTTGACTTCTAAAGTGTGCATTTTCCTTAAATGTATCAGCATTTGGTAAATCACTTGCAAATACATTTCTTACTACGGTAATGGCTGTAACGTGTTTTTGTGATATTAAATCTACTTGATGATGAAGTGATTTAATTAAATAACGACCTGTTAATAGTTGATCAATTACATCATTTCGCATTACCCTATGATCATTTGTCGATTCAGCGGCATTGTATGATGGTACTTCACACCATACCAGATCACCTACGTTAAGTGTAAAGTTACCAGGTATGTCTATGTCCATTGAGAAGTAATCACGTGATGCTTCTGATAGACCTTGTTTTTGTTCTAATCTAGGATCATTGGCATTACCTTCACTATTTCGTATATGATTCCATCTTGTAGCAGGTGATACAAATACACGGCTGTAATAGTCATCCATATATCTACGATTATCTGCGTTAGATGATTTAGTTAATTTTGATTTGTTTAGTCGGTCAATTTGATCTTTGTTTTTTGATCCATATGATTTATCATTTACGGTATAATCATCATCAAAGTCAGCAGGACCTGGTGGCATTATACCTTGATACTTATTACCAGCACCAGATGGTGCGTCTATGTGAAGTGCTTGCTCATAATAACTTGTGTATGATAATTTAGTCTTTGTAAATTTCTTATCAATTAAATCGTGTGAGTACATTGTACTACCAAACAAACCACCTCTTGTGTTGAGTAATGTGTTGTATGAATTATTAAATTTAAATGAATATGCCTTTGTAACAGGCGATTCTGTTTCTGTATCAGGTGTTCCAAAGTTACGATTAAATGCTGATAGTAAATCTATAAAGGCAACAAATTTTCTGTTGTTAGCACTATCACTACTTTCTCTATACAAACTTTCTAATGTTCTAAAATGAAAACCTCGATTGTTTTCAAAAAAATGATAATGTGGTGTTTTAAAATTTATAGGTTCGGAAAGATATTTTATCATTTGTACGCCTTCAATAGGTCTTACATTTGGAAACGTATATGTGTAATTACCTAATGTTGGATCAATAAACAAATCTTTTTTAGAATTAATTAATTCTTTATCATCTTTTACAAGTGTATTAACCATTTCAGCATATGAACCTGAAAGTGATTTAGATACTCTTAATCGTTCATTACGTATTGACTCGATTGATGTAAATGATAAGACAACTGCTTGTGTGTTTTGTGTCGTTGTGACTGATTTTTTTTCGTAAACTTGAAATCTATGATTGGTAGCATTAATTTCTTCATCTCCACCACCATCTATTGGGTTTCTCATTTTAAATTCTAAAAACTCATTACCAATAATAGGCAATCTACTAGACACGGCTGCATTATCAAAAAACAATATGTTGCCTGATATAAAAGGTGAATCTAAATCTTGGTAAATATTAATGACAGCACTAAGGCCTGATATGTCTAACGCTGCACCGCTGTAACTATATAAAACTATATCCGATGCACGAAAATCACCTGGGTATCTATTAAACAAGTCACCATACTTTGGCTCACTTTGTGACATACTATCCTCCGATCAATGCTTTAAATTCTTCAACAATTAATTCTATAAATTCAGGTTTAACTAATTTAATTCTTCCTTTTTTGTGTTGTAATTTCATCTCATAATCATAATTAGTAATTGCTGTTGCACCTGGTGTTGTGCTGTTTACTTGTATTTTATGAGAATCATCAAAAGATGTTGTTGAACCACTTTCTTGTACTATTTCATAATGATGAATAGCATTTACATTGTCATATTTGTCGTTTACATAGGTTTCAAATTGTGTTTGACTCAACGGCCAATCATAATATCGGTCTTTAATATTGTTAAACAATAATATTATCCAATAGTATTGCTGATCACCATAAAATCGTTCAGCAACTGACTCAGGTGTGTCTGCACCTTCTATATCATATAAATCAAATAATGCACCACTTTCTTTTAATCCTTCTTTAACTTGTACTCGTCTTAATAAATTTGTAACTAATTTATAATTACCGTCACCAACAGCATCATAGTATATTTTAGGAAATTGATTAAAATAAGAAGGCATTATCTATTTCTACCTCTATCTGGTATCATACCACCACCTCGAGCACTATCTCGTAACTCGTTATATCTTGTTCTTTCTACAAGTTCTAATTCTTTAAATGTTAACGTAGCGTCAATTGACACTGGATCACCAGCCGCATGAGTTGAAAACTTATCAGACCCATAATCTATATCAACGCCAGTACAAGCACATAATCCTATTGGATCTAAAAATGCGTTAATTTGTGTACCTTTCATAAATCTTATTACAAATTCATGTGGTACTTTATAAGCAGCAATTGATTTACCACCACCAAATTTTTCAGGTAACATAGACTCTTTGATTGTGTGTAACATATTATTTACAACATCAGATTCTTTTCTACTTCTTGGTGTAAATTTAAATGTAAAACTAAATGTTCTATAATCTATACCTTCAAAAATCATTTCTTGCATTGCTGCTACACTTAAACCTGTTTTTCTTTGTGCGGCTGCACCTAGTCCTGCACCTACACCAGCTGATAAAAAAGCAAACCCATCTCTTAACAAATTAATTGATTGTTGCCCTAAACCTTTAAAGTTTTCTGCAACATTACCTTTAGTTATTGATTTTTTTAATGCTTCAAATGCTGCAAATCCAACTCCAACTTCAGCTGCACCATAACCAGCTGCATATTGAAATTTTATTGTTTGAGGCATATATATTGCTATAGTATCCTTTATTACTCTTTTTGATCCTGCACTTCCTGTTATATCAAAATCACCACCTTTAACAAAACTCTCACTAAAAAATCTATTTGCACCATATACAACTTGATCAAGGTTATCTGCTCTTTTAGTTGCTTGTCTATTACCACCAATTTTAGGTGTTGCATCTCCAGCCTGTCTTTCAATTATATCAAATAAAATATAATGTTCCTGATCTTGTTTGTCTATAGGGTACACGTAAAAGTTATTACTTTCTACTCTATGAGGAGATGAATAATCAGCGTTTGTTGGATTGTAATTTATAATTCCCTTTTTACTAGCAATAGTATTAAAATTTGCTACAGTACCACCTGTTAGTCCAGAGGATTGTTTTTTAAATAATCCATTTACTACATTTGTTATAAGTTTAAAAGGTTTTGACATATTAATATTTATGAGTAGTTTGCAAACTTCTCAACTGTTTTATCTGCGTTTGTTGTGCCTATAGATGTGTTCATATCATTAGTCATACTAGTAGAATTGTCAGCATTAACAACGCTATTATTGATAACATTTGTGCCTGCACCATTTTGTACTTCTAATTTTTCTAGTTGATTGACTTTCATTTCATTTACCTTTTCATTTTTTTGTAAAGGTATAAAGTTAGTGTCCATTAATCCCATTGCAGCTGATTGACCTGAATACGTTTTTTCTAAATCTTCAGTTGTTCCACTAAACAAAACATCGGATACTTTTTGAAAAAATGATTTCTTTGGATACATTGTACTAAATTTATTAGGATCTTCATTGTAAAGTTTTATCTTGTCAATATTTTTCATTGACTCTGCATTACCTTTATCTGCTCGATTACTTCCCTCTATATATTTTCCTATGCCAATATTCTTTCTAGCATCTCTAAATTCTTCAAACGACATATCACCTAATTCACCTTTGTATTTGGTATATTCGTCTTTTATAATTGCTTCTTTTTTATCTTCAGCAAGGTATCCATAATCCATATTTGTTTCATCATTATATCCAAATTCACTTTCTTTTTTTTCTATCTCTCTTTCATTTGGATTGTCGTCCCTTGAACCAAAAAAGTATTTAACAAGTTTACCTATTGCTGTTCCTACTGCACCTCCAAACAATACAGTTATACCTAATCCTGTTGCTGTTAATCCTGTCAATGCTGTTGCTACTTTACCAGCGTTTGGTACAAACCCTGGTTTTGTAAACATATCTTTAAGAATTTTTATGCCCAAAACTTTTTCTAAAAAACCAACTCCCTCATCACTCTCTCCACGTTTTTTACCACCTAATAATTCGTTTGTTAATTCAGATTCAATTAATATCTTTTCTAACAAACCTGATGATGTTTCAAATTGTTTATCAGATTCTCGTTCTTCTTCTACTAAATTTTCTTTTGATACACTTCTTGCACTTATTGATGGTGCTTCTGTAAATAGTGATGATGTGGCCTCTTTTGCTAATTCTTCTCTTTGCTCTGATTGTGTTTGTACGGTACTTTGTCCACCAGTTTTAAATTGCTCTTTAGCCTCTTTTGTTCTTAATCTTCTTTTCAAAGATAATGCATTACTTTCTGCCTGCTCATCAGACTCAATCGCCCTTTCAATTCTTTTACCAATGATTGGTATATTTGTAAGACCTATTCTTTGTGCTAATTTTAAAGGTTTTAATTCTTTTTTAAAATCTCTAAATGATAATGATAATTTTGTGGTTAGTCCTAAAACTTTTTTTAGTTGTTCATTTGTTCTACCTACAGTTTCTTTTATGAATATAAGTTCCTCATCACTAATAATGCCTTTTTTATTTAATCCTTCATATTCACCTATTTCTTTTTCAATAGTCTTTTGTAGAGTTTTTGCGTCATCAAACTCCATTCCTTTTAATCCTTCTAAATCACCAGGACCATAGTTTATCACATAGTTGACTATATCTGTTCTTATTTTAGCATCATTTAATTTACTTTGATTCTGATACCCAGCAGATTTCTCTAACTGTGATTGATATTCTTGCAAGGCATCAGATATAGCAAACTTAGGATCAGACTCTTCTTCTTTTTGTCTTTTAAGAATCTTATTAAAATTTTCAGGACTTCCTTTTTTAAAGACTTTTGATTGCATTTGTTAATTCTTTGTTTCTATTTTACTAGGTTTACCATTTACATATAATCCAAACCAAGCTGCACCAGCACCAACTACTACAGATACAAAACCTGCCTGTGCGTTGTTTGGTTCAGCCAGTGCCATAAACCATTGCATTGTTTCATAAAATGCAACACCATACAATAGCATAAACACTCTTGGTATCATTCTCCAGTTTGATAAAAACTGTGGCACTTCATCTCTTAAAAATACCCACACATTTTTAATTATGTATTTTCCTGTTTCTAACATTATGTTCTCCCTCTTTGTTTTTCTCTTAACTTTTCGTTTTCTTCTTTTATATGTTGCATTAATAGTTCAACATATATTTCCCTCTCCCACGGTATCATTCCTTCAAGGTCTGATAGAGAATATTTATGATATTGCATTAAAGCAAAATTTGTTCTAAAATAACTCTCTAGGCTTTCGTGTAAGAGGGTAACTGAAAAAAATCAGTTGCTCCTTGTAATAATAAATTGTGTTCAACACCCGACTTAGGGTTTTTATATTTTATCGTATGTGATATAATTGGCAAAGTATCAAAATAATCTTTTATCTTTTTAAATTGTGTCATTGTAAGATTATCTAAAAACTCATTCAACTCTTCCTTTTCAATTTCTTTTGCTTCAAATAATTCCTCACCTTGATATATTTGATCAATGCAATCTCTCATTAAATTAATTGACATATCTAAAATTGTTCTTTTGTTTGCAACTTCTTTGATTGTAGGTATTCTCATCACTACACCGTAATCTTTTGTAAATTCAATTTTAGTATTAACTTTTTTATTTAAATCAGGTTTTACATCTTCTATTCTTAATTCATAGTCAACAACTTGTGTGTCATCATCTGGACATTTTAATTTCAAATTCACAACCTCACCAATAGATTTTGATCTTATATTTAACCACAGCCATTCAAAATCATATACAGGCAGTTTCTTAACATCTATATCACCTTTTACACACGCTTGTACAATATCAATTAAGATATTAACCATTTCACTTTCATTTTGATTTTCATTTGAAAGTAACAATAGTTTTTGTTCTTTTACTAAGAACGGCCTGTACTTTATTTTTACATTATTTGATAATGTTAAATCATATTCAGGCACTTTCATTAATGGTATACTCATTTTCACTCCTTATATTATTAATAAAATATGTTTCGTATAATTTTAGGGTCTGGAAGACCTTTTGGGAATACACTACCACCCGTTACTCTACCTATCGGTATATTCTTTTTAATTGTTTCATAAACTTGACGACCCGCTCTACCTATTTCGTTACCAATACCAAATGGTAAATTATCTAAAAAACTACCTTGTATGTTTGTAGTATTTGTTCTATATTCCATTCTGTCAAGTGTTTTAAATTCTTCAGTATTATTTTTTGCTAGAAAGTTCCATGCTGTTGTAGCATAATTTCTATATGTAAATGTGACACTTGTTTTAACAATTCCACTTCCTGCGTCATAACTTAATGGTGTAGCAGCAATTGTTTTAGGCCATACTTCATACATTTGTACTTGATATGATGAAAAACCTGATTGATCACCTAAACTTTTTCTTAACTCTTGTCTATCTCTGCCTGGATCACCTGATGGTTTAAAGTTTGCCAATGCAGCTGTAAATGTTTTTGTCAATGGTGTAATTGTAATCATACATGGTGTGGCATAGTCATCATAATATCCTACGTTATGACTGATAGGATCAATTATAGAGTTTTGCCATGCTTCAAAAAATAATCTTTCTTCATAATTAATACTAGTGTAAAATTCTAATGTTACATCGCCATATTGTACATTTTTTGCCATTGCTCTTTTAGGTCCATAATACTGTTCATTGACATCATCAGTTATTGTTTTATCAGGTATACTAACATTTGAGCAAAATAAATCCATTCTTAATTGTAAATTTGTTTTAATGGCATCAGATAGTTTAGCACTTTTATGTAATCGAGCAACTTGATCTAATGATTGAGTGTCATTATAAATGCCAACATTTCCTAATGCACTACCTTTTGGGCCATCTACTGTAACTAGAAATTGTGTTGGTCTAGCAAATCCACCAGCTTGTGTAATACCTGATCTAAATCTATTAAATATAGAATCTCTATTTGTTGTTTTGTTATTGTAATCAAAACGTTTGTTTGTATCATTAACACTAAACTGTGATTTTGATGGTGGTATACCTAAACGTATATCTAAATCACCTATTCTTTTACCGACACTAATTAATGACATTAAATAAATCTCCTACTGTCTGAATAAACTTGTGCTTCATTTGCCTTTTTAAATCTTTGTACAGGTAAGTATATTGCAACTGCAGCTTCATCTGCATTTATTCTTAAAAATCCTGTTTGTACATATGAATACAAATACTTTTTGATTGTTGGTTTTACAATCTTTATATTTTTTACATCATCATAAGTTACATCAAATTTTGTTTTACTATCAAATCGTTGATCCGTAGCAGTTGCTTGCATACGTTCTAATAGTCTAAATCTCAACAACGGTGGTAGATAGTGAAAGTTCATACCCATAAATCCACCTGATATTGGTTCTAATGGCAAGACTAAAGGAAATATATCGTAGTACGGTAAAGTCTTTCTAAATTTAGGGTTATACCCAAATAAGTTCAATCGTCCTACACTAGGTCTACCGTTAAGTTTACCTTGTCTGAATAATTGACCTGCTGTAGTACCACTAGCAATCTTATTTACTTGTGTTCTATACCACGTAGCCGATTTATCTGTATCGCCTGCTTTTTGTTTAATTGTATCAAATACGCTTGCCATACTACTATTTATGACAATTTTAGAAGAATTTTACGTGCTTTTCAGTTATAATCTTAAATGTAATATTTCGTTTTTTGCACCAAGCAAATGCAGCATTCCATTTACATTTGTTCACTTCATATGTGTAAAGTGCCTTTTTATATGTACTAGTTGATCTGGAGCCTTCTTTTAATACAGGTTTTCTAGTTTGTGTGTGTGGTTTTATTTCTATTAGATATTTTTCAAAACTCTTATTTGGCAATTGTTTTACTATTATAAAATCTGGATAATATGTTTTTCTTTTGTCAAAAACTATGTAAGGTATTTTTATTTCTTCACTACCCCATTTTACTATTGTTTTTTCTTTATCACAATATTTCATAAATGCTAATTCCCAACTGGATCTGAAAAATACATTGTTTACATCACCAATATATTTTTGCCTGTTTAAAGGTCTAAAACGACCTTTGTAAGCTTGTCTTCTTGGTTCTATTTTTGGAAATCTCTTAAACGTTTTTCTTTTCTCTAACATTTGTTCTTTTAAGTTTTTTTATCTGTTCAACTGTGATTAAACCATCACCTTCATTGTTGTGTCTAAAATATGGCATACCACCCAATAGTTTTATTTTTTCTTCAGTAGATATTATATCAGAATTATTATTTTTTGATTTATAATAATATAAATTATTATCAATTGACCCAAACCATTTCTTTTGAAAATTATAATAATCCTGATTTCTTTTTACAACTTGTTTTTCAATTGTATTATTTTCTAACACACCAGAATTTATAATAACATATATTTGTAGTTTATGTCTTTCATCTATAGGTAACTTTTTAACATATTGTCTATATTTTTCACCAATGTCAGATAAAGCTTTTGTTACTATAGAAGCTGATACATTTACATATTTTGTATTTTTTGTATCTACATAACCTTGTGCTTTCATCCAACGAAGTCTATTTGCTTCTTTTGACCAATTTCTAGGAATAATATTATTTTTAGATTTTCTTTTAGATTTTAGTCTATCTATAAAAATGTTTTTAGCTCTTTCGTATTCTGATGGTTTAAAGTAATAATTACCTACCATAAATTTTAATTTTTCATCTGCACTATCTTGTAAAACATTATATCCTTCGTTAGTGTCTAAATCACCATTCATTTTACCTATTTGATATAGTTCATATAGTGAATTTGCATAGTCTTCAGCTGTACTCGGACAACCTTTATCTTCTTGTGGATTTGTCATCTGACCAAGTAATATAAAAGCTTCTTTAGCGTCAACTTCTTTCATTTGTGAAAAATCATATAGATCGCATATTATATCATTTACGTCATTTTTTTTAACCGCATATATTCTTCCATTACCAGTTGCTACGTGTAGATAGCCATCGGGCATTTCAGCAAAAACTGGAGGTAGTAAATTTAATTTAAATCCTTGTTTTGATATTTTTTCTCTTAATAATTCTGCCTCAGGATTATCACCAACTATTCTGTGTTTTTGAGTTGTGTATCCATCTTTATCTTCGGTTACAATGTCGTCACCATTATCTTTTATTTTTAAAACTTTTCTACCTAAAAATTTACCTCCAAGTTTTAATCTTCTTTTATATTCGTGAGCATATGGTCCATGATCAAATGGACACAACTCTAATGATTTTTTAATAAATGGTTTAAATGATTTATGGACAGATAAATCAACAGCAATATCTTTATCAATATTACGTCCAATATCATTATTTAATTCTTCTTCAACTGTTTGTAATAATTTTGATGTTTTTAATACCATAGTAATATTATATTTTTATAGAGTGGGTAGCCCGAAGGCTACCCAATTGAGAAAGTGAGAGAGATAGATTAGGAATCATCCTCAGCAAGTTTACTAAAGTACGATAGATCGTCATCACTATCGTTGGATGATCCAACTTCCTCTACTGAATTGTTAGAAGACATTGGCACGCTATCACTAGCAGGTGGGAGGTCAATATCTTCAACTGACTCAGTACTTCTTTGTCCAGTAAGTGTCTTATTCAGTTTCTCTTTGAGTTCCTCATAAGATTTAAAATTACTTGGATCAATGAAGGGCTTTAGAGCATATTGAGATTTCCATATTTTGTCAATCTCCTCATCAGTAGGTTTTAATCTACTAATCGGCTCAAATTCTGATTTATCATAATTCCAATAGCCGTCAACTTTTCTGATTTTTAATTTAAAGTTTGCACCTTCCCAAAAATCAAATGGGTTAACTGCTTTTTCATCTTCAAACGCTGGGTTCATTGCTTCAGTAATCTTATCAAATATTTTCTTACCAAACTTGAATAGAAATACTTTGCCTTCGTTTTCAGGATGTTTAGGATCGCTAACTACTAAAATATTAGAATAGTATTGTAACTTTCTTTTTCTTTTTCTAGCAATTTCTTTATCGGCTTCTATGCCTGTATTCCACAACCTTGTATTTTCTTCACTAACAGGATCCTTTTTGTTAAGTGTAGTTAAAGAGTTTTCAATATACCATTGACCACCTGGTCCTTGAAAGGCGTGATGCCAAACTCTTTGCCATGGCATATCTTCACCTTCAATAGCAGGTAAAAATCTGATTACAGCGTAACCATTGCCAGACTTATCAAGTTCAGGTTTCCATAACCTATCGTCTTGGTATTTGTTTTTCTTTTCGGGTTGTTCGATTGTATTTTCTAACTTCTTAGTTAGAGCATCAAAGTTTGACTTTGACTTTTTTAGGGCTTCTAATGCACTTGACATTGTATGTATCTCCTTGTATATATTGTTGTACGTATTTGTATTAATGTAAGTATAATATTATTTATACTTCTTTTTCTTGTCATTAATAACTTTTTTCACCTTTTCTATAAAGGTAGAAATTCTGTCTAAAATTTTATATAAAATTTCATCAAACATAATCTTATTATAACAGATTTAACTCAATCTGTCAAGCAGCTGTGCTTGATCAATATATTCTAAATTGATGTCCTCTTGTGCTGTAAATACGTCTATTTTACGGTTTGTAGGACTATCGTTTAATTCTTTATTTACTTTAAAAAACTTAATTTTAGGGTTTAACTCCATTAGTCTTTTCCATTGTAACTCCCAATTACCTGATGGTGTAGGTTCAAATTCTGAAGCAACGTAATTGTGTGTGCTTTTATAGATATTATTTACAGTATTGGTATCAGATACTAGGTCGTGGCCTATCATATAAACTTCATCTGGTTTTTCTAACTTAGTTGCTATGTAACCTGTTGTAGGTCCACAAGCCCAGCCATCATCTCTTCCATCTTCTTCACAATCTCTTATATCATATGCTTGATCTGGTTCTTTTATCCAAGAAACATAGACGTGTGAATTGTGTATATGTTTTTTTACTCGTTCTCTATCACCGCCTTCTTCTTTTGCTTTTTTTAATATTGTAACAGCACCTTCTATTGTAGAACCGTGTGTAACAAACTCTTGTGAGTCGTCTTGTTCATTTGCCTTTATCAAATCAAATTCTTTCATATCTTTTAAATCTTGTATAGAAGCCATACCTTCAACAATACTTTGATATAACATTGTTGGTACTTTTGTCCATGCTCTAAAATAACAAGGTTTCTTTTGAGCAAAGCCACTATGATAAACTTCGTGTATCATACCACCGTCAACAGCTGTAAGCACATCAATTAAATCTGGATGATCTCTATAGATAGCATTACACCCATATAGTTTACCGTGAGGTTTTAAAAGACTTAAATCAAAGTCTTTTCTACTTTCACCATTACCAATTAGAAATACCTTACTCATTACTTTTTTCCCTTGTTATAAGATTATCAGGTTTATCTATAGGCATACCTGTTCTATCAAACCACTTATTTTTTACATTGTAAACATAGCCCAAAGAACCGTCTGATAGTTTGATTGATTTCTTATCAATCTTACCATCGTAGGTAGAACCATCTTTTAAAACTAATTCTAATGTGCCGTGTAGATTTTGATAGATTCTATCAATTGTTTTATCACCATATTTGTTTGACTCTGGTATCATACAAACACCTCCTTCATAATAAATTTACATTTTGTTATATTGAAATTAACAAATGGTTTTAACTTGGTAATCTTAAATGACTTTTCAGGCCAGATAATAGTTTCAGCAATTTCTTTATCCCAATTTTTAACAAACGATAAAATCTTATCCAAGATGATGAATGTTTGTACTCCAATTTGTTCAGAAAGAAGTAACCGTAACAATCTCGGATGTTGGCCATTAGGTACACGGAACATATCATCAAAAGAAATCCTATCGCCATCAATGATATTACGAACCAATAAGCAATCATTTCTAAAATTGTAGGTAAGTGCTTGATTATACTTTTTCCACTTTGTATAATTAGTTTCTCCATCTGCTCTGACTAAGTTTCCTATCCACGTTTTTGAATTGTGAAAGAAGTTGCATACAAAATATTCTAGCATTTCTTCCTTATTATATTTAGTTGTAAGTTTATGAAAGAAAAATCTGTCATTACGTTTTAAAAATGTATTAAATGTTGAGTTAACTTTAGCATT
>Ga0213866_10000360_pt1 | contig 37546 bp, 49 predicted proteins | sample PICome_11_FD_160079 | JGI IMG/M metagenome (GOLD analysis project Ga0213866, IMG submission 160079) | Coastal seawater microbial communities near Pivers Island, North Carolina, United States - PICO284 | ecosystem: Environmental > Aquatic > Marine > Coastal | place: USA: North Carolina... | reverse complement strand
TCCACTTGTTCCATGGCGAAGCGAAGTGTGTAGCGTCAAAAACTGGACCGGAGACACGGAGTTAAGGGATGCATACTATAACAAAACTATGTTTAGCGATTACGAAATTGATAACGGAGAGTCTTTCGAGTATCAATCAAAAGATACGGACTCTTTTCAAGATGAACTTCGAGATTGCTATGTCAGATGGGGAGGAAATAGTGGAGAATGATATTAGTTTAGAGGATATTGCCGACGCCTTAGCCGACCTTACTTTAGAAGTAAAGGTTCTAGAGGCAAAAGTTCAACGGTTATCAGAACTTCGTGATACTCTTGGTTATGTGCCAATTTACGAGAACGGAGGGAAACAATGAACTTGTCGTCAATGTCAAAGTTTTCGATAACTATACCGTCGATCTCTCTGCCATTGTAGCGAGACTCGAAAAGGTTATCTTGTATTAATTTTTCAATATTGGTGAGGTCCATTGACCTCTTTGAGACTTCACCTTTTTTAGTTAGGAGGATATTAGATGGATAGAAAAAATCATAAGAAACGGATAACGCATGTTCTGTTGAGCGCCATGCTTGCTTTAACGATCGTATTTGTTGGAGTACCTCTGGTTGCTGCAATTGAACTAGAAAATCCGAGCGCCACGTTCGTGCTTCTTGCGTTAGTTGTCGGTTCTTATAGTACGCTTTATTTACGCTAAAGGGTTTGGCACGTATGGAAAAAGAAACTATCATGCAAGAATCATACCATAAATTGACTACAATGGAAAGACAAAAGTTATTTAAGGTATTTAGACAATCGAAGTTTTATAACTTTGTAGAATTTTTAAATCATTTGGAGGACTTATATGGAAAAAGCTACGAAAGAGCAGTACGAGAAGATTTTAGCAAGGTGCAAAAGGTCTTTGACGAAGGTGGAAACCGCAGGAGCGACAATACAAAATGAAGAGGCAGACGTGCAAGAAACGCTTTACGCCCTAGCGTTGAATAACCTGAGGTTTATGTTTGACTGTAGTTTTGGAGACGAAGAGGAGTCTAGATTCGGGGATATTGTTACTGATTTGGATGGGTATTTTAACGGGATAGACTAATCTCCCGATAGGGTTAAAAGTCTCTAGACTATTCTATATTAAAATATAAGTAAGTCAAGTAAAAAATGTAAAAAGTGAATAATTATGAGGATTTAACTACTGGATTAATATATAAGGGGGCGCGCCATTTTTTATAAAAGGTGTAGAAAAGGTGTAAAAAGGTGTAAAAAGGTGTTGAAACGTGTAGAAAGGTGTAGGCATGAATGAAATCGGGTGGTTAGGTGGAATATGTATGGCGCTATGCGCTATTCCAGAAGTTGTGGAGTGCCTAAGGAAGGGTAGGACAGGATGTTCATGGGGCTTGTTGATCTTATGGTCAATAGGTGAGGTATGTTTGTTACTTGTAGAATTACAAGATCTTTACATGCCTCGTTTATTTAATTATGTGATAAATATTTGTTGTCTTAGTTATTTAATATGGTGTAAACTAAAGGAAGGGAGGTAAAATCATGATAACAGAACTTACGTTAGGAGGCATAATATTTCATACTATGTCGTTAGAACCGGCAATACCAGACGTTATGTTTGCTCCTAATGCCATTGTTAAAATTAAAGAACACAATATTTTACTAGGAGAAAACAGTGTTAGGAAACCTATTGTTGGCTACGGTTATGATTTTAATATTGTTACTCACTCAACAGCAATTATAGATTTTAAATTAGGAGCTTATTTACAGGACGATAAACCTTTTAAAGATAGGGGAATTAAATTAGCTTTCAATGATTTTCAACCTATCATGGGATTCGAGATTGATTTTCCAGTAACAGATAATTTTGCACTAACAACTACACTAACCCCACTTATGACTTTTAGTGGTATAACTTTTAGGTTTTAATATGATTAAATTTACTAAAACAGCAAACCACTTTGACCACATGTCAGATAATTGTACAATAGAAATAAGTACAGAAGGATTAGAGTTATCTGATATTGATGAAGCGTTTGTAAAATTTTTAAAAGCTATAGGCTACACCGTAGAGGATAGAGAATGAATTTATATAAACAATACGCACGTGAGTTTACAGACGCAGGTTACTCTGTTATTCCTGATAAATTTATGTCTAAACAACCTGCTATTAAAGGGTGGACTAACTACTGTAATATAAAACCTACAGATAGTGAAATAGAAAACTGGTCTAATAGTTTTGAAAAGTCTAACGTAGCAGTATGTTTAGGAGAAGCATCTGGCATAGTAGCAGTAGATTTAGACTGCGTAGACCCTCAAGTAGTTAAAATCATTGAGGAAATAGTACCTCCCTCCAAAGTTGAGAAAGTAGGAAGTAAAGGCTGGACTCGCTTCTTTAGGTGGGCTCCAGGTCTTGAGACAACTAATATAAAAGATGACTACGGTAATATAGTTTTGGAGCTTCTGAGTACAGGAAAAAAGACGACAATACCTCCAAGCGTCCATCCTTCAGGCAGTAGTTATGTATGGAGAGGTGAGTCCCTTTCTAACATAAAGCCTGAAGACTTGGATGTCTTTCCGGTATTCCTGATTCACGTTCTAAATACTAAGATAGGAACTAATAGAAGTTCTAGCGACCCAATAAAAAAAGTCATTCAAGGAAGGAATGATGCTTTATCTAAAGAGTGTGCTAGATTAGTCAAGGAAGAAAATGATTTAGGTATAATATTAAATAGCTTAATTAAATTTGATGAAGAAAAGCATGACTCTCCTTTATTTAAAGACGTTACTGAGTTTGGCAATGATAATGCTCCAACAAATGCGTTAGCCTTTTTCTCTTCACACCTAACATCATTTAACAGCAAACGCTATAACAACAATCAAAGTTATGAAGACATTATTCTACCAACGGAGGGTAGCGAGGGAAAGTCAAAAAGCGAGGCATCAGAAAACTCAAACAACCCAGAGTTACCGAAACCGGAAGGTGTTCTCGCTGCAATCATGACCTACATACTAAAGAATAGTTATATTGAACAACAAGCTTTTGCCTTCTCGGCAGCTTTATCCTTAATAGCTACGTTATCAGGACGTAAGTTTGAGTTTGAGGGAGTAGCTCCAAACTTATATTTATTAAACGTAGCACCGTCAGGCTCAGGTAAGAACGCACCTCAAGAGAAAATCAAGGAAGTTCTAATTGATGCAAAATGCGATTATCTATTGGGAAGTGGAGATTACGTATCGGATGCATCGTTAATGGATGGACTACCTGAGTCCCCTGTACGGTTAGATATTATTGACGAGGCAGGAGGCATGTTAAAGAGTGTAAATCGTGGAGGAGCCACATATAACGCCAAGATGGCAGACATTCTAGCCGAGCTATACACTACATCAACATCAATATTCCTTGGCAGACAAACTGCTGAGGGAAATAAGGGGCGAGCTTTAAGACCTAACGTCAACCTCCTATGTTCCACTACGCCTACCGGTCTTTCCGAAGGAGTTACCGTTAGTGCGATTGAGAAGGGTCTTATGGGTCGTTTCCTTATTTTTATAGGTCAAGGAGATAAAAAAGCTAGGCGAGTAGAAAATCCCACTAGACTAGACCATGCTACTATAGGTAAATTACAAACCTTAGCCGCATACCAACCTGAAAAATCTGATAAAGTAATTGCAGGACACGCCCAGGATATAACCTTCCTGGAAAAAACTGATAGTGCAAACCAGATGCTGCAACAAGCGTTTGAACATTTCGATAGATTACGTATTGATGCGGAAGGTGACGATGTAATGCTTCCAATTATTTCACGTTTGTATCAACAAATGTTAAAGGTAACAATGATACATGCTATATCACGACAAATATATAAACCTGTACCTATTGTAGACCATGGGGATGTTACGTTTGGGTATCAGACAGTAGAATATTTTTATCACCACATGAAAAATATTATTAACACTTGTGTATTTAGTAGTAAAAACGAGCAGCATTTACAGAAAGTATTAAGTGTAATAGGTAGGTATGAGAATGGTTTAAATAAAAAATCTTTATCAAATAAAACTAGATTCTTAAAAAAGAAAGAAAGAAATGAAATATTAGAAGACTTGCTAGAGGCAGGTCAAATAGAATACGTGTCCCTTAAACAGGATGGTAAGGTAACGTATGTGTACAGGAGGGTACAATGTTAAAATTAGGAGTAAATTATTGCGACAATGAGAGCTACCACAGCGATAGGAAGTTTAAGTCTAGCTCAACACTAAAATTATTTTTAAAAGACCCAAGAGAATACTACAAAAGATATGTTAAAGGAGAGCCGAGAGAGGACACTTACAAAAGCGCCTATGATTTCGGGTCTTACATGCATAGTATAATACTAGAGCCGGATAAAACGGATTCAGAATTTGCAGTATTTGAAGGCGCTACTAGGAGAGGTAAAGCTTATGAAGAGTTTAAATCCAATCACGAAGGTAAAACAATTATTACAGCGTCTCAAGCGCAACAAGCTCTCGACCTTATGCACCTCTTTAATGAAGATGTGGACGCTGCCGGACTCATTCAATCCGGATTAGCCGAACACACCGTATGCGTAGAACTAGACGGTATGCCTATTAAAGTTAGAGCCGACTACGTAAAGGAAGGAGAAATTGTCGATCTTAAAACAACTAGTGATCCTGTTGATCGTTTTAGCGCAGCTAAGACAATTATCAGATTCGATTATGATTTATCTGCGGCTCTATACGTGGATGCATTTACAAAGTACACTGGGAAACCTCATGATTTTATCTTTGCTTTTCTTAATAAGCAATCTGGTGAGATAGGTGTATTAAAAGCAAGTGAAGCTTTACTAGAAAACGGTAGAAAAAAATATAAAGCAGCTATAAAAGGACTTGCGGAAGCGGAAAAGACAGGTATATACTATAAGGAAGGGATACAGGAAGTGGATCTTCCATCCTGGGCTAAATTTGAAGAATGAAAAAAGGGGAGCTAATATACATGATGCGTGATTATGAAGATGCTATAACATACGTAAGTCATCACATAAAAGAGAACCCTACAAGCTCTGATATACCTATGTGGACTAACGCATTGCATCGTTTAAAGAGTCGATTGACAGAATTAGAAGAGTGTTTAGATTTAGGAGAATATGATGAGTGAGATGACATTAAGAATAATTGAAGGATTAATATTATATGATCTATTTAAAATATTTGTAAATTTAACATTGCGTCTAGTTATAGGAGCATTACCAGGAGGAGATAAAGATGAATAAGAAAGAATTAGAATTAGAGAGACAAGCCTTATTACTTGATATGGCAGGTAAGATTGATTTTATATTTCAATTACTAAGTCAGGCTACTATACAAGGTGACAGTGAAGTATCGGAGGTAAAAAGTGAACCAAAGAAACGCAAGAAAGCTAAGAAAGCTGAGTGAATTTAAACCTAACGCAGAAAGGCATTATCATCAGTTTAATAATTCTCACAATTACATCATTGGTGACAATGGGAGATTTGAGAAGGGTCCTGGGACTGTTGTGGAAGTAACTAAAGATGGGGAAGCTGAGACAACTAGAGCTATATATAAATACATGAAGGAGCAATGGTATGGTAGAAGCTTTTAACGAAGTAACATTGATGGAAGTAATAGACGAGATTATGAGAACTGAGACGATAGATCATCTATCTATAGAAGATCAAATGATGGTCATTGACTTAGTAGCTGATTCCATACGAAGATATAAAGGAAAGGAAACTTCCAAGTTTATAGAAGAGATGGATACACACTATAGAAAAAATTTATCTGACTTGTAACCTGCCACACACAAGGAGAATACATGATACAAAATGTACAAACACAGTCAAATGAAAAGAAATCTTACGAACCTCTAGCAGACGATAGCTATACTGTTACGTTTAATAGAGTAGGTGAGAAATCTACAAAAGCCGGAAATGGTACACTAATTGATGTGTCGTTTCAGGTTTCAGATGGAGAGTTTAAGAATCGCTTGATTTGGGACTCGTTTTTAATTAGTCACCCTAACCCTAAGGCAGCCGGTATTGGGCTCCAGCGTCTAGACAGGATGTTGAAGTCTATCGGTGTACATGGAGGCTTTGACGCTTTAGGTAATGATAGTAGCCAATTGGAGCAATTCATTGGTAAGGAATTAGTGGTAGAAACTTCGGTTGAGAGTAACCCAGGATATAAACCACGAAATGTAATTAAGAAATACAGTAGGAAGTAAGTATGTTATTCAATGGTGTAGAGTACACAATACAGTTCTGGCAGGGACAAGAGTTAGGTAGAACTCTAGCCATTGATACTGAAACTACTGTTAAACCTTTTACAGAAACTCCTGATCTCGTAACCTTCCAAGTCTTTGATGGGGAGAATCTGTACTATGTCGATAGGAGCTTAGTAGGCGACTTTTTAAAAAAGCATGTGACTCGAACACTCGTCTTTGCTAACGCTCCTTTTGATATAGATGTATTGCGTAAATTCACGGAAGATAAATACCTCTTGAAGGAGCAGATAGAGAATGATAGGATTTTCGATATTAATATTATGTATAGGCTTGTCGGCTTGGCTACTTTGGGCAATGTTCCTCGTAGGTACAGCCTCGGCTATATCGTACGAGAGTTCTTTGGGATTGAACTTGATAAAGGAGACGAGATCAGATGTAACTTTGAAGAATACATCAACACACCCTTACAAGAAATACCCAAAGCCTTCCTTGAATACGGAGCCGCAGACGTTATCGCAACCTTTCATTGCTTTACCCGACTCCGCATGGAGATCGCTAGATTAGGAAGTAATACCAACTTGTCGCATCATATACAATTACTCGGAGCACTGGCTCTTAACCGGATGTACAAAAATGGTATTGGATTTGATGAAAACAAAGCACAAGAATTACTAAGAGAACTTAATGCTACCATGGAGGTACAACATGCTAAGATGGCTTGTTACGGATTTGTAAAAGGCATCAAGGGAAATCAAAAAGCTTACAACTATGTAATAGAATACTTAGGTATTAAACTACCAAAAACAGCAGAAGGTGATTATTCTATGAAGGAGAGTGATCTGGAAAAGTACAAAGATAATCACTTCATAGCTTCATTTCTAGAGTATAAGAAAACTGAAAAGACAACATTCTTTATAAGAAAATTAACAGGCAGTAGAGTACACCCTAGATATGACTTGCTAAAAAATACAGGCAGGACCGGATGTTCCTCACCTAACATACAACAGCTACCTCGTGACGGACATATACGATCAATGTTCAAAGCAGAAGATGGCAACACATTACTAATAACGGACTATAGTGCGATAGAGCTTGCGACACTGGCTCAACACGTATATACCACGCAAGGAAGCTCGGTTATGCGAGACAAGATCAATGAAGGGGCAGATTTGCATATATACTATGCATCTGTCCTATTCGGTGTAGATGAAAATAAGGTAGAGAAGTGGCAACGACAGGCTGCTAAGGCTGCAAACTTCGGTTTCCCAGGAGGCTTAGGTATAGAAACCTTTATCGAGTTTGCTAAGGGGTATGACATTACCCTTACAACAGACGAAGCACAGCACATGAAGAATACATGGTTTGATGCCTTCCCTGAGATGAAACAATATATGCAAGGAGAGGAAGGGCATGTATGGACGCTTACAGGTAGGCTTAGAGCCGATACAACCTACTGTGCGGAGAAGAATACAGCCTTCCAAGGACTAGCCGCAGACGGGGCTAAAATAGCCTTATACAACCTCATGGATGCAGGGTTTAAGATTGTAGGGTTTGTACATGATGAAATAATCACGGAAGTACCTGAAAATACAGCAGAAGAAATGCGTTGCTGCCAGGAGGAAATTATGGTAAACTCAATGTCACTCGTAGTACCTGACGTTAAAATCAGTGTAGAATCGACTATCTCACCAAGGTATTGTAAATGATATTTGATGAAGGAGATTGGGTAAGAATTACGAGGGAGGGTATGAGTCACGATAGCTTAGGAGCCGTAGTAGGCAGAGAGCTATATAAAGGCGACATGATTTATAGAGTGATCCTACTAGAAAATCCAGAAATTGAAATCACTTGTAGAGAGAAAGATTTAGAGCGCTGGACAGATAGTATTAAAAGAAAAAATTTGCCGTCTATTTGCGAGTGTGGAGGCGATAAACTGGAAGTACCACATCATTACGATTGGTGTCCTAAGGGCTAGTCATGAGCAAGATTATGAAGATGCGAGACAGCAGAGACAAGATCATCGATCAATTGATTGATGACAAAAACAGGATTTACACTAAACTAAAAAAGGAGCAGCGAGAGAACGCTGTACTAAGATCTCAGTTAAAGTATGTTAAGGAAAGATTAAAACATGCTGAGAAAAAGATGAAGGAATTATCTGATGAAATCATTGACGGTAGAACTAAAGAAGAAGGATCTAGAGATAGCGAAACAGTTCGCCAATGATAGAGTAGAACTTTCTATAGATCATTATAAGAAAAGAGGGCAGGGTAGCTTAGACAAGATTACCCACGATATTACTACAGGAGCTTTAGGAGAGATAGGTATCCACAGAGCTTTTAAACGACTAGGTATCAAGACTAGTAAACCGGATTTTAATGTTTATGAAACTAAGAAAAAGAGCTATGACGCTGACCTTAACGATGATTCTGGTAATAGATTTCATTGTAAATCACAATGTATTGACTCGGCTAATAAATATGGTAAGTCCTATATACTACAGTATGGTGGTAACGGTGTGGGACATGTTGATAAACTATTCCGAAATGTTACTAATCGTGATTTTCTTGTTCCTTGTCTTGTCGATACCGAGAACATGGAAGTCATAATATTTGGATGTATAAAGATAGAAACAATAATGAAGAAAGATTTGATAAAGATGCCTAGAGTAAAATGGCTAGAGTATAGTAAAAGAGCTATATATCTAGAAGATCTATTTACCTTATCTTGGTATGAAAGATGGGGTAGACTTAAACGACAAAGTATGATAGAATAACAGTATGGGTCTTTGTAGGGTCGGTGCTTATAGCTTAATATCCGTCCCGATCCATTTAAGGGAGAAAGCTTGGAAGGTAAAAAATTCGATACAGATAAACCACAATATGACCTAATAGATGCGCATGCCCTAGAGGACCTAGCTAAGGTACTAACTATTGGCGCACAGAAATATGATAGATATAATTGGAAGCAGGTAGAGACTCATAGATATGAGGCAGCCTTGCTTAGGCACATACAAGCCTGGCGTATGGGAGAGAAAGAAGATCCAGAGACAGGCTTACATCACATGGCTCATGCCTTAGCCAACGCAATGTTCTTATATTGTCATGATAAATTGGAATGACCTTCTTTACTTTCCTAGCTTACTTGCAGCTACAATCTTTTCTATGGTTCGTCCTCCGACATAGGCACCTAAGAATATCTCAGCAAGCTTGTATAGCTCAGGACCAGGGGAGCAAAGACCAAAAGAAGCTAACACAATAATTGTTACCAGAGCGGTAGAACAGATGGGTCGCCACATGGCAACGAATGGATGAGGCGAGTTAGCCTCTGCGATAAGCAATTTGTGTCGATATTCTGCCAGCTTACTTTCGTAGTCGAGTATCCTGTCTTGTGCTTGTGACTGTATATTAGCCAGCTCATTCTTTAATTGCATCTTCTCCTCAGTAGAGGTGTGAAGATCATCAACTAATTTAGTAGCCGGTTTAAATATAGAGCCTATGAAATCAAATAATCCCATTAATATCCTGATTTCTTTTTCTTGTTCTTACCTGCCCAATTAATTTTTTCTGCAATAGATTTACCTTTCTGCTTTGTTCGTCCTGCTTTTTTGAATAAGATGTCCATTAAACCTTTTTTGTCTTTCTTTTTATTATCCATATTTACTCCTATTTATAAATGCCAAAGTCTGCATCTCTGGCTATGCTCATTTTCTTTATTGATTCTCTTTTTGCTTCCTCTTCCTTAGGCTGCTGGCTTTGTCTTAGTGTAGACATAGGACTTGCAGGTCTATTCCATTCCTCTTGTTTTCTTTTTTGTTCATATTGTTCTTTTTCTGTAGCTATGTTAGCATCGAGATTAAAATCTATATTAGCTTGCTCTTCATCTTTTAAAAATTGTTTTAAAGCTTTTTCTCTAGCTATAGACTGCGACCGTTGCGTAGAAGATGAAGGTCTATCATGGTGGAAAACTCTTTCAGCTTTTGGAGCAGTATTTTGTCTAGAGTCAAAATGTAAGTGATTATCTTCTTCACCTACTCTAAGACCATGTTTTAAAGCAAGCTTACCTAATTTAAGTGACTCCTCATCAGTTAAACTATTATCCGTCATACCAATATCTAAAGCTCCTCTAGTGTATTCTCTTTGAGCTGCTTTAGACATCATTTTAGCTGCTCTATTAATTAATGCTTGATTAATTATATTACCGGATTTACTTTTTTTAGATCCTTTTCTAACTTGTTCTTGAGTAACTTCGTAGTATTGTTTAGCTTCTTCTAAAAAACTATTCCACTCTAAATGATTTTTACTAGATCCTCCTGTAGTAATACTTAATTTTCTTCCAAGCATTTCTTCAGCAGCTTGTATAAAAGTAGCAAAGTTATCTAATATTTCTTTATCTTTACTATAGGATAACTTTCCTTCTTCAGTATATTTTACTTCAAGATCATGATCATGTTTATCACTCATACTATTTTCCCTTTTTCTTACTCAGTTTTTTAGTCGCTACTTTTTTACGCATCTCTTTCTCATGCTCTTGCTTAGCTTTCATACCGGCTATTTTTGCCTGGTAAGCAGAATCTTCAGCCTTAGCTTTTCCTCATCAAACTTCTTTTTGAAGCCTTCATTTTCCATCATCTTTTTAAAGAGTGATTGCTTTTTCTTTTTAGCCGCTTTCTTTCTCATTTCTTTCTCATGATCTTGTTTAGCCTTGATACCAGCTATTTTTGCCTGGTAAGCAGAATCTTCAGCCTTAGCTTTCTCCATCTCTTCCCTGATCTTTTTTTCACGCTCGGCATCCTTGCTTAGGACACCACCTATTCCAGCAGCCCCTCCTCCTAAGCTTGCAATCTTAACTAATGTATCTCCTTGTCCTGGTTTTCTCATTATTAACCTACCTTACTAATTAGTATTCTACTTGTTTTACCGTAGTCACTTGACAGATACGTAAAAAATTTAATAACATCCCCAGCTTCAAATTTTCTTATTACTGCTGCTGTTTTTCTATTATAGTTTGCATAAATACCTACCCAACATATTAGTTCTTCATGAACATTAGAAGCACCTCCTTTATGAACTGATGCGAATTGAAACCCTCCAGAATTATATTGAGCAAAACTAACAAATTCAATATAGTAAATACCATCGGTATCAAATTCCCATTGTACAGTGTTACTGGCGGTTGCTGGGTCAGGACCTCCATCATCTGTAATAAGGGTATTTATTCCTTGAGTAAATGTACCATATTGAGTAGCACTTACATTAGAGTAAGATAAATTACTATAACCACTAGTAGTAGACTGTTCCTCAGCTCTAACCGCCACGTCAAACGTAATACCTCCTCCTCCAGACACAGCTCCAGTAGATGCTGTTATCTCGCTCAAACTTGTTGTGACTAATTGATTCATTAATTTAGGCATATTTTATACTCCATATAACAATTGATGCAATGCATCCTAGCAGAACCAAAATGAAACGAAGGTTTTCACGCATCCATTTCCAAACCACTAAAGGTTGCAATAATTCTTCGTTCTTGTCTACTCGTTCTTCTAACAGGTCAGTTCTCTTGATATGATACTTTATATCTTGCTCCATTCTAATCTGAGACTCACGAATAACTTTAATGTCCTGTTCTATTTCTTTCATTTTTTACTCTTCTGCTTCCTAAGTAACTCTAAATTTTTCTTTGCTATTTCCCTGTTATATTCTCTAGATTTTTTAACAGGTTTAACAGATTGCTTAGGCTCTTCTTTAACCGGCTCTACTCTCTTAGTTTTTTTAATACTGTCAGCTAGTTTTTTTAGTCTGTCAGGGTTCTTAGATTTCCAACTTTTAAATGCTTCGCCTACTGCCTTTTTTAGATTCTCTTTATTCTTTTTACTAGCTGGCATAGTAACTCCTTAACAATTCCATTTACGTAAAGACTTATTGATTCTACTATTAGGATCTCTTGCTGTCTTTGCTGAGGTTAATCTTTTTTTCATACCTGTCATTCTTGCACAAAATGATTTACGTCTATTAGCAGCCTTACTACCCTTCTTTAACTTACTAGGCTTAGTAGTTACTGCCATCTTTAATTTGCTACCTGGGTTAGCTGCTCTATATGAAGCTACGCCCTTAGCATTTAACCCTCCGCTTTTACTTTTACCCTCTTTACGTTGCCACGCTGCTGACTTTGCTGCTTTCTTTATACTACTCATTACAACACCGGCTTGTCTATTTTATTTCTACGTTTAACATACGCTAATCTATTTATTGGATTAGGCGATGCCTTTCCATAGTATTCAGGCGGTATCTTTTTATCTTCTCTGAATCTAGGTATTAATAATGTTTGTTCTCTTGGGGTTAGATGTTTTCTTAAACTCTTTTCTACAGCTTCCTGTGTACCTGGATCCCAAGCTACTCCATCCCAGCCTACTCCATCTTCAATAAGTCCAGGTTGTGCCTTCATAGATAACTGGGTCATGATACTACCTATCTCAGTAGTATTGCTTTCATCAATAGCCTTCCTTAGGTTATTACCCATCTCTTCATCTATGTCGCTCACAATTGTTAAAATTTGGGAGCGTCTTTTAAATACATCTTCTGTAGTTCTTGCTAAAGGCTTCTCCATAAGATCTACTGTAGAAGATGTTAAATACATTTGATCCATAAATGCTTCACTAGAGACAGCAGATGCGGCTGCTAATTTTGCAGCTATATTACCGTATCTATCAGGATTCATTTTAAATGCTTTAGCTACTCTACTAGCTGACTGAGCTACTATACCATTTACTCTTCTAGATGTTGCGATCATGCCCATAGCAGAAGCGACACCTAAAGCGCCTCCTACAGCAGGGTCTTGTAGAGATAGTCCAGCAGCACCAGCCATTGAACCAACTACAAATAATTTATCTCTAAACATAGACCTTAATATTTCTTTTGCTTTGTTTTTACCCATAGAAACATCAAGAGCATCCTCTATAGTTTTTAAATCTCCAAACTTTGTTCTAGCATCTTTATATCTAGTTAATAAATTAGCATCAGCTAGAGTAACTATTTGATTATCTAAATGCTCATGAGTTATCTGAGCTACTTTTTTCCTAGCCATCATAACATCTTTACCTATACTATCAGGCATGTGTATAGCACCTCTGGAATATTTGAATTGATCAGATATATAGTCATGCATAGTTGTAAATTGTAACATATCATTAGGTATATTTTTTTTAAGTAGTCTACCTGTTACTTTTTCAACTTCATCTTGGGACACATCAAATAAGTTAGCATATATTTCTTCTTCAAGATTTTTAAAAGCCCCTATCTTCTTTTGATCTAGAGATTTATATACCCCTCCATCTTGATCATGAAATAGTTCTGCTTTTAATTTAGCATATAAATGTCTGACTCCCATAGGCTCGCCTTTCTGATTAATCTGATCAGCTTCCGTCAAAAGCATTTTCATTTCTCTACCAGCAGAATCAGCCTCTTTTTGTACATCAGCTAATATTTGTTTTCTAGGAGCCCTTACATTAATTATTTTTTCACCTTTTGAATTAGTCATCCCTAGTACACGTTCTGCTACATCCACAGCGTCTTTACCAAATTCTCTTACACTAGCTTCAAAAGTATCTACCTTAGCTCCAAGGAACCTTAGGAAAGATGGCACCATAGTTTTCTCAGCAGCTTGTCCTACAGCTTGTACTGCTTTAGTACCTAACCTAGTTTTGCCTACCATTTGACCTGCCACTGGTACAGTAGCTAACCCAACTTCTATAGCAGTATCCTTAGCTATGCCTTCAATAGTATCTTCTTCAGTTCTACCTAGACCATGTACTAGACCGAACCCAGTTTGAGTCATGAGAGCATCAAAACCTCCTAACGCCTTTCCTCCTTTTAAAGCTTTTGCTAAACCGAATGTAGCTACCTCACCAGTTATTGTGCCAGCTAAATCTGTCATGTTATATGTATGAGGATATTTTTCTCTAGCTTTTGCTTCTATTTGTTTTTCAGCAGCCAGGTTTGCATCGAATGTATCTTTAATATCTGGTAAAGAGTCTACTGTTCCCTGAATACCCTTTTTCATTAGCCCTGTTGCAGCAGCTTCTAGTACATCATTAACAGTATCTCCAGCAGCTCTAATATTTTCATCCCATCCTCCTGTCAATCCGTTCTGAGCCCCAAACTTTGCTGCCATAGATCTAGTTATCTCTACATCAGGGTTATCTGCATCTGGAGTACCAAACATTTCTGAAGGAGCTTCAGGCATACCTGGACCTGTCATAGCTTTCTTGCCTGTTTCTACAAAAGACTCCTTTTCTGTAGATACAGCTTGACCAGATGCTTTTTTCTCTAGCTCCGCTAATCTTTTTCTCTTTCTAAGTTTTTCTAATTCTTCTCTACTCATTAAAATTGTCCTTCTGATGCTTCTTTTCTAAGTTGTTCTAACTCAGCTTGTTCTTGAGCACTTAGACCTGAAGCAGGTTTTGATTCTTTATTTTGAGCAGATAACTCTGCTAGTTTATCGGCTAATACACCGGCTACAATGTTAGCGTTAGCTTGCTTCTGTTCTTTAGTTAGGTTAGATCCTTTAAATCCATAATTTGCTAAGGCTTCATCCACAGCAGATAATCTACCTTGAGCAGCCTCTCTCATCATTTTAGTTTTAGCTGCAAATACTGTAGCAGTATCTCTAGGAGAAGGTACATCTTTACCTAGACGCTTCTGTTCTTCAGCACCGGACTGAGCACCCGTAATACTTTTAATATAGGAATTAAGAACCATGTTAGATCTAGCAGAAAACTGAGCCCACTTAGCATCATTATCCACACCATACTTAACAGCTACATCTTTAGCAATGCCAGAGATAGGACCTCTATAAGACTGATCTACAGAAGCAGCTAATCCCTCAAGAGCATCTAAATGATTTAATAATGTTTTTTGAGCAGCTTGCTCTAGCATAACCTTAGGACCTGGACGCTCAGCCATTCTCTCTTTATATCCCATACTCCTATCAAACCTAGCTTGCTTACCTTCTTCCTGCCCTTCTCCCATTTGCAGTCTTCTTTCAGCTTGATCTAATCTTAGCTTTTGATATGGAGTTAGTTCTTCACCTCTTTCAGCTTTAGCTTTAGCTTCTTCTGCCTCTCTTAATTCTTTTCTTTCAGCAGTTTCTCTATCATATAATTCATCAAGAGCTGTATCAGTAGTCTCCATCGCTGTACTTCCACCTATTAACATAGAAGCTAACCGAGGTCCAAAGTATGAAAATGCTGATTTAAAATTATCCATGCCAAACATTGATGGTTTATCTTCTTCATCTCCAGGGTCATCTCCAGGAGGTTTCTCTTGCGGCTTTTCTTCTCTATTAGCAGGATCTTGTTCTTGCTTATCTTCTACTGGAGCAGCGTTTGCACCTGACTTCTTAGATACTAACTTTTCTCTTAATCCTTGCTTTTCTTCATCTGGCATAGCAGCTACTTGCTCAGTCTCAACTTGCTTAGGATCTTCTTTAGGATCTTGCTTTGCCTCTTCCCTAGCCTTGTCAAAGTTAGAAAGTCTATCTAAGAACGAAGGATCTAATTTAGATACATCTACCTTTTCCTTCTGTTCTTTCTTCTTAGCGTTGCCGTATTTGTCGCCTACTTTTACTCTAGCCATTAGTAACCTCTAATTGATGCTTGTCCGTATAATTTTTTCATTTGAATTAAAGCGTTACCAAATACACGTACTGTTTTATACATTGCTCTATTAAAGAATGTTTCTTTACCGGCAATATAGTTTATCCAGCCCTTCATAAATGGAGCAGCTATAGCTGTAGCTACTTTACTTTTACTCATTGCTTTAGCGAGTGGTAGCCCCCAGGATAAATATCCATAGTACCCGTAAGGATCTACTCTATATAAATGTTTACCAAACTCTTGATTTATTTCCCATACGTCTGTAGGAATCTGTCCCTGTCTATGTAACTCTGTACACACTACAGTAATACTTCCTGTACCAGCTTTAGCTATTTTAACCTGAGCATCGGCAGCTAACTTAGCAGCTCTATCAGCACTAGCCATAGACTCATACTGCATACCCATTGATGATTTTAGCTGTGTCTCAGCAGCAGCTTGTCCAATGTCAAATGTCTTAACCTCTCCTAATGAGGATGTGTAGGCATCTGTAGCAGCTCTTTCTTGGGATAGCGATTGTGACATATCTCTTACACCCTGAGCTTTAGCTTGCTCATTTGCTAAGAAGATGTCTCTTTCAATGTTAGCTCTGCCCATCATTCCCTGTGCCATCATACTACGCTGTTGAGCACCAGCGGAAGCACCCTGAGCACCTCCCATCATTCCGCCCATCTTTAGTCCTTGCATCTGACTAGCCTGAGACATCTGTTGTGCCATGCGTGTTCTCTGAGCTTCTCTAGCAGCAGAACTCATACCTTCATCAGCCATTTTTTTAAACCTGGAAGTAACTTCTTCTTGCTTACCTATACCTGATTTCTTCATTTCTAAGGCTTCTTGAACATCCTTATCTGTGCCTAATCTAGGTAATCCATCTGGTCCTATAATTTCTTCTGCTTTCTTTACACCTTTACTGTATGCATCGTTTGCCATATTTTACCTCATAAAAATTACTGTTATCTTTACCGTATCCGGTCCATTGTTCTTTAAAAACACAGACTTATTGTCCCAATCCCGAGCTGTATCAGGATTTTTTGCCTTAGTAACTATACCATGTCCTTCTTGAGACACGATTATATACTTACTAGGAACAAAAGTCAACTTATTACTTATACTTGCAGTTCTTCCGTTAGTAATTTCAAGATCTTGCACCTTGAAGGATTCCATGTTATCTTCAAAGGTTAGCTTACCTAAGCCATGCATTAGCTTTTTTACTAAGTCTGTCAATCCTGTGGAACTACTAAATCCAAACTTCATTAATCTTTAATCTCCATTCCATACGGAGATGCAATCTCCATCTCATAATTAGTTATTAATACATTCTCATTTAAAGTATTGTTTTGAAAACTTAACTTTAATGACTTTGTTTTACCCGGAGCTAATTTACTTTTTAGGAAATTCAATGCACTAGAACCCCATTTAAACTCCCCCCAAGGTTCTTCTGCCCACCCTAAAGTCTGCCCAAAGTCCATTATAAAACTGCCTAAGTCAAAAGGTACGTAATTTTTCTGTACAAATACATTAACAGAGAAACCAGGACTTTCAAATGATCCGTCAGTATCAAAGCTATACAGTTTTAAACGTAGAAACTTTTTAGGTATAGTAGGCTCATTAAGAGATTCCCAGTTAGTTTCGTATCTAAAATCAATAGCATCATTGTGGTCTGCGTAATCATAGGTAGTATCAGACTCAGACATAATTTTTAAATAACTACCGTTTCTAGTTCTACTTAGAAAAGTAACTTTCTCGTCATATAGAGCTACTCCCCCAGTTATGTCCACATTAGTCCATTTTAACCATGCATTTTTAAAGTAATCATATACTATAATTAATGATTCTTCTTCTCCTGAAGTATATACAGAGCTATCTCTATTAATTACAGAATCTACATTTAATGTAATACCCGCCCCTGCAAATCCTCCTAAAAAGTCATCATCTATATAAATAGTTTCATTAGCAGTAAAAGCTTCTCCTGGAAACTCTACTGATATATTCTCTAATAATATATCTCCATTAGCATCTGTAGTTATTTCAAACGAAGCATCTTTACCGTTAGCAGAGGCAAGAAAATCAGTAGCAAATATTTTAAATGTTTTATTTGATCTAGTTAATAAAGTAGGTACATCAGTTTGGGTACTATTTTGCAGTATAGATATATTCTGAATAGTATCTAAAGTAACACTAGTTTTTTCTTTAGGTATATTTATTATCATTAAATTTTCTCGTACCCAGTTATAGGATACTGATCTTTTAACTTTTAAATCTAGATCGTCAAAGAATGGTTTTATAGGAGCAGACAGCTCACTAATAGCATTTGAGGAATCAATAGTATATACACCTTCTTCAGATAAGAATATTAACTGATTTCTAAATTCTTGTATAGAGCCCTGGCTTAGGCATCCTACACCACCTTCTTTAGTTAGTAAGTCTACTACGGGTAACTCTAGTAGGTTTATGTTACCACCTAAAACGTGAATACTATTTTTGTGGAAAATATATAGTAGATCTCTTAGAGGAGCTATGGCGTTTACCCTATCTCCAAATAAAGAATCTACTACAATGGCATTGTCATCTTCTGGAAAATATTCAGAACCTATTTCACCTGTAGAGGTATTCTTAGGTAGCGAATATTGCACATTGTTTACATTAGCTATGTTTCCAGCAGATACTAAACAGTTTTTAAATCCTGTTATGTACCTTCCCTTCGGTGGAGGGTCTTGTCTTTTTACTGGTTCTGCATAAGCTAGTAAAGTATTTATATCAAAATCAGTTACGACTGTGTCCTCTGGATCTACTGAACGATCTGTAAAAGAATCTTCATCATAAGGCACGTCTGCTATCTGATAGTATTGCCCTACAACTTGATCATCAATACTACCTTGATTATACCCTAAAGATCTATATATCTTAACCCTCAATCTTTTTTCTTCTCTATACTTTTTTAAATTATCTGCTAAAGATGTAGCAGTAGGTCTATTTCCTGAATTTAAATCTTCTAAATTTCCATGTAAAGGATGTGTGCTATCAAATACTCCTGTAAGATCTCTTCCAGCTAAAAAAGGATTTAATAAATCTACCTGAGAATCCCATGTAATAGCAACATTGTTGCCTGAGGGTACTCTTTTTATTATTGGTTTAGAAGGCTGACTACTAATTATGTTACCTATAGCATCTGTATATTCTAATACAAAACGATACTCAAAAGTTTTATCTTCTGAGTTTTGGTTACTATGAATAGGGTTATTGCTTGACTGAGGATTACATTCAAAATACTCTGTAGCTGTATCATTATCTAAAGCTGGTAAACCTGCTCTATACACTCTTTGTCCATCATATTTCATTATGTAATCATACCCATTACTTATATATAAAACATTATTTAGTTGTGCAAATGTAGCATTTTCTACATCTTGAGAAGAAAATACTCTATCTGTATCACTAGAGTTTACTTTCCAATCAAATGTATTAATAGTGCTAGTGTCTCCGTTATCTATATCTTCCCAATCCTTAGCTTTTAGATTTGTTCCACCTGATAGTAAATTATTTATTTTAACATCTTTAACAGCAGTCAATAAAGCTGCTCTATATCCATCTAATTCTGTATTAGTAAAAGATGCAGTTAGATCATGATAATCCACTAACTCAACAGATCCTACAGTATTATTTAATGCAGAAGAAGCTCCTTCTAAAGTTATTCTATAGGAAACAACTAGAGCATCATTATTAGGAGCTGTTATTTCAGTATAAGAAGTTACCTCTAATTGAGTAGTTTCTCCTGAAATTTTAAGTAAAGAACCTACGTATAAAGATTGTACTTTACTTACGTTTTCTACTGGAATAGTGTAATCAAATTGAGTAGGGCTTACAGGAGTTACTACAGCATCTATAGTAGCTACAGGTATTTTTACATCATTTATAAGTGTTCTTAAACTACTTAAACTTAAATCCGATGAGCTAAATCCTGTACCTAAGTTTTGATCCATTATTAGTACATCTTGATCTTTTATTTGAAATTTAAAATTACTAGAACTTTCGGCAAATATGGATACAAATATGTCAGAAGATCCTTCATAAGATATTTTAAAATCTTCATCTACTAGACGTTGTAACTTGGTAGAAACAGCTAAAAATTCATCTGTTGTACTGCCATTTAAAGGATTAGTTTTTCTAAATGTAAACCCTCCAAAGTGATTGTCAAACTGATTTAGGTTTACTTTAAATCCTTTTCTTTTACTTATCGCTCCCGTCTTTCTATATATAGCATTATCTATATCCGTAGCAAACTCTCTAGTACGAGCAAGATCGGAGGAACGCTTATCTATTCCTTTAAAATTTTCAGTATTTCTAATCAGTCTATGGTCTACACCCATTAAATACTCCAATCATCTCGACTATTAATATCGGGAATAAGTTGTATATCATCAGTAATTAGAGCGTAAGATTTTACAATCTCTTGAGCCATAAGAGTAAGCTCTTGCAAGGCTTCATTACTATCTACACTAGAATCTCTCTTTAGTATTTTCCATGCACAATAAGCTATAAGATAACGCTCTACCTCAATACCTAGCTCACTATGACTAGTAGTATCTTTACCTCCAACAATATAAGACCCTGCTGGAATACTCGACATATCCTCAGCATCTAAGGTATGTGCTTTACATTTTATTTGACTAGACAATATACTATCAGCAGCATCTACATCTATTTCAATATTTTTTACTACGTTTCTACCTTCTTTATCTACAATGCAGATGTAGTCGTGTAAAGCAATATCATCAGCATTAGTGCCAAAGTTAGCATTGTCTAAAGTTATGGTAAAATCAGAAGATATGTCAGTCTCACTTAATGCTGTTAATACTTTGGCTTTTCTCTTATCTAACTCACGCAATCTTTTTACATAGTTTATCCGAATCTTTCCGCCTGAAGTTGGCTGAGGTGTTAGAAGTATCTGACCAGCTACTCTAATATATTGAGAAGGATCCGCATCTACTCCTGATGCCCTACTTTTCATAGTTGTCTGACTAAGCGTGTAGTAATCATCATCATTACCTGAGGCAGAGTATTCTACGTTATGGACCTTATTACCTAAGAAACAATTACTAGGTAGATCATACCGCTCTTGTCCCGAGACAGTTTGTATAATTGCTTCCTCAATAAATACACGAGGATGTTGATGCACTATTTGTGCTTGAAGATTATACTGAGCATCGTTTAGGTACTGGATAAATTCCTCATCCTGAATACCTACAAAATCTGATACTTCATCATTCTCAGTCTGTCTTCGTATTTGCTCTATTAAGCGAGTTACTGATCTCATTTATGTTCCTTATAATTTTACATCTTTTTTACGTGTGCCAGCTCCCAATGTATTTTCAATAGATTTAGCCATTTTGCCATATATTTCACCTTTCTTGGTTTCAGCTTTTGACATCTCTTTCATACGAGTACCTTCAGCTATGGCTTCCTGCTTCTTTCGCTCTTGGCGAGATTTAAGCGCACCTAAGGCTACGGCTCCTGCCATTACGTAAGGATTAAATTTAGATTTCATACCGGCTGCTACAGCGTCTCCCATAGCTTTTCCACCTACTTTCTCAGCCATGCCTTGAGCTAATCCTGTGCCTAATTGCATAGCAGCACTTTTTAAATTACCTGCTCCAAACATGCCTTCTCCACTAGGAGCGTCTCCACCAGGTTTTTCTCCTTTTATGTCGGTAGTGTACTTCTTACCTTTAAAATCGAAGATACCTCCGCCTCCACCATGTTTTTTTCTAGCGGCTGCAAACGCAGCACCAAATTCACTTAATGCCATAATTAACCTCTCACTCCTAAACTAGCCATTTTTCTGACTTTTAATTTTTTACTTTCTTTTTTCTTCTTAGCCGCCTCTTTCATCTGTAATGCAATAGCGACAGCTTGAGTCTTTTTTCTACCTTCCCCTATTAATTTTTTAATTTTTTTATTTACGTTCATAATTTACCTACTATGAGTTTTGGAATACTACTATGTGGAAACTAACATCCGCAGCGGAAGCGCTTGTAGAACCAAAAAGATCATACGTTCCTCCTTGTGTGTGACTTAGGGTTACGATAGCATTAATGCGATTTATACTTAATGTCCCTGGTCCAAATTTTGCGTGTACAGGACCTTCTCCTCCATTATCCGTAGTAAGAGATCCCGTTACTCCACTAAGTTTTGTAATAGTTACTTCTGCGTACTCATTAGTACCTATTGTAATATTTTGAGTGCTGTCATTATTCCATGCTACTGTTTGTTTTATTTTCACGAATGATTTCTCCGTTTTAGTTTGCCAGGCATAGCCTGAGCTGGTTTTAGTTAATATTTGTCCTGTAGATCCTCCACTTGGTACTTGTAGTATAGTAGTTCCATCCCATTGAGATCCTGTATAGTATAAAAATTGATTTGTACTAGGAGCACCACTATTCACATCATTCAAATTTAAAAGAGTATTAGCTTGAGATACAAGTCCTGAAGAACTACCTTTTATAACATGTCCGTCTGATACGCTTAACTCAACAGGTTCACCATTAGTGTCTGCTGTAATTACTTTATTTATTCCTGATGGCGAAACTAGGTATTGCCATCTGTTAGCTGTGTCATCCCAAGATTTTACAATTTGACTATTAGTGCTACCTATTTCAGATAACGTGGTCAACTTAGAATCCACAGATAAATTAACCGTTGTTCCGTCAATAACCATACTGCTTGCAATTAATTTTACATCTAATGATGATTTATCTGTTAAGTTTAATCTTAAAGCTCCTGTAGACAAGGCACTATTATTTAATAAGCTGCCTACTTTTAAATTAGTTTTTTCAATATTTTCAACATCTGTTCCTGTCATTTGAGTTTCTAGAATATCTGCTGTAATACTACTTTGTACAAACCTAGTAAGCGAACTAGCGTGACCAGCCGATACTAGCTCATCTAAATCACAAACACTTCCTTCAAACTTACCATTACTTAGTAAACTTGTTTTTGCTGTACCATTAGGTCTTCTTACTAGCACTTTACAATTTTCTACAGTACCATGAAATTCAACATCTACGTTAGATACGATTGTACAGCTAATTAAAGCAGGAAACTTTATTGTTTTACCTGCTGGAGCTGTATCTTCAATAATAAATGTGACACCTGAGTAATCAGTTATATTCACACTACCGTTATTAATAAAATTTAAAACGTATCTTTCATTCGTAGGTACGCTTGTTCCATTATCTATATCAGATGTAAGTACAACAATACCAGACGCATATCCACCATTAGGAATAGAGACTGTAGTATCTGCTATCTCAATATCCGATGTAGGTGGTTGAGAGTTCCATCTTCCCTGACCTTCGTTATATACTAATGTATGACCATTACTAGGGGCATCAGTGACATTTGGAAGATCTTCTAAATTAATTCCTAGTAGAGAAGATCTATTAATAGCTCCGTCAGCTAAGGAGTCTCCTGTAAGTTTGGCTCCTTTTCCGTCTAAGCCTGTGTGATCGTGATCAACAATTTTTTGAGCAAATTGTGTTTTAAAGTCGTCAGACCAATCAACGTCCCCTTTAGAAGGAATCTTTAGTTTTAATTTGGTGTCATCACCTAACGTAATTAAAGGCATTACTTACTCCTTCCAAAAAATAGTTTAATACTGGCTATACCGGCTTGTACAGCGGTAACAGAAGAAATATTGCCCTGTCCGTCATCTAATTCTATTAAGATCCTAACTTTTTGTAATAAATTTTCTGATGAATCATCAAAAGATAGTATCTTATTAGGTACAGCCGCGTCGCCTACTAAAGCAGTCATAGCATTGTGCCATAAAACTCCATCATGACTAGTCTGCATTTTGATTGTAGCAAGAGGATTTGCGTGAACTTGTACCTCTAAAACTAGGCTTCTAGCATTACTGGGTAGCGTTATTTCACTACCGTCTGTTAAATCTTTAATCTCTGTTGCTATCATTATATCTCCTAATTAAGTGTAAAGTGTAAATTTACAGTACAAATTTTATCTGTCCCTGTAGCACTAGGTAATACTTTTATTCTAACGTATTGCAGTAATGGAACATCTATTATACTAGCCTGACAATCTCCGGCTGTAAGGCTACAGTCAACTTGGCAAGTATCTCCATTAGCTAAGGTACAATCTGTCCAATTTACTCCGTCAGGGCTTATCTGTAAAGTTACATTTAGTGTACATCCTACACAATTTCCTACAAGTATGTGATCTATAGACTTACTAGAAAGTGTTTGAGTAGCAGTTACGGCTACTACATTTCCTGGATTAACTGCGTCAAAATTAGATGCGACAGGATCCCCTGTAGCTGCATCAAATAGTAATTCTCTTAAATTTTCATTTGTTAGCTGTACACTGTTTAAAAATGATATGTGATGAGCAGATGCCATTATCTTTCTCTCCTTTTTCTGTAATGCACAGTAGCCTCTAGCTTACCTTCTCCTAGCTGCGCTTCTCCTGAATTTGTGAACTTTACTCTTATATACTGTAAAATAGGAGATGTCAAGTTTTTTAAATTACATACACCTGCTTGTACATTTTCAATTATTACATTTACTAAAGAGATGCCTCCTCCTCCACTAGAAGCAGCCGCCTCAGGAACGTATATGCTATCGCTAGAGGTTAAAGGAAATAAATCTTCAAGTAAGCCTGTTACTGAATTTTCTTCAGAATTATATGTACCATTTAACTTTAAGGATCTTCTAGTGTCTGTGCTTCCGCTTTCATATCCAATTGCGTCATTAATATTTATAGAACAATCTCCTGTAGTATCTCCCCATCTCCACCATGCCTCTAATCCCCCATCAGCATTTGTAGACGCATTGTATCTATCGGGATCTATGTACTGATTACCTGTAGATGTAGAAGAACCTATAACAGAAGGTCTTCTTAATGGATAAGGAGTTCCTGCTGGAAAACTTGATCCAGCACCTCTATTTGACAATGTAGTACCTGTGCTTCCATATAAGGTTTTGACTTTTTGATCGTTAAAACCTACTTGAGGATTAAACGAGGAGTCTGTAAACCAAGATTCGCTATGAAAAGAAGACTCATCAGCATATCCTACAAAACCTGTCTTATAATCTCTATCCTTTACAGGCTCATGTAATTGATTAGTTTGGTTAATAGATTCAAAAATATTTGAATTTAATTGCGCATGTGGTATATAGTCTTCTTCACTATTGTTGTCCCACTTTAAGTATCTTTCTTGAGCAGTAAATGATTTACCTGTAGGAATCCCAGCTAATCCGCCTACGAAGTGCGCTCCTGTAATAGGAGAGCCGTCAATACTTAATACAAAATTATGTGAAGTAGTGTCAAAAGAAAAGTTTGTTGTACTAGTTGTAGCTCCTCCCTCTCTACCGGAAAAAGACAGTGCTAGGTTGTGCCAAGCGTTATCTGCTACATCTATTGTATCATGAGTATATATTGCAAAGTGTTCTGCCTGATCCTCAAAACCATTAAAAGATAGACATACACATGTTTCATTAGTATGTACATTTGTCCACTCATTATTTGTAGTGTTAAATCTTTTTGTTAAAGACATGGTGATACCAGAACCGTATTGATCTTCTTCTACGATCTTAGTAGCTCCGTCTGCATCGGATACGTAGGTGCTTAAAGCGATTGTACTACTTGCTGTACCTGACTCGTAAGGAGTATCTGATGTAGCATAACTAGTTAAAGGACTAGGGTACAATGTCGTATCACTATTTTGAAGATATGTAGTAGGTGTTGTGTCTGTAACATCATAGACTCTATAATTAGTACCTAAAATATCATCTGGTCCATCTCCCATTCTAAAATGAGCATCTATATTATTTGCTATAGCTGTTACTTGATTAGGATTATTATGATTGGCATATAAATCATTTACTTCTGTTGCTGTTAAAGCTCTATTAAACGTAATAATATCTCCTAGTCGCTGCAAACTGTGATTAGCTTTAAATAATCCTGAACTCCCAACCGCTACATTATCAAATAGTGTAGAAGGAGGATTAGCAGTGTTCTGATTACTCGTATCTATACCTATATTAGCTCCATTGCCATTAATATATACCTGAAAAGGAAAAGCAGAAGAAGATGAGCTAAAGCCAGCTACTTTTACAATAGTTGTATAATACCACACTCCATTAGTAAGATTATTAATTGAAGCTTGCCTCCAGCGTGTAGCTCGCGGAATTGATGTGGAATTAGGATCTGGATACCTTGCCATAATGTATCTGCTGCCATTTGATACCTGTCTGAGAGAGAATCCTGCTCCAGCAAAATTAGGTAAATCACATGTAAGATCCCAGATGGTGCTAGTAGCACTCGCAAACTGCGGTCGCCACCAAAAAGAAATGGTCCAATCATCGTGAAGTCCAGGCATTGTATTTGCTCCGCCTGTATTTAAGCTAGGAAACCATGATTGCTCTCCTACTAGTTCTACTGCGTAAGGTACTCCTGTTGCTGTAGATGAAGGACTAGATATATAAGAAGTGTTTGCACCCTCAATAACAGGTTCATTATATGTTAAATCATTAGATCCTGCTGAATCTTCCTCAGGCGTAGTAGTGTCTGATAACTTCCACCAAGCTTTAATTTCATTACTATCTATAGCAGGTAGATTCTTTATATTACGAACATGTCCGTTACTGTATAATTGAGAAATAGCCGCTACATTTAACTCTTCTGAGTGTAAGCTCCAGTTAGATAAATATGCTTGTAATTTAGATGCATCTGTAAGAGAAGGACTCGTAGCGTTAGCATTACTCTGTCCATCCCCTAATAAGGTAAATCCGTTATCTCCTCTTAAATCATCATTTACTAATGTGTTGTGGTTACTTGCTTGAGAAAAAGTATTATCTACCACTATTAGCTGACTTCCTGGGGATAGAGCCATAACTATGTGATGCCATTCTCCATCATTAAAGTTACCTGATACAAACGTCGTTTGAGAAGAACTTAAATAGGAAGCAGTTATACCTGAACCTGATACATCTACTTTTAATCCTGTAGCTGCGGCTCCGCCTGTATTACTAAATAGGGTTCCTGTAGCACCGATAGTAGTTTTAAACCAGCCTGATATTGAAGAAGATTTAGTTGTGTCAAATATACTTTCAAACTGATTTACTGTTTGCTCATATACAAAAGGTTCATTAGATATATCCGATATAGTTACATCGGCATTAGAGCTATTTAATATAAGTTGTCTGCCTGAACTAGGTTCTACAATATCTTTAAATATTTTATTAGTAGTATCATCCGAAGGACCTACCATATCATATACTGCTTTTAACGTCATGTTACTAGAAGTAAAAGCTGTAGGATTTTTTCTATTATTATATATAGTTTGCCAGTTATTATTCATATTTAAAAACCCTGTATAAAAACAAAGTTTATTAAATTCTACATCTGCTTCCCAATATCCTCCAGCGTCGGCAAAATTGTTTGCCCCTAAAGCTGAGTCCCAAACTCTGTAAGGTCCTCCAAAAGTAATATTTTGAATAGTAGCTCCTGAAAAAATATCTGCCATTCCTACATTTGAAGCACCGAAACCGACTTCTGGACTACCGCCATTATAAGATGTTCTCGAATAGTACTGGTGTTGATGGCTGTCTGTTCTTGTTACAAAATACTGACTAATGTGAAACCAATTTGCCAGTTGATCTATCTGATACGAACCTCCCACTCTTGCATCATTATATAAAATTATATTTTCATTACTGTCTAAATAATTAACAGACATAAAAAAACCAGAAGAGGTACTTCTCCACAGGAACCATACTATAGATCCTGTAATATTAGAAGATGTAGTTCCTACGTCTATTCTCATTAATTGTCTTCTATATCTGGTAACATTAGTACTACTCAGTCCTACTGGATCTACATTATTTCCAGAAGTAACTCTCATGTTTGTACTTACAACAACACCGGCGCCTCCAATACCGCCATCCCAGTTCATATTAGTCATAGTATCTGAACTTGATTCTGTGGATAATCTAAAAGGATTAAAATGAGTTACTGAAGAACCTACTTTTAAATTAGGTTCTGTATTTTGATTATTTAACATAACAGCTTCGTCAGTAGATAGAATACTACACAAATTTTGCGTTCCACTATCTGTTAATTCAATAGTCTTTAAATTTGTAAATTTATCTTTTCCACCATGTCTAAAAATTACGGGTGTATAATCATCCGCAAACGTCTGTGTATCTGTCTTTGTTTTTAACCATAATGAGTAATTGAATGGTTTATCTTTAGACATCAATTGATGCATAAAGTCTTTAGTACCATCGTTAGGAGTATTTATGTCAAGTTCGTTTCCAGAGTCGTCATAAGACTTAGATCCTAAGGCAAACTTGTTACCTGTATATGTGTATGTAGGGGTTGCACTATTTGGATCTGGGAGAGTAGATACTGCGTTTAAATTAGCATCTTCAGCACTAACTCCGCCTGTAGCTGTTCCTCCTGAACCTGCTGTTATTGTTTCAGTTTGAGCCGGACACCAGTTTTCTCCGTCTGGACTCATTTCTAACTCAACGTCTACTTGTCCCGTTAGTCCTGCTGTAGAACTAGGAGCCGTAACAGTTAGTACGTGGTCAGTAGAGTACGGAGGTAATAATACTGTATCAGATATAACTTCAGTGTCGGTACTCGTCTTTTGAGTAGCCTCCGTTTTAAATTTTTTATGGTCGTTTGATGACATATATTATTCCTATAATTTAACTCTATTAAAATAAATTCTTATATATTCTCCCGGTAAAAATACTGGCAACGTAGCTGGCTGTATTCTTACGCAATTCATTATAAAATTAACTCCAGGTTGTAATACTACATGGTCTTTATTACCACTTCCTCCTGGATGTAAATTAGCTATATCATGTAGAAGGTCTTGAGAATGACTCGTTTCTATATGTACAACTCCGAATGTTCCATGGGCTTCTATCATGATATTTACAGCATTTTGAGGCATTGTCTTCCATTGCCCATCTGTTAAATCTATAAAATCACATGAAACCATAATTTTCCTAAAACTCCCTAAAAACCCCCAGCCGGTTTTAAAAACTGGGGGAGAGGGCTAGGGAGGAGCGCCCTCTTTTAGATTATACTGACAAGCTGTGAATTACACCATGAAAACATGGGTTAATATACGTTTGTAAGTATCCACCGTAACGTGCTTCATACGCATCAGCACTTGGCTTACGTAGGAAAACAGTTCCGTCATCATCAAACCAACCGAAGTCTGGTCTGTGCTTGATGTGGATGTGTGAATCATTTAGAAGGTAGATTCTGTCGTCTTCGATAAATCTCTCAGGAAAAATCCCAATAGGTCCATCAATCGACATAAATTCTACACCGCTAAAAGAGATGTCAGCACCAGATTTTGACTTTAAGCCAGCTCTAGTATTAACACTATATCTCTTTTGATCTTCTAAAAGATTAAGAATTTTTTCATATTGCTTAAATGAACAAACAATAAGGTTAGGTGACTTACCACATTTCTTCTTAATGTTCAACATTACTTTGTTCAACATATCTGTAGAAATCGCAGCAGATGCAGCATTTTCAGAATGCCCAGCACTCCATCGTCTTCCTACTGGAACAGTATAAAGATCAGTAACGCTGTCAGCAGCTAGCTCAGCTTCACTCTTAATTACACCTTTAAGACCTTGAGGATCATTATCCTTAGAACCTTGCATTACTACTGATCCTAGTGTTTTACCTAACGCAGTAGCCGCAGCAGATACGTCAAATGCTACCCCAGTAACCTCATTCACAGTCTCAGCTAACTTAATGGTTTCAGCTTCAGGATCTACTTCTAGAATCTCTTTTTTACCAGCAATTAAAGATCCGTCTGTAGCGTAAATATCTACAAGATCTCTTTCTTCAAAGTTTGCTTCTTTCATACCATCAATTTTTAAAACTGATGTAGCTGTTAGAGGATCAGCAGCGTCAATATCACCTAGTTTACCAGATCCATCATTAAACAATGTACGAGACATATTTCTCATAAAAGATTCAACACCTTTCTTAACTACTTCTTTAGTAGCTCTTACGAAAGATCCTTCGTCTTTTAGAGCAGCTTTAATTGTCTCTCTATCAATTTCAACTACTGCATACATCTTTTTAGCTTGTAGCTCTGCTCTTTGGTATAGAGCTGTGTTAGCTTTTGGTAAAGAACCTGAACCAACACCACCACTAAAAGATGATGGAATAGTAATTTGAATTTTTTCACCTACGAAATCATAGGATTTTTTTACTCGACCCAATAAGACGTTAGCAGAGTTATATACATTCTCAGAAAGCTTCTCATACTTAATCTTAAAGAGTTTGTTCGCTTCGTCTAAACTAAATAGTCTTTCATGATTAGCAGACATTTTTAACTCCTTTCGTTAAAATTAAATTTCATCCCAATCTACAAAATCTTGTTTCTTGGGGGTTTTAGTTTCCTGTTTCTTTGGAGGACTAGCCTTTTTAGAAACAGTTTTAGACGCATCTTTTTTGAAGTCACTATAAACCGTTTGCACAATTTCGATCAAGTCGTTGTCATCAAAATCTGGATTCTCCACAATCACTTTTTGAAGGCTTTCAACCACCGGATCTTGTTCTGCTAACACGGGATCTATACCACTTAAAATCTGATCTGCTTTGGAGTAAGCTGTGCTGTGCATGTAATACTCAGCTACAGTAGCAGGGTTGATTTCTCCATCGTAATCGATCTCCATAAGTTCATTGTAAGCGTTCTCAAAATCTTCGTCTGAGATACCATGAGCTTCCTGTACTTGAACAATTTCATTTTCCAGTTCCGTTAAGGCTTGCTGTTCCTGACTTTGTTTTTGTGCAGATTCATGTTGTCGCATCAGATACTCGTTTTGAAAAGCGAGTTCTTCTGCTTTTATTTGATCCTCTGTCATAATAGAACGTCTTTCCATTTCAGGGACTAACTGGTTTAGAAGTTCCCGTCTAAACTCGTACGGCTTCATTCCAGCAAATTCCGCAAAATATTCTAACGCTCCCAGAGCATCATTTTGCCTAAATTTTTGGGCAAAATCGTTTATATAACTATTTATTTGATTTATTTCAGTATCATATTTATTTTTATAATCATCAAATTCTTTTTTAGTAGAAGAAAATTCTTGAAATTTTTTGTCATAAGACATTTTACCACTATAATTATTTAGTAATTCTTGTAGTTCTACGTCTACTTCTTCTCCATCTACTTTTTGTTTAAATAAGGTGTTTGCATACAGTTCCATGTCTGCTTCACCTTGTCTGGCGAGGATTTTTTTAATTTCCTCTTCATACGCCTCAGCTTCACCTTCTTCCGCTTCTGCTCCAGCGTCAGCCTCTTCATCGTGGTCCTCTCTTTTAGCTTTTGGTTCGTTCTTTTTTGTCTCCGCCTTAACTTCTTTTTTAGCATCATTTAATACTTTTTCCTCACTTCTGCCATCTGTTAAAGAATCAAGCTCATCAAAAGATAATGCTCCAGCATCTTCATGCGCCTCTGGGGCTAGATCTACTTCTTGATTTACTTCTTGGATAGATTCTACTACTTCTTCACTCATTTTTTACTCCCTTTAATTAATTCGTTTTTACTTTCTATTTCTGATTTATCTTCTCCTGGAATTACTCCTTCTACAGGCATTCCAGCATTAGATTGTCCTTGAACAATAGCTCTCTGGTGTTCTGTAGATCTTGGAACAAATCCATTTGGAAATACTGGAAAGTTTGGTAGTTCAGCTAGTTTCGCTTCAAAAGCAGGACTATTTTTAGCTTTTTCTACCATAAGAAATTCATGTATAGCGATATGCTCCATCATTTCTTCTCTATACTCTACTGGACACTCTTCTTTGAATGTACGCTCTTGCATTGCTTTAGTGTGAGTTTTCCAGTGTATAATGTGATCTTCAAATTCTTCAGGATCTCCTACAAACCGTCCTGCCATAATATCTTCATTTTCAGACTCAGCAGCTCTTACAGATACAGTCATTAGACTATTCATTTTGTCAGAGTTACCTAGATCTAGTAAATCAATCCATCTTTCGTCAGATAATAAGTCAGGCTTCATTTGCATTACTTCAATAATACGCTGTACTTTACCAGCTTTACTTTCTGGTAATCCTGATCCTAATTCTAATCTAACATCATAATTTTTGTGTAAATTAGCTGTATCAAAATGTCTTATACTATATCTATTATTTTTACCTACAATACGTAACATACGACCATCTTCAGGGTCATACTTATCTCCACATACTGCAATAGTCATTTTAGCTAATGACTTAATCATATCATTGTGTTTAATAACTGTTGTACTATTACGTTCTTGTTCTTGCTCGTTTAAAAATTGTAAAGCTACGGCTGCTGTAATACCTTTAGGTGGTTGTCCTCTAGATACTCCTTGTACACCATATATTTGCCCCATTTCATTGCGTAAAGAATCTCTAAAACTATACGCCTCAGGAGGGTTAGGCATTGTCTGTAGCATTTGAGGTGCTACCGGACCCTGGTACTGTACAATAGTATTATCGTTACCCAGAGATTCTATTTTACAAGCGCCTCTAGGCATAACCCACTTAGCGTGTCCCATCATGTAAATATTTTTAGCTAGTAATGTAGAAAGATTGTCATGCATGTTCTGAATCGGTCTTACTAGCTCATATTGAGAAACACCATTAAGTTGTTCTGGTATATCCATGTCAGTAATACGTACAAAAGGTAAATTACCGTGTGAAAATGGGGCTCCACTCATTTCTAGTATTACATCATCTGTAAATTTAACGTATGCTCCCTCTGGACAATGTTTTGTCTTTTTATGATAAAATTCATAATATACAGTATCTTCTTCTAGGAAATGCTCTGCTAAATCATCGGCATCAAAAGATTTTACATCTGTAGATTCTTTAATCTCTTTAGCTTTATTAGGATATTCTTTTTTAAGAGTTTCTGTAGCTTCTACACGTACTCTAAATGCATACTCTACTTGATTCAATTGTTTTTGTCTTTGCATGTAGACTCGCCAAGGTACTTCTACCTCGTACTTTACATCTCCTGTTTTAATTGGTGTTTTAGGATCTATTTTTACAGCTTTACCTTCTTCATCTAGTACAGGATTTCCTTGTTCATCTACAAAGTCAAGACTAATGCCCATATCCCTAGCTTTTACATACATTGGATGTAGATCACCTTTCTCTTTATCCCATGTTACAAAACAGTAAGATTCGCCAAAAACAAAAGCGTTACGAAGCATCTTTTGTCTTATCTCATCTACATTGTTTATGTACCATAGATGGTCAATGAGGAACTTTACAGCTTTAGAGGCATTTCTATCCTCATATTCATCATTTGTAGGCAATACGTTTACGGCTGGCTTTAACCTAGATAATTGGGATATACGAGTCTCTGTCATATCATGTAAATGATTAACAACAAACTTGTTTACTCTATTTACAAATTGACGGTCAGAACGTCTAATATCGGTACGGCTTGTAGTAGTAACTGCCCCTCTGTATGTCTCTAAATTTTTTCTGGCTTTTGCGTTTCTGGCAACGGCTTGTTTTTCTAGGGTTTTTACTACTTTATTACACCACTTTAATACTTCTTTTTCATCTTTTTTATCTATCGAATGATACGGCTTGATATTGACTTTATCGGGTCTATCGTCACCTAACTCATCAAAATAACTCATTTATGCTCCTATACCATTTGGTAGATTTCTTCATTTTCATCTTGTTGCTCTTGATTTATTTCATCAAATACTTTGTCTGAATCTGCAAACTTTTCACTCATCCTCGATTACGCTCTTATTAGTCCTGAATGCATTTACGAGTTTTTCGCTAGGCTCAGAGGGATTGGCGATTTCATTTGAAACCTTATCAAAGTCACTTCTGCTGAGAACCAAAGACTTCATTTCTTGATATTCTTTAATGTCCTCAAATAAATCCATCTAATCTCCTATACCATTCTATAAATTTCTTCATTCTCGTCTTGTTGCTCTTGATTTATTTCTTCAAATACGTTGTCAGGATCAGCAAACTTCTCTTTACTGAGAGCTTCCTCGGCTGGCATAAATTGTACGGTGTGTGTTTGTTTTTCTAAACTTTTCACCAAAATCAGAGCATACAGCGTAAAAGGTAGCAGAATTGCGCTTAAAATGCAAGCAATAATTGATAAAATAATTGATATTTGTGTAATATCCATACGTTAGTCCTCCCACGGCATTATTGAATGGGTCCAATCCATTTCGTTTTTTATATTATTTACATCTTCTTTTAATGAATATCCTCGTCTGGGATCTTCTTTCTTTTTCTTTTCTATTAGCTGATTCATATCATAATTTGCTGCTGCATTTAAATATCTCCAGCAATCTATTAAATGGTCATTCTTTTTAGGAATATCTCCCTTATCTGTTCGTACATACTGCTGTACTTCCCACTTTAATTTCTGCATACGATCTGTCATAACAAGAGTTCCATATATTATTTGATCTTTACATAGTGACAAGCCATTTTCCTTTTTGTGTAGGTGTTTTGCTGTTGGCATAAAGTAGTCTCCAAATTGACCCATTAATTCTGTAGCAAACCAGGCTGCGGCTTCGTCATATACTTTATACCAATCGTCTACTTCTATATAAGGATTCAACTCTTTCATTTTAGCTTTTATTTTCGGGTATATTTGTTTGATCGTGGTATCAGCTTGGGATGTTTCGTAAAACTCATCAAGAAGATACACCTGTTTAGTGTAAGGATTAATAGCAGCAAAAAGAACGGCAAAACAAGTAGTGGAGCCAGGATCAGTAATACAGTACCAATCAAGTTTTTTAAGATCTTTTCTAATAGCATTTGTTACTTCTCCAAAGGGTCTGAGACTTTTGGCATCAAACATGGGGAAAATAGCGTTCCTTCCTCCCAGACTGATTTCTCCAAAATACTCTCGTTTGATAACATCATCTTCACCACGTACCCTGAGCTTTTCGATCTCTTTGTCGATTTCCTCCTTAGGCATGTGTGGATTATCATAAGATGAGGCGATAATATGTGCGCAGTCTTTTCTTTTAAGACATTCATCGGCAAACTCCATGTATTGCTCTTGATTCCTGTCGCCTGGCTTAGGCGGTGTTCCAATTATTACAAGAGGTGCTTTACGTACAATACGGTTAGGATTCATTTCGGTATGGAACATAGGATGAAATACTTTAAACTCGTCATACACTACAAAGTCGGGTGTTAGACCGTTAGCAGCAGCCCAGTTCTCAGAACCTACAATTTTTATACTACTATTATTCTTAAATGTAATACGTGAGTCAGTATTGGCTATATGTTTAATATATTTCTTTAAAGGCTCCTCTCCCCCTGGAACAAATCTGCCTTGCTCGTCCTTTTCCCTGCCAAACTGGCTTAGGCGACCATTGTGCCAGATAATTTCTCTACCGTGAGCTAGTTCAGGAGTTATGTAGTAACATACTGAGCCTGGATGTAGTAAAGCATGTCTCCATAACATGTAAGCAGCAAAGTCCGTTTTACCCCACTTACGTCCACACTGAATAAATACAGTAGATACCTCTCCTTTAATAAGAGGCATACCTACTTTTACTTGTCCTGAGTGCGGAGCCCAGTGTTTATGCAGATCTTCCATGATTTGCAGGTATAGGGCATCGCTAGGCTTTAAATCTATTAAACTCATTACCTTCTCGAAATCCTTTCGTAACGAACCATGCCTATAAGAGGACATTTAGAATCATATACTTTGTAGCTACCAAAAAAAGTGTTTACTGTTCTACTAGTTTCTTCATTAATTAGTTCTTTACTACAACTAACTTTACTAATTTGATCTACAAAATTTTTCTTTACACAATCGTACCCATGACACCAATATTCATCTTTTGCATACGATTGATACTTTTCTAAAGTAAGTCCCATGCGTTTAGCATTGACTTTTTCCATGCTTTGCACAATACCTGTCCATAGTTCTAACTGTTGCTCTACTCTACCACTATTAAATGTACCTCTAAAACCTCCGGAAGCTCTGTGAGCCATAGACATCATGTTAGATAAGCCGTGTCTCTTGCCAGGACATGCTTGTAGAAAGTGATGTGCCATAGAGTGAGCTTTTTTAGCTATGCACGAAACATTCCGAGGTATCGTAGCAAAGAGCTGAACAAAATTGAGCCCATCGTAGACAGAGCCACCAGGACTATCAAGAACAATATATAACGTGTCCCCTGGCTTAGTCCTGAAACTAAGTTTGAGCAAATCTGTTGAAGCTTTAGCAACGCTTTTAGCATTTACAACCCCCTTAAATACAATATGGTTATTCTTTGTTAGTGTTATCTGACTCAGAGCTAGTGTCGGAATCAGAAGCATTAGTGCTAGTAGTAGTTTCATCTGTAATCTCCCTAAAAGACGCATCCTCGATGTAAAATGGGTCCTTCTTTAATTTTGCCTTCAGCTCTATTACCGTAGAAGGCTTGTGTTCGCTTATTATATCGGTAGGCTCACCATCATCTAACCTGATTATACGATCAATCTCAGATACAATGTTGGTAAGCAGTCGAGCCTCGTGTATTGTGGGAGGTTTGTCTCGCTTCTTTAGGTCTTCTATAGCCCTATCTACACAATCAAGCGAGTTTGATGTAAGGTTTACTAAAATCGCTCTCTTGTTGTCAGCTAAGTCTCGCAAAATTTCCTTACGTACTAGATTGCGCTCCTCTTCCCACTTATTTTTATGATATACCAGTGTCCGGTATTTAATATTCAATACTTTAGCTATTTCTTTCAGGGGTTTGAAGTCCATGAACATCTTTTTAGCTGATTCTAAATCATATTTTGACTGAATTTCGCTCACTTAGACCTCGTTTTACTTTTTTTGCTTAGGAAATCGAATAGTTCGGGATTATCCATAATTAATTGCATCAGTACTGGTGACATTAACCTAATAAGATTCTCCTCTTTATCATAACTTTTACTGTCAGAGTCAAAGTTAAATATTGCCTCTGCCTTATCTTCCATTACCACGTGAAGTAGCTCATGTAGTAGCGTTTCCCTGGTGATCTCCTCATTCTTACATTTGTAGATTGTCACTACTTTGGAACTAGAGTCGGTCTTACCATACATCTCATCTGCTTCCTCCTGACTCCAGTATATTTGCCAGTTATAACAGCCACACTTGAATTTAGTAGGTTTGCGCATTTTCTCACCTTAGCATACTATGTTGCAGAAGTCAACATTCGGATGGCAGCTTTTTAGATATTTCGCTTCGCTCATATCTAAAAAAGTCTACGCTTACGTCTGTGTGGGGAAGTGTAACCCCTATTCCAGGTAAAATAACCCCTGATAAGGGTAGTGCCTAAGCTAGATGTGATTACGGGGGGTTAGAGGTCTAGGGGTAGCAAAAAATAGGGGTGAAGGCTGTTTTTATTATTTATTTTTTATTATTCTCAGGTACCCCCGACTAATTTAAGGGGGGTATGCAAGAACTGTGCCAACCTACCTTAGGCTAGAGATAATTCTTGGCACGAAACTTGCTAGGATTGTTTGTGTGGGGGAGAGGCGATGTATTTCTGGCACGAGAATTGCATAGACTTGCTTGGCACGAGATTATTTTTTTATTTTATTTATTTTTTTATTGACATCGTGCGTTAAATCTGTTATAGTATATATAGATCAAA
>Ga0213866_10000358_pt1 | contig 37645 bp, 33 predicted proteins | sample PICome_11_FD_160079 | JGI IMG/M metagenome (GOLD analysis project Ga0213866, IMG submission 160079) | Coastal seawater microbial communities near Pivers Island, North Carolina, United States - PICO284 | ecosystem: Environmental > Aquatic > Marine > Coastal | place: USA: North Carolina... | reverse complement strand
TGGGTTTGGGTCCGAAGCCGCCGAACTTACCGCCGTAGGTGTCGAAGGCCTCGTGCCCGCCGTCACCGTGGAAGAGTTTGCCGACGGCCACGGTCTCGTAGCCATGCTTCTTGAAGTAGGTGCTGATGTAGCGGTCGGGGTTGTTGTCGACTTTGGGGTGTTTCGCGAGGTACTTGCTGCGGATCTGGCCGTAGATGCCGGTGGTGTGCGGGTAGCGCCCTGTCCAGAGCGAGGCGCGGGAGGGCCCGCAGATCGGGGCCTGGCAGTGGGCATTGGTGAAGAGGACGCCGCGCCGGGCGAGCCGGTCGATATTGGGTGTTTTGGCCTGGGGGTGGCCGCCCATGCAGCCGACCCAGTCGTTGAGGTCATCGATCGCGATGACGAGGATGTTGGGTGGTTTGGCGTCCTGCCGGGCGTGAGCGAGGGGCCCCAGAACGCCCAGGCAGGCCGTCAGGAGTCCCAAAAGAGCGTGTTGCAGGGATTTGCCGGCCATGAGATTGCTCCGCGAAGAGGATCGGGGTCTGCCTAGACTACCTCAGGCCCGGCTCACCTTGCATCGAGGCCGTGGCGTGCTACACTATTCGGCTCGCTCCGGCCTGTGCCGGGGCCCGCTCAGACCCGCAAAAGCCCCCAATCAAGGGACCGACCATGCCCCGCGTTTGTGAATATACCGGCAAGAAGACGACCGCTGGCAACACCTACACCCACCGCGGTAAGGCTAAGTACCTCGGCGGCGTGGGTACCAAGATCACCGGCAAGACCAAGCGCACCTTCAAGCCCAACATCCAGACGGTCAACGCCCTCATGGAAGACGGCAGCGTCAAGAAGGTCAAGGCCTCGACCCGCGCGATCCGCAACGGCCTGGTCACCAAGCCCCTCAAGCGCCGTTTCGCGTACAAGCACGAAGCCGCCGAGTCGGCCGAGTAAACGAAATCACGAAGCACGTTGATCACGATTGACTTCGCTTCGTTCTGTGATTGAATTCACAACACAAACCGTTCGCCGCTGGAGGCCCCGACCGACGACACGCCTGATCAATCAGGTTCGGTCGAACCAACGCTCCGGCAACCCCAACAGCAGGACAGACCCAACCGGCACGCGTTCTTTCTTTGAAGGAGAAGGACAAGCCCAGCCGCCTGATGCGCTTTGGCACCAACGCCTGACCGCCGCGTCTATCTGTTTGCAGGAACCGCATGAACCCTTCGGGCAACAACGACCGCGAACGCGTCCTCGCCTCGACCGACATCGTCAGGTTGATCGGCGAGCATGTTCAGCTGCGCCCCAAGGGCCGGGAGTTCGCAGGGCTGTGCCCGTTCCACGATGACAAGAACCCGTCGATGCAGGTCAGCCCGCAGAAGCAGATTTATAAGTGCTTCTCGTGCGGGGCCGGCGGCACCGTCTTCGATTTCGTCATGGGCTACCACAAGCTGACGTTCCCCGAGGCGATGAAGATGCTCGCGGACCGCGCGGGGATTGAGCTGACGCCGTTTAAGCCCGGCAAGGGCGGCAGCGCCCCGAACCCGCAGTCCGCCGACCGCCGAAAACGCCTGCTTTCTGCGAACGAACTGGCCCTCGCGTACTTCCAGGCGATGCTCCAATCGCCCGGCGGCAAGAGTGCCCGCGATTACCTGGCTGACCGCGGCGTCACCGACGAGATGATCGAGCAGTTCCAGCTCGGCTACGCCCCGCATAGCTGGCACGCGCTGTCCGAAGAGGTCGCGGCCAAGCGTTGGGACAAGCCCGCCTTCGAGAACGCCGGGCTCATCGCCAACGGCAACCGCGGGCTCTACGACAAGCTGCGTCACCGGCTGATCTTCCCGATCGCTGACGACATGGGCCGGGCCATCGCGTTTGGCGGGCGCACGCTGCCGGGCAACGAGCTGGACGACCCGACCGTCGACGCGAAATACCTCAACAGTCCCGAGACGCTGCTCTTTAATAAGTCGCGCACGCTCTACGGGCTGGACCTCGCGAAGAAGGCGATCATCGACGCGAAGACCGCCGTCATCGTCGAGGGCTACACCGACGTCATCGCCTGCCACCAGCACGAACGACGCAATGTCGTCGCCGCACTCGGCACAGCGTTCACGCCCGAGCACGCGACCAAACTCCGACGCTTCTGCGAGAAGGTCGTGCTCGTCTTTGATGGCGACGCGGCGGGGCACAAGGCCGCGGACCGCGCAGTCGAGGTATTGCTTACTGGCGAAGTCGACGTCGCGGTCGTCATCCTCCCCGAGGGCAGCGACCCCGACGAGTTGCTGGCGAAAGAGGGCGGCGAAGAAGCGTGGGACGCGCTGGTGGACAACGCCCAGGGCGCGATGCAGTACCTGCTCGCGCAGTTCGAGAACGACCTGGGCGCGTCGGGCACGATGGCCGGCAAGCAGGACCTGGCGACGGCGTTTTTGACCAAGCTCGCCCGCCACGACATCGCCGCCATGCCGGGCATCCGCCGGGCGCTGGTGGTCGCCCGTCTTGCCCAGCTGCTGCATATGCCCGAGCACGAGGTGCTCACCGAGCTCAAGCGGCTCAAGCCCCGGACCTTCGCCCCCCCGATCCCCGCACCTGAGCAGGGGCCTGAGCCGACCGATCAGGGCCCGGTAATGGGTGATTATCTGCCCGAAAACGCAGAAAATGATCAAATTGAGAGGCCTGAAGGCGATTCATCGTCTAAACTTCGACGGGCAATGGATTTGGCAGAGAGACAGCTCGTCGCTTGTCTCCTGCGGAACAACGATTTGTTCCATACGGCCATGCCGGACGGTGCTGACTTTTGCGAGTCGGTGCCCCCGGGGGATGTGGCCGGAGAGGGAAGACGGGTTTACCAGCTTCTGCACGATCGTTTTGCCGACGGAGAAGCGCTGACGCTGCGTGGCTTGCTGGCCGAGCTGGCCGAGTTGGGGTGGGACCACGAGCGGCGCTGGCTGACGCTGGCGGATGTGGAGCTTGACCCGCAGGTCGGCGAAGACCCGGCCAAACTGAATCGCCTGTTCGCGGAAGTCGCTCAGGCCATCGCGAAACACCGGCGCCGACAGGCGTTTGAACAGGACCGCCGATCGCTCGTGGCGAGTGGCAAAGAAACAGACGACCCCGTCGCCAAGGCGCTCGCGCTGGCTGGACAAGCTCAGCGCCTCGCCCAGCAGCGACGCGACGAAGACGACCCCGGACGCATCGCACGCGGACCAGGCTGACCGAAACCAAACGCCGACAAGACCGGCACGAACGAACCAACCCCAACGCATCAACAAGCCGAGGCACGATCCAAGGCTGACATCGACGGAGACCGATCCTTTGCAACAAGACATCCTCAACCCCGCAGTCTTCGAACTTTTTGAGCACGGTAAGAAAGCCGGCTTCATCACGTTCGATCAGCTCAACGCTTCGCTGCCCGACCGCTACGTCGAGCCGGACATCCTTGACGAGCTGCTGGTCATCATGCGCGAGACCGAGATCGATATGGTCTCGGCGATGGCGATGCCCCTTAGCAAGCGCCCCTACGACAAAGAGAAGCTGGGCCTGAAGGTCGAGATCGCCGCCGACCCGACGCCTGAGAAAGCCGAGGCCGAAGACAACGGCACCAAGGCCAATGCCGACAAGTCCGATGGCGATAGCGAAGAAGACAAGAAGGAAGGCGATGTCGATCTGCTGACCCCCGAGCAGGCCCGCGCCGAGCTGGCCGCCGCGCTCGCCGAGCCCAGTGCCAAGCGCATCGACGACCCGGTCCGCATGTACCTCACGCAGATGGGCGAGATCTCCCTGCTCACCCGTGACGAGGAGATCCGTCTGGCCAAGAAGATCGAGATGTGCAGGTACCTCTTCCGCCGCAAGGTCCTGATGAACGACTACTCGATCGCCCAGTCGGTCGAGATCCTGGACATGGTCCACGCCGGTGACCTGCCCTTTGACCGGACGATGAAGATCTCGACGGCCGAGGAAAACGCCAAGGAAAAGATCGCCACCCGCATCCCCAACAACCTCAAGACGATCAAGAAGCTGCTCGAACTCAATCGCGAGCTGGTGGACCAGATCGAGACCGAGGAGCTCACAGACGAACAGTACGAAGCCGTTCTGATCGAGATCCGTGACCGCCGCCGCAAGATGGCGACGCTGATCGAGGAGTGCTCGTTGCGTACGTCGCGCGTCCAGCCGCTCTTGAAGAAGCTGACCTCGATCAGCCGGAAGATGAACGAGCTGGTCGCCGAGCTCGAGAAGGCCGAGGAGTTCCCCGACCGCTACGACCCCGAAGACGTGATGGTCATGGAAGAAGAGCTCTCGGGCCTGCGTTCACTGGTGCTCGAAGAGCCGGAAGACCTCGAGGCCCGCGTCGCGGATGTCCGCCTGGTCTTCGACGAGTACGAGTCGGCCAAGCGTGACCTGTCCGGCGGCAACCTCCGCCTGGTGGTCTCCATCGCCAAGAAGTACCGCAACCGGGGCCTGTCCTTCCTCGACATCATCCAGGAAGGCAACACCGGCCTGATGCGTGCGGTCGACAAGTACGAGTACAAGCGTGGCTACAAGTTCTCGACCTACGCGACGTGGTGGATCCGCCAGGCCATCACCCGCGCGATCGCCGACCACGCCCGCACGATCCGCATCCCGGTGCACATGATCGAGACGATGAGCAAGCTGCGCAACATCCAGAAGCACCTGCTCCAAGATCTCAGCCGCGAGCCCACCATCGAAGAGATCGCCGAGGCCGCGGACATGCCCGTGGTCGAGGCACGCCGTGTGATGAAGATCAGCCGGCACCCCATCTCGCTGGACCGCCCGGTCGGCGAGTCGGAAGACAGCTACTTCGGCGACTTCATCGAAGACGAAGCGGCATCCAACCCGACCGACGCGGCAACCGCCGACATGCTCAAGCAGCGGATCGAGTCGGTGCTCAAGACCCTGACCTATCGCGAGCGTGAGATCATCAAGCTGCGTTACGGCATCGGCGACGGGTACACCTACACCCTCGAAGAGGTCGGCCGGATCTTTAAGGTCACCCGCGAACGCGTCCGTCAGGTCGAGGCCAAGGCCATCCGCAAGCTGCAGCACCCCGTCCGCAGCCGAAAGCTCGCCGGCTTCATCGACGGCGAAGAGGAAGAAGTCCTCAAATAAACCTGTTTAGGAGAAAGCAGTGCTTAGCGGCACCGCATGAAGGAGCAAGCCGGCCTGCGCAAGATGTTGCGTGCGGGCCGGTTTTTAGTTGGCAGGCCATTGCCTATGCCATGCGTTGGCTTGTTCGTGTGGTCCGGCCGGAGTACGTTAGCCGTATGCCAATGAAAACGATGAGGCCTATTTTGATCTGCTTGATCGGCCTGCTTGCTCTTGCCTTGAGCACAAGCAGCCACGCGGCAGAGCCGCCGAACATTCTTTTCCTGTATTCGGATGATCAGCAGGCGGATACGATCGGAGCCTGGGGCAACGAGCACATCGAGACGCCCAGCCTGGACCGATTGGCGGCAGAGGGCTTTTCTTTCAGAAACGCGTACTGCGGCGGGTCGTTTAGCGCCGCGGTCTGCGTCGCCAGCCGATCGATGCTGATGACCGGTCGGCACTGGCATCAGATCAAGGACAAGAGCAACTGGGAGGGGCACACGACGCTGCCCGAGGCGCTGACGGGTGCGGGCTACCGGTCGCACATCGTCGGCAAATGGCACAACGGGTCCAAGTCGCTGCTGCGCAGCTTCCAGTCCGGCACCTCCGTGTTCCTCGGTGGAATGACCGACCACCTGACGGTCCCGCTCAACGACATCCGCGGCGGCAAGCTCGAAAACGGTCGCACCGCTGAGGGCTTCTCGAGCACGATGTTCGCCGACGCGGCGATCCAGTTCGTCAGGCAGGAGCAGGACAAGCCGTTCTTCCTCTACGTCGCTTTCACCGCGCCGCACGACACGCGGAACCCGCCCGAGAAGTACCGGGAGATGTACTACAAGAAAGACCTGCCGCTGCCGGAGAATTTCCTGCCGCTGCACCCGTTTGATAACGGGCTTCTGACGCCGTACTTCCGCGACGAGAACCTCGCGCCCTGGCCGCGTCCTAAGGAAATGATCCGCGACCAGATCGCCGAGTACTATGGCCTGGTCACGCACCTGGACGAGCAGGTCGGCCGAGTGCTCGACGCGCTCTCCAAGAGCACGCACGCCGACAACACGATCGTTGTCTTCACCTCCGACCACGGCCTGGCGCTGGGCCGGCACGGGCTGATGGGCAAGCAGAGCCTGTACGAACACAGCATGCGCACCCCGCTGATCATCAAGGGGCCCGGCATCCCCGCGGGCAAGTCCTCTCAGGCGTTCGTCTACCTGCACGACCTGTACCCGACACTGCTCGCGCAGGCCGGCGAGACGAGTGAAGCCGTGCCCGGCGTCGCTGACCTCTCGCCGATCTGGCGCGAGGAGAAGCCGATCGTGCGCGACACGCTGTTCATGGGTTTCCAGCGTCACATCCGGTCGGTCCGCGATCAGCGGTGGAAGCTGCTGCTCTACCCGCAGATCAACCACACCCAGCTCTTTGATCTCAAGAACGATCCCGGCGAGACGACGAACCTCGCGGAACTGCCTGAGCACAAAGAAACCATCGCCCGCCTGACCGCCCTCATCAAGGACTGGCAACAAGAGCTAGGCGATGACAAGCCGCTGACCAGCGAGACGCCCAAGCCGATGCACTACGACCACACGCAGTTCAAGCAGAAGCGCGACCGCTGGCAGCCGGACTGGATCTATGAGAAGTACTTCCGGGATCAGTAAGCGTCCCGCACGCTACTGCCGCTTCTGCTCGAACAGCCACTTCCACATGGCCTTGTCGCCATAAGCACGGTCCCAGGAGTTGTGGCCAACGCCCTCGTAGATCGTCAGCTTCGCGTTCTCGCCGTCGTGCTGGTTGATGGCCTTGACCATGCGTTTTGATTCGTCGACGGGGATGACCTTGTCCGCGTCGCCGTGGAAGACCCACATCGGCAGCTTCGTCAGGGCCTTGGCCTGCTTGGGTGTGCCGCCGCCGCAGATCGGCACGGCCGCGGCGAAGCGCTCGGGCTCTTTGGCCGCCAGTGCGAACGTGCCGTAGCCGCCCATCGACAGGCCGGTGACGTAGATGCGGTCCTTGTCAACGTTGTGCTCGCGTTCGATCTTGTCGAGCAGTGCGCTGAGGATCCCGGTGTGTGCGGTCCACCACGTGCCGGCCGGGCACTGCGGCGAGACGACGATCGCGGGCAGGTCGTGGCCTTTCTCGATCATCTTCGGCGGGCCGTGCTTCTTGACCTGGTTGAGGTTGTCGGCCCGCTCGCCCGCGCCGTGCAGGAACAGCACCAGCGGCACCGCGTCGCCGTCTTTCTCGTAGACCTTGGGCAGGGCAATGAGGTAATCGAGCGACCGGGCCTCTTTATCGATCTCGACCTCGATGCGGTCTTCCTGATGCGTCATGGCATAGCCCTGAAAAGAAATCAGCAGGGCGAACGATAGGGCAATGAGTTTGTACATGCCACCATGCTATCGCTCGGATAGAGATCTGTTAAACCCCGGCTTTGCGCAGCAACGCAGTAGGCTCGAGAACGATCACACAGAATATGAAAGGGGACCGCAGTAATGCTCAATCACGCCGCGTCGCGTAGCGTGTCGGGGAGTTGTTCGACGCCCTTGAGCAGGGTCTGGCGGTAGTGGGCGCTGCCCAGCCACCAGGGGCGGCGGAGGAGCTGCTGCCACAAGAAAGTGCGGCCCGCAGAGTCCTTGCACTCGGCCTCGGCCAGGGCGTAGATGCGGCGGCGCTCGTCGCAGTCGCGCCAGAGCTGGTAACGCTGGGGCAGCGTCAGGTGGTTGGCGTACGACTCGGCGGCCTCGATGTACTCGACGCCCTTGGCCAGGGTGACGGGCACGGGGCAGGGCGCGCCGCTGTCGCGCGTCGCGGCGAAGGTGAGGGTGGACAGCTCGGGCCAGACGCCGGCGGCGAGCAGACGCGCCGCGATCTCAAAGCCCCAGGCGTACTGCAGGTCGGTCTGCAGCCCGTTGTAGTCTTCGAAGAGCTCACGCTTGAAGAAGCTCGAGGACAGCGGGAGCAGCCCGGTGTCGTGCATGAGGTAGGAGGCGAGTGAGGACGGGCTTGACGGGGTGAGGCCGCCGAGCGATTCGTCGAGCGGGCCGATCTTGTGCGCAGCGCCGACGAGCCACTTGGGCTTGTCTTCGCGGGTCATACGTTTGACGGCGTGCTCGATCGCACCGGGAAGTAAAACGTCGTCTGCCGCCAAGATGCACACGATCTCGCCGGTCGAGCGGACGAGGCCCGCGTTGATGGCTTCGGCCGGTCCCGAGTCCCACTCGCTGTGCCAGTAGGCCAGGTCCTGGTCGTACATGGACAGGATGTCGACGCTGTCGTCTTCGCTTCCGCCGTCGAGCACGATGAGCTCAAGGTTCTCATAGCCCTGGTCGAGCGCGGAGCAGATGGCCTGCTCGACGAACTGGCCGTGGTTGAGGCAGGGGATGATGACTGAGACGCGGGGTTGGCTGGAGTCGGTTGGCATCGGAGGGTCCTTGTCGACGTTGCAGAGCGCGAGACGGTCGGCGTGCTCGCTCGTGCAATGTCGACCTATTCAGGACCCGGATGAAGCGCACAACCGTAATAATCCGCATCTTTTAACATCGCCGATAATCAGAGGCTTGGCGCGATTGATGATCCGGGTGCCACACAACTTGCGTCAGCAAGCTGTGTGCGGATCACGATTGATAGCGTCAAGAGACGCTCGCACAAAGCTGTCTTTGGCAGTTGTGTGGCACCCTTCACTAGGCCGCGCGGCGGGCTGGTAGCGCTGGCGCCGCGTCGAGGCCGAGGGTCTGCACGTAGCGGTCGGCGGCGTCGGCCCAGGTGTAGCTCGCGGCCTGCGCCCGGGCGTTTTCTCCCATGGCCAGCGAAAGCGTGGGGTTCGCGGCCAGCAGCAGGAGCTTGGCGCCCAACTCGCCGGGGTCGTGCGGGTCGACGACGAAGCCGGTGACGCCGTTGTCGATCAGCTCGCCGCTGGCGGTGAAGACCGGCGGGTCGGAGGTAAAGTCGCAGCCGCGTGCCAGCGCGGGCAGGCCGTGGGCGTGCGCCTCGACGATGACGTTGCCGAACGTCTCGAAGCGTGAAGGCAGGACCAGGCAGTCCATGGCGGCGTAGGCGGGCGCGGGGTGTTCGAGGTCGCCGGTCCAGATCGTGTGCGCCGCGAGGCCCTGCTGGAAGACCCACTGGCGGGCCTGATCGAGCCCGCTGCCGCCGCCGACGATGAGCAGCCGGGTGTGCTCGGGCATGTGCTGCTGCTTGAGCGCGTTCAGGAGGAAGGGCAGGTCTTTGCAAGGGTCGCCGGGCCGGCCGACGAAGCCGATGACGTACTGCTGGGGGCAGAGCCCGAAGCGCTCACGCAGGCAGGAGGCGGGTTCGTTTGCCTCTGCGGGGTTGGGGATGACCAGCGTGTTCGCGCGTCGGCCGTAGTAGCGCTGGTGCTGCTGCCTGAGGTTGTGTGACTCATCGATGATGGTTGCCGCGTGCTTGTACGCGTAGCGGTCGAGCCGACGGGCGAGCAGCGAGCGGCGCAGCGGCTGCATCTCGGGGACGGTCCGCGCGACGTGGGTCAGGCCGGCGTAGCAGAACACCGGGCGGTAGAGCAGCTTACTTGCGTTGCCCATGCGGATGGCGGCGGTCGCGGCGGTAGGCTCATTGGTCCAGACGATGTCGCTGGGTGGGGCCTGGGCGAGGGCCTTCTGCCACCACCGCACCTGTACGAGTTCGCCGACGCGCCACAGGCGTCCGAAGTCGACCGGCGCGTGGCGCTGCACGGTCAGGTTGTCGCGTACCTGTTCTTCATCGGGCGAGCCGTCGATGGACTCGGTGATCACGTGGACTTGCACGCCACGATCCGTCAGGGCGTTGGCGTATTGCCAGAGCACGCGCTCGAGCCCGCCGAAGCGGCGTGGCCAGAACAAGCGGTTCATGATCGTGATGCGTGGCTGCATAGAGCGTCCTTGTGAGGCAGAGATGATCAGGCGGCGGTGTCGTGCGGCTTATGAATCAGTTGGCCCGCGCGTTTGATGAGCGGCCAGACGGGCCGGATGAACGGTTGGCCCTTGAGCCGGCGGGTTTTAAGGTTGTCGTGTTGCTGCTTAAAGAGCTTGGTCGAGGTGTAATACGTGATCGGGAATCGGCAGGCCTTGGCCGCCATCATCGCCATGTGCCGGAAGCGCAGGACGTCGTCGGCGCTGACGTTCAAGTCGTCGGGGTGCCGAACCAGATTGAGTAGCCTACGGCCGGCGACGGGATCGGTACCGGGAAGCAGGCGGTCGATGAGTGCATTGCGCAATTGGTAAAAACGCTCACCGTGGTCACTGCTCCAGCCCGCGGTCGCAGACTGCTCATGAATCCGGTAACCCACAAGCGGCTGATCTAGCGTCGCAAAACGAACGATCAGTGCCATCCTCACCCACAAGTCGTAGTCCTCATGGCCGGGCGGCAAGTCACGGTAGTTTCCTGCCTCTAATACCGCAGAACGCCGCATCATCACTGTGGGGTGGTTGACGGGATTGGAAAAGCGCAGCGACCAACGGATCTCTGCGTCCTCGGTTGGGTGATCCGTTAGGATTTCTTTACTGCCGATTCGACGCGTCTGCGTTCCAAGCACCCCGACTTTTCGGTGATCGCAAAGGTATGCGACCTGTCGCCTCAGCCGGTCAGGCTCGGCGATATCGTCGGCATCGATCCGCGCGAGCAATTCGGTTTGCGAGCTGACGGTGAGCTGTGCCAAGGCACGACCCAGGCCGATCCGCTCGGTGCCGACGATTCGGCCTTGGATCTCCCGGCCGATCCACTTGCGGAGAATGTCCGGCGTCGCGTCGGTCGATCCGTCGTCCCAGACGTAGAGTGTGTGTGCGTCGGCGGGGTAGTCCTGCTCAGCGATCGATATTAGCGTCCGCTCAAGGTACTGCTCGCCGTTGCGAACCGGCAATATCCATGTCACGCGTGGGGGCATGATCAGACTCCTTACGCGGCCCTGCGGGCGGTTGGAAGTGATGTGGAAACCCCGGCCTGCTCAAAAATCGACCTGAGCCGTGTGGCGTATGTGTGTTCAGCCATAGTGCGCTCGTAGCCGTGCCTTGCGATCGCTCGTCGCTCATCTTCGTGTACCAGGTAAAAACGCACCTTATCGACCAACTCGTCTAATGAATCGAATGTCGCGCAGTCCATCCCTGGTCGCAGGTACTGATCGAGGTCTTCAGCGGGTTGTGTCAACAAAAATCCGCCACATGCGGGTACTTCGAAGACGCGCCCCTTAATCTGACGCGGCGGGCGTGATTGGTGTTGGTCAGAGCGTTGTTTGTCCCACTGAGCCAAACGCTGGGCGGCGTCCCAAACCCGCCACAAGCCTGGTTTGTTACGAAGAGAACGAACGGCGTGCGAGTTGGCAATCAACTCGAGCTTGGTCTGCCCACTGCTTGATGCATCGGCGAAATTCAGGTTGATTCGGCTTTGTCCGAACACACGGATCAATTCATTCTGATCGAGTTTGCCTGAAGGCCAGCCGCTACCCCATGCTTGCACCTTCACACCAGCGCGGCGCAGTGTCTCGATCGCCTGCTCGCGAATGCCGTAAGGTTGGCCGACGAAGGTTACGTCGTATTGTTTCTCGCCCGGAGTGGGCTGATACAGCGTGTGATTCGCGCCCCACTGGCTTTTGATGACATTGGTCAGTCGGTGTTCGCTGTAGTGCATCTGCGCGGTTTGCGAGGTTGTGACGACGTGGTTGAAGCAGGGTGTCCAGCTCAGTGCCTCGCTTTCGAACTGCCAATGGTCATCACAAAACCAGTTAATCGTGGTCGTGTTCGTCCCGCCAGAAATTCGTCGCATCAAGCGTTTGCTGATGAGGTCCCCACGGATGACGCCAAAAAGAACTTCTGGCTGCTCGCTTTGCACAATTGTTTCGAGCCGTCGATTTGCCTGTGCCCTGCCTAGCTCACCGACGACAGATGGATAGTCGAAATAGATCAGCTCATGCCCCATTGCTCTGAGCGATTCATAAAAATTGAAATGCTCAAAGCTCAACCCATTAGAGGGGTTGCCGTAGTCGTATTTTTGTGCGGCGTAGAGGATTTTCACAGTTGACTCATTGTGCTTTATGGTGCAGGGTTCTTGATCGCAGAGGGCTTGGGGTCAGACGATGTACAAGCTTGCGGGCAAATATGCTCGGCTGAGTGATCGCCAGGATTGCAATGCGCCGTACGGCGTTGATGCGCCAAGCCAATTTGTCGCGCACGCTCCAAAACGCCCAGACGCATTGGCGTTTTAGATTGAGGTCGCAGTAGCGAAGCGCAGGTTGAGTTGGACGTTTGCTTGTCGCTTGTAGCAGGCGGTCATAAAAAATCTTGGCCACAGTCGAGTTATTTGCGAACTGATCAGCGATGTGGTCGGCGTGTTTGATTTTGTCGGGGCGACCTTCGAACCACTCGTGATAATCCAGGTAACGTAGCACCAGATTGTCGACATCGTCCGGCACTGCAAGCTTTAGGATGCCCGAAGGGCAGTTAACTTCTGCCCAGGTGCGGCGGTTCAGCAACCGTTGCGAGTATGTCTCTTTAACGGGTACGCGTTGATATGCCCCAAGCCCTTCATGAAGGTCGAGCCTCAACACGATCTTTGTGTCTCGCAGGATGTCGAGATGCGTCTGGTCGGTTTCGGGAATCTCGCGCAGCCGGATTTCGCAGCCCTCTGAGAGGTAGGGTCGGCAGTTTTTCAAAAACAGTTTGCCCAGTTCTGTCTTATCTGCGCAGAGGATATCGATGTCGCTACCGAACTCGGGCTCGCCATCTGGAAGGGATTTGATCACGACATATTCGTGCGAGCATGTCTGGTCGAAGATCTGCATCAGGTTGATTGCATCGGAGTATGTCATGCGGCGACGGCTCCAATGAATTGCTTGACACCATGCGAACGGAGGATGGCGGCGCGATGGACGCCGTCGAGCAGGACATAACGCTCTTCATCCAAGGGATCGAGAAGCAGGTAGCTGTCGGGGTAGTCCTCGCCCAGATAGTCGAGATGACTGCTTAACTTTTCGAACGCCTGCGGCGTGTGATCTTCTTGCAAGCGATTGCCACGGTGTTGATTCCAGTAGTTCTGGTAGGGCCCGGGCTCGCCTGCCAGGTACAGGGCATGTGGTGTTTGGCCAATCGGTGTCACCACGTGCGGCTGATCTTCGCCCGGTGTGTTTGCGATTCGCGCATAAACCGAGTCCATACTGATTTGTCGCAACGTCCATTGTTTATGTGGCGGCAGGTGATTCGGTGTGTCAAGAATCGTACGATCCGACGCCACGAGCTCCTCGATACTCTCGAAATTGAGTAGTCGAAGTGTTGCCAGCGTTTGGCCTACATGATCTGTGCCGTGAACGACGTGGTGTTCGCTGGGACTCCCATCAATCATCGGGTTGTAGTGCTCGCGGATGGCATGCTTCAGTGAAGTCATGCGTCGGCACTCGATATGGGCGAAACGGCCCTGCCCGACGGTGTGCTCATCGGGATTGAGGTTGTCAAGGAAAATGAAAACAGCACGCGGCGGGACCTGTAAGAGATATCGCGTTTTGTCGACCAGATGACGATATGGGGCGTAGTCAAAGTTATAGACGCTACGTACGAACCGCGGCATATCGTCGATATCGCGTAACAGGATCCGGCGGATTGAAAAGCCTCGCGTTTCGCGCACGATGTCCAGTATCCCGTCGAGATCGGGTAGGCCGTGTCCCCAGATGATGAGTGCATCGTGTCGCATAGCGGATCAGTGAATTAGACCGGGCACAGCCGGCGCATGGCTTGAAGGCCGCGTTTCAGTCGGCCAGTGGTTTGCGGTTGGGTGCGTGGTTTCGGCGCGGGAGCAGGCTCGCCACCCATGTCGATCCATCGCTGGTGGTATACGTCCCAGCGAGGATCATTCAGGCCGTCCCAAAATTTATGATTGCCCCAAGGATGAAGTACCCGCACGTCGTCTACCGGGTTCTCCGGTGAACAGTTGTATTTTGCAGGCAATACGGTCGGAGGCGTATGAAGGGTCTGGAACAGCAGATTGATAACGGCTTGATCGGAGTTGACATGCTCAGACCACCTTGCCGTTGCATCATGCAGCCAATCGCGTTGGCCCTGGTAGTCCCCAATTGCTCGGGTCAATGCGATATACCCGGAGTTGAAGCACTCGCGCTGCATATCGAAGCCGGGCACAGCATTAGCGAAGCTGACCTGGATGGGTGTTCCGGTGTGCGGGATGAGACCCATACCGGTGTCTTGGCAATGATCAAAACAACTGAGCACCTCACCCACTGGGAGTGTGTCCGCATCAATCCAAAGCACACGTTTATACTTCTCAAGCATTGCCCAGCACTCGTAGCGAGAAAACGCCATCGAGCTGACACGCTGAAAACGATCGGGGTCTTTTAGATTCGCTTTGTAGTCGATGAACTGGCACGGGCGAATGCGGTTGAGTAGATCACGCTGGTCATCAGGCAAGTCCTGCACCATCATGATCGTGTCAAATGGTTTTGGCTCAACTTCCTGTAGTGCTTGTAATACGACTGCCGCAGGGCCCACCCATGCGCGGGTAAAGCCCATGACAACCGCGGTTTCACAGGTCGGATTCAGTTGTTCGTTGATTTGCTGCATCATGCGGCCCCCTTCATCGTGCGTCGGAATTTATGCACAACACGGTCCAGCATCCTCGGCGTCGCATAAGTCGCAGGTACATCTACAGGGCGGACATTCGCTCGTGTTCGCAAGGGTTTTCGGTCGAGGGTGTTAAGCCAGTTGTTTGCAAATGTAGGCCACTTCAGTCTCAGCAGATCAGTCCCGTCGATCAGTGACGCGTATTGCGAGATTGCATCTGCAGCGATTCGGCATTGCGGTGTGTTCCACGTCGCAGGTTGAACGTCTGCGGTACCTGTTTCCATCCCGATTCTCCCGCCGGCCGCCAAAGCATTTGCCATCACTAACCAGGGGGTCAGTCGTTCGTTACCATTTGCCATTTCTATAGGCATAGCCGAGCATGCCTGCTTAAGCGCCTGAGTCATCAGCATGATCTGCCCAGGTGCGGTTGGCGGGGACGAGGTTGCAAGCAGCTGTGCGAGACCGAAATCGTTGGTGCGTTGCCCTCTGGTGATCGCCATTGCCATCGCGCCGCTGTTGCATAGCCGGTCGCGCAACACTCGGATCGTGTCTTTGGGCGGTATGGCGTCTAGGCCTATCGGGTAAATCAGCGGGCTGTCGATGTGATCGGCCGCGCTGGTCATCGCATGCCACGGACCAATTAGATTAGGGACGGCCTGATGCCTTAGCCGTGGATGCTCAGAAAGGACTCTCGTTACCGCGTCGCAGGGGTGACGCTCATCGTGAGCAAGGATGATAGTGTCATGCTCGGTCAGGCCGGCCGCCCTGAGCTGTTCACAGAGCGTCGCATCGCAGAACTGACTCTTACTTGTCGAGATCGTGATGGTTAATGGCGTTTCTGGTCGGTGTGCCCACCAGACGCCTCGTCCTTCGTGCTGCACAGTCAGGCCGAACCGGCTGAAGAAGTGGTCCGCCGCGGCCTTGACGCCTGGGAATGCGGGCTGGCCGTAGTCGTGCCCCGCGATGATGCCGCCGGGGCGCACTCGAGGGAACCATGCCTCAAGATCAGCGCGGATGCCTTCGTAAGAATGGTCGCCATCGATGTAGACAAAGTCCAAGGTCTCGCTGATCTGTCGTGCTGCTTCAACGGAGTCGAGACGGATCTGTGCAACGCGATCACCGAAGGGGCTCAGCCGATGTCCGGTCCGCTCGAAGAGCCGGTCGAACACGGGTTGGGGCAGGTTCATCTGGTCGTCATACTCGGGCCGGTGTTTGTAACTATCGACCGCGTAGAGTTTGGTGACGCCGGCGTTTTGAAGAATAGCTTCACTGTGTCCGCCGAAGGCTACACCGATTTCCGCACCTTTCTTGAGCCCCATCTTTTGAATCACCGCGGGGAACGCGCTATAGCCCAGACGCCAGCTTGCTTCGTGGCGCTCGATCAGTTCATCGATCTGTCGGTCAGCGGTTAATTGCATGGCTTATTCTTAATCACGCGGCTCGGGAGACAAGCCGTGCCAGTCGGTGTCGGATTGCTTGGATGTTCAGGCCCAGGCCAAGTTTGCCAAAGCCTCGGCGATTGCCTTCCAACTCCAGTGGTTGCTCGGCGAGGTTTGTGAACCAACTTTCCTGATTTTTGCTTTGGAGCAAGTAGAACTGCGATGCGGCTGACAGGCGGTTGAAGTACGGGCGAAGCAGCGATAGTGCCAGCCGATCGGTTTTGCCGGGCCGATGCTCACGCTGCCAATAACTGTCGTGTCCGATGCGGTGGTCGTAATAGCCTGTCGGGCAGACGCTGAGCTTGGATCCCGTGGCAACGATACGCAGGCCAAAGCCCCAAGAGTCCAATGCTGCGACATCTTCGGGGTAGCCGCCAGCCCGATACCACGATTCTCGAGTAAAGAGCATATTCCCCGCGGCTCCAGGCGGGTCCTGCATCGAGCAGTATTGGACCAGGTTTGCATTTTCTTTGGGGTATTCATGCACCCATGCGGTATCGCCGGGTTCGTCCCCATCGCGGAACAGGCGAATCTGTGAGAAGCAGGCCGCGTCAGCGTTGGTCTTGATCAGGTGTTCACGAAGTGAGGCGACACTATCTGTTGGAAGCACATTGTCTGCGTCCAGCATCATGATCAAGTTGTGCTCAGCCTCGCTAACTGCGCGATTGCGCGCGACCGCGGCGCCGTTATTGCGGCTGTGGTAGATCACATGGATATCGGGATAAGCCTCGGTCAATTGATCAATCACAGCGCCGGTTGCGTCGGTCGAGCCGTCATCGACGATGATCAGTTCATCGCCCTCGACGAAGTTGTCTTCCATGACCGAGGCGGTAGCTTGCCATAGCGTGTCCTCCGCGTTGTAGGCGGGGATGATGTAGCTAATTGAGGCTTTGCGTACTTCGACCCACCAGACAAAATCTCCCGCGTGGCAGACGTTCCAGCCCAGACGCTGGAAGAACCCATCGACGGCTTGCTGGACATCAGGCAGATCAGGATTGTTGTAATCATGCCCAGCGATGATGCCGCCGTCTTTTATTTTGTCGAACCAGAAGCCTAGATCTGAGACGACTGCGTCGAAGTGTTGATCTCCGTCGAGGTAGACAAAGTCCTGCGAGGAGTCTTCAAAGTGCGAGGCCGCACTAATCGAGGGTTGACGCATCAATTCAAAACGCCGCCCAAACTTTGCCAAACGGTCCAACGCCATATCGTGGACGCGGTCCATATTGTTCTGTGTGAGGCGGTCGAGATTGTCCGAGGACTCGTTCGGGGTATACGGGTCGACGCCAACGAGCATGTCGATGCCGCGGTACTCAAGCAGTGACTCACAGTGTCCTCCAAAGCCGACACCGATCTCGACGCCAGTGGTTAAGCCACGGGCCTTTACAAGGCGCAGGAACTGTGCATAGGCTGGTTGCAGTTCGGTTTCGAGTTGTTGCTGGCGTTCGACCAGGTTGACATTTGGGATGTTGGGCTTGCTCATGCGGCAAAGCTCCCTTCATTGGAAGTGGCGATCGCGTCGTTGGGTTGCTCGATTCGGCGCGTGCCGTAGCCGGGTAGATTGATCATGCCGAGGTTGATCGGGTCGTATTGCTCTGACCACATCTCGGATACGGTGAAGTCCATGAGGTCCGTCCCCCAAATGTACTCGCGCATACCGTCGCGGTAGCCACCGATGCTGACGGTGTAGCGACCGGGCCTGAGTAGGTAGGCGGGGACTTCTGTTTGCGCTTCGAATCTGCCTGCGGGCAGGTCGGTCGGCGTGGGGGTGTCGTGTTGGGTAAGCAAACGAACGCCGTCACGGAAAATTGAGAAGGTTGTTCGGAAGCTGGGGATCATACGATCGGCTGATCCGGTGATATGCAACTTGATGGTCTGTTGCGGGTGGACGATCCGCGGCTTGGTATTGTTGACGCCGTTGATGGTCAGCTCATGGAATCGCATGCACTGGGTAAGCGGGCCATTGAATACGCCCGCGGGGTCATCGCGCCAATTGGAGACGAGTTGGAGGTAGCGGTCGATCGCTTGCTGTGGCTCGTTGATTGTTTCGACCTGCCCGCCATCCAGAAGCATGACCCGATCGCAGAGCCGGGCGATTGCCCCCATGTCATGGCTAACAAACAAGACGGTGCGTCCGCCTTTAGCAATCTCACTCATGCGCCCAAGGCAGCGCTGCTGAAAACCCGCATCACCCACCGCCAGTACTTCATCAATCAGCAGGACTTCCGGCTCCAGGTACGCCGCGACCGCGAAGGCCAATCGGACATACATTCCACTGGAATAGCGTTTTACGGGTGTGTCAATGAACTTCTCAAGTTCGGCGAACGCAACGATGTCATCGAATTTGTTGATGACCTCGCGCCGTTTCATACCCAGGATCGCGGCGTTGAGGAAAATATTTTCGCGCCCGGTCAATTCGGGGTGGAAGCCGGTACCGACTTCCAGGAGCGATCCGACGCGGCCGTGCATAACCGCTTGCCCATTAGTGGGCTCAGTGATGCGCGAGAGGATTTTGAGTAGGGTGGATTTGCCCGCACCGTTTCGACCGATGACGCCGAACACCTTGCCTGCCTCGGCTTCAAAGCTGACATCTCGCAGCGCCCAAAAGGCTTCTCTTGACGAAGGCTTATTTGATCTGCTTCCGCGCAGACGGTCGAATGTCGAGCCCGCCAAGCCGTACAGGCGCTCGCCGAGAGTCGGCTGCACAGAGACTCCCTGGCCAAGCCGGTATTGCTTGCTGAGCTTATCTACATGGATCGCGGTCTGAGTCATGCTTGAGCGTAGGTTTTAGACAATGTCAGCGAAACGTTTTTCAACGCGTTGGAAGTAAAGCAGGCCGGCAATCAACGCTCCCAACCCGATGGCCGTAGAGATCATCCAGTCGGTGTATAGGATCGGCGTGCCGAGGATCGCGCTGCGCAGCGCGGCGATCGTTCCGCCAACGGGATTGAGTGAGAGCAGCCAGCGGAAGCGCTCGGGCACCATCGCAACCGGATAGATCACTGGCGTGAGGAAGAACAGCAGTTTGAGCATGAATGGCAGCAGGTGTCGGAAATCGCGGTACGCCACCGTAATGGCGGACATCAGCACTCCGACGCCAAATACGCCGACGAGTAGTGAAGCAATCATCAACGGAACGAGCAACACCGATCCGGTTACCGGTACACCCAATACCGCCATCGCGATCATCAGCACGACGAACCCGATGGCGTAGTCAATGAGTGGCGCGCCGGTTGCTGACAACGGAACAATCAGCCGGGGGAAGTAGACCTTGCGGACGATGTTGGCGTTTGCGACGACACTCCCGCTGGACGCGGAAACCGCAGATTCGAACAGCGTCCAGGGCAGCACACCGGCCAGGACGAAGACGAGGTAGGGCGTGGGCGCGACCTGTGCGTCCAGGCCCATGAGCTTGCCGAAGAACAGGAAGAGGATTAGCGCCATCGCGACCGGCTGGATCACCGCCCAGCCGATGCCCAGTGCCGCCTGCTTGTAGCGCACCTTAATGTCACGCAGCGCGAGCATGATGAGCAGGTCGCGGTAGCCATAGAGCTCGATCAGACCCAGACGGCCGAAACCACGTGACGGCTTGATCACCGTGACATGCAACGTCGGATCGATTGGGGTCTGGATCGCTGACAACTGGACGCTCCGCGCAAGAAACCCCCGGCCAATAACCGGGCTCATCGCTTATCGACCCGCCTTGGTATCGGTCCACAGACGATGCTCCCAGCTTGCTGGGCAGCAGACTTAGCGGACCTGACTTAGGCGGAGCGTCCGATAAGGCGCAGATGAATGCGAACCTGATTCGATAAGAAGTGCACCACGATGGGCGTGAGGCAGTTCAAATTGTGAAGCGTGTTTGCGCGAGCGCTCTCCCGCCAGCAATGAACAAGGATCGGCGGGGCGGTTTGGTTTGAATCAGATCGGCCGAGCGCTGATCGCGGGTTCTTCTTCGTATTTGCTCAGCACTTGTGTCGAGTCGGCAGGCAATCCGAGATCTTTCTGTTTTGCCTTCTCGAGTTTGGCCCGCCTCACCTCTGCTCGGGTGGGCTTTTCAAACGTAAGAAGGTCGTCCTTGTGTTTGTCCAGTTCACGCTGCTGCTTGGCGCGTTCTTTCTCTTCCTGCTTGGCGTATTTGGCAAGCCGGCGTGCATCGCGCTGTTCTTCGCTGATCATCGGGGCCGGCCGCGTCGCTAACAATCCGAGTGCCAGCACACTGACCAGGCCGATCAGGGGTAGCCGGAGCATCTCACTCGGGGGGAGGACCGTAAATGCCAATGCAATCAGCGGTCCGGCGAGAAGTGCAAGTTCGATTAGCCTGCGCCGCAGGAGCATGACGCCTGCTGATATCGCCGCCAGACTCGCTATCGCTGCGTTGAGCAACAGCCAGCCGTCTGCCAAGATGTCCGCAACGATGTCTCGTCGTTCATTGGCAGTCGCTGAAGTGGCATTTGTCACTCGCAGTCGGCCCGCCTCACTCAGCGGGAGGTGTAGTGCTTCCCCCAGTTCAGCAAACGATGGCTGGGTCATGGTGACCAAGAGTTGATCGGAGGCGGGAAGCCGCTTATTGGCATGATCCGCCTGCGCAAACTCGTGCAGGAGTGCCTCGGTTGTTTGTCCATTAAATAGAGCACGGTAGCCCAAAGCAGGGCCCAGCGAGAGCACGCAGACGCAGCAGCCGTAAGCCACCGCCTTGCCAGTTCCCCGACGCCGGGCAAGCTTGATCGTAAGCGGACATGCAAACACGCCAACCAGCCAGCATAACGGTGCCGTTAACCCCGCGAGCCCAAGCATAAGCCCCCCGACGAGCGCGTATCCTAAGCCTCGCTTTGTGACACAGCAGACCAGTGCGAGCCCGATCAGCAGGAGCGCCATCGCTAGCGCTGCAGGTGACAACTGGTTGGATGCGGTGAGCACGGCAGGGTGTACCGCGATAATTGCTGCCGCAACGATGCCTGGGACGCGTCTGCCTGTTGTGGCAAGGCCGATGAGATAGGCCGCGGGTATGGCGCCGAGTGTCAACAGCGAGCCGAGTAATATCGCGATCCAAGCTGGTGCGCTGATGTTCGTTAGACCCGTAACGATCAGATCAAACAACGGATAGCTGTTTTGGGGGTCACCTGAGAGCACGCTTTGGCCTCTCTCCTGCGACTGCAACAGGCGCTCGGCTCCGATCCCTTGCATTGGCCCCAGCACCCCCAGCACAATCCGGAGCAGTCCGCCTGCAATCAAGAGGATTATGAGTATCGCCAGATTGTCGATTTGGCTTTGCGGCTCCTCTTCGCCCGGCTCTTGGAATTCAACTGAAGCGGGTGCGCGCGAGTCAGGCGCGACCCCGCCGGGGATCAGCACTTCGTGCGATGCTTCAGGCGGTGGCTCGGGGCCGCATGCCCCGCTGGGCTCTGGAATATTTGAAAGACTGATCATCACGTATCGCTCGCCGAAGATGACTACGCATAGTGGAGTTATCGGCAACGCACGGCGGTGGATCAAGCCCTTACGCAGGTTGCGAGTAAGATCAATGAGTGGGTGAACGCGGTGAAATTCGCAACCGGTTCGGTCTGTAACGGTTAGCCAGGCATTGCCGTAAATCGATGCGATACGTGTCTAATTAGTGCGTAGGCATAGAACGGAAAAGATTGGACCATGTGTCCGAAAAACAGTTCGGCTGGTTTGTTTGATGGTTCATTTCTTCACCGCGGCATCTCTATGTGGGAGACGATATTGCCATGTTCAAATCTTGATTACAGGTGAAGCCCTTAGGTGGGATACTCGATAGATATCCAAGCAGGGGGGACTTCCATTCGCGCGATCTGGAGTCCTGCTGACCCGCTCATTTGCCGGAGATTGGCGGTTTTGTGGAGCGTTTGTTTTGAATCTTGAAGTGAGACAGAACCATCCCGAGATTTCCCTGGAACGAATTTTGTCCCATGGATCGGTGCCAACCCTTCCCGTGGTTGCGATGCAGTTGTTGGAGATGACCAGCAACCCTGACGTTTCGTTGATGGAGATTGCCGAGCTGATCCAAAGCGATCCTGGCTTGGCCTCGAAAGTTCTCAAAACCGTGAATTCAAGCTTTTACGGCTTGGCTAGCCCCTGCCCTTCGATCGATCGGGCGATCGTGATCTTGGGTCTTAAAGCCATCAAGTCGCTGGTGCTTGGCTTCTCGATGGTCAATCTGACAAAGGGGATCGATGACGATATCGATCTGGACGTGTTCTGGAAACACACGATCATTGCGGCAGTTGGTGCTCGTTTAATGGCGCAGGCCGCAGGCGTTGTTGATCCTGACGAAGTGTTTGCCGCGGCGCTGATGCAAGATATCGGTGTGCTGGCGACATTGGCTTCATATACAGACCAGTACACACAGCTGGTCGCGGAAGCACGCTCGTGTCACCACACGCTGCTCACTCTGGAAAAGAAACACCTGGGTCTTGACCATATCGCCGTGGGCACGGCGCTCGCAGAAAAATGGAAGATGCCTGGTCCGATCGTGTCTGGCATCCGGTACCACCATGACCTCAATCCGCCGCTGGACGACAATCAGGTTCAGAATCAATGCATCGTAGTCGGTGAGTTGATCGCAAACACGATGTCTACCGATCACATAGGCCAGTGCTTTGCGGAACTCTACTCCACCTCTAACGCATGGTTTGGTCAAGGTGAAGAAGACATCGAAGAGTTGATCGAGAAAGTTCAGCTGGCCAGCCAAGAGGTCGCGAAATTACTCGAACACCCGCTTGGCGAGGTTCCTTCGACTCAGGAGCTGATGAGTCGTGCAAGCGAAAGAATGTTTGAAGAACAACTGCAAACGCAGCGCGAGGCTGAACAGGCTCATCAAGACGCGAAGACCGACGGCCTGACCGGCGTGCCTAATCGCGCTCATTTCGAAGAAGTACTATCGGAGGCGTTCGCCAACGCCTCGGCGGATCGGCGCCCTCTTTCTATTCTTTTCAGCGATGCAGACAAATTTAAATTTGTCAACGATACCTACGGCCATCCATGCGGAGATGCCGTCCTTGTTGAATTGGCGAATCGTATCACTCAAGCTGTAGGTGACGATGGCACGGTCTGTCGCTATGGCGGGGAAGAGTTCGTCATTGTTTTGCCAAACACACCCCTCGAGGAAGCTAATGCAGTGGGTGAGCGTGTTCGGCAGGCTGTTGCTGACAGGCCATTTGATCTGCAGGGAGTGCCCGGAGCGCCGCCCGAGCCATTGCCGCGCACGGTAAGTGTCGGGGTTGCGACGATGGCGCCTGGCGACCATCTGAGTGCAGAACAACTCGTTCGGCGCGCCGACAAAGCGGTCTATACCGCCAAGGAGTCTGGGCGAAACAATGTGAGGGTTTGGGGAAAAGATACGGGTCGACGTCGTGCAGATCAGCGTGCCGACGAGGCTGCGGCTTTAGGCATTTCTTTGGATGCTGTGCCTGCGGATAATTCACGACTTGTGCTACTCATCGAAGACGACCCCCTTGCGGCACGCATGATTCAGAGCATGCTTGAAAAATCAGACGGAGTCGAGGTCGAAGTGAAAACCGATGGTCGAATGGCCATTGAATACCTGCGCGACTGTCAGGCCCCCGGTCGACGCACCCCAGATCTGATCATCAGTGACATCAATATCCCCGGCTACAACGGACTGCAGATTATCCGTGCACTACGTGCGAATGTGAAATTTCAGCAGGTCCCGATTGTGGTTGTGTCTGGGACGATCGACGAAGAGATCACTCGATCCTGCATCGAGGCTGGAGTGGATGGTGTCTATGACAAGATCGAAATCAGTACCGATCTGAAGGCATGGTGTGCCGATTTGATCCAATCATTGCCCAAGGCCGCCTGATCCGGTTCTCTAACTCATCCACATACCGGTCTAGGAACCGATCCATGAAACGACGCACCGTGATCCTCTCGGACACCCACCTTGCCGGCAACGGCCAAGGGGCGGGGTCCGCCGACGCGTTGCGCCCGCTCTGGCAGGGTGCCGACGAGCTAATCATGAACGGCGACATCGCGGAGCTGTCCCACCCCACCGAGCGTGCCAACGCCGCGCGACAGGTCATGCGACTCCAGGACCTCTGTGAAGAAGACGGCGTCCGACTCACCTTTCTTTCGGGCAACCACGACCCGTTGATTACCGACCGCCGCTTCCTTCGTCTCTGCCACGGCGAAGTCTTCCTGACCCACGGCGACATGCTGCACCCGGCAATCTCACCATGGACGTCCTACGCCAGCCAGCTGAAGGACCTGCACAGCGATGCGCTGGCGCAGCTCAGCCAGCACGACCGCGCGGACCTGGATCAGCAGGCGATGGCCGCGGCGCACGCGTCGAATCTGAAGTGGGACCACCTGGCCGAGCACGAGCAGCCAAAGCTCGGGCCGATCGCGAAAAAGATCGACATGGCAGGCAAGGTCGCGCGGGTGCTCTGGTTCTGGCACCGCCTGCCCAAGCTCGCCGCAAAGTTCGCTCAGCAGTATGCACCGGACGCGCGGTTCTTCATCTTTGGGCATATCCACCGTGCGGGGATTTGGCACTTCGGGAACCAGGCGATGATCAACACCGGCTCGTATCACTGCCCGCGCAACCCGCACGCGATCGTCCTGCAGGACCAGCAGCTGTCCATGCACCGCGTTCGTTTTGATGCGGATAACGGCCACACGCTCTGCGAAAGCCCGCGCTTCACCGCGGCGCTGAAGAACGCGCAGCAGCTCCCGCCGGACGAGCGGTTGCCGGAGCATCGCGAGCCTTCCGAAGCTGCGTGACCGAGTCCATCACTGTGTTAGCCGCCGGGCTTGTTCCGGCGATTAAGCGTGCTCGCTCGGCCCGGCAAGCGGGCCGGCTAACATTGATGCGCTCCAATGATTCTGCGCTTGATGAGTGAGTTGTAGGTCCAGAGGTGTTTCGTTAAGGCGAAGGGTCATCACGATTCGCCCCTCGGACCACTGATGCACCTCGCACCAACCCTTCGCTACTCGTCGGACTCGCCCGCGGTCGCCGGACACTGGGCCCTCATAAGTCAGGTAGGCCCTGCGGTGCGGCGCGATCACCTCGAGATCAAAACGCGCCAGCTGGGTCCATTGCGACGGCGGGGCGAGCACCCGCGCGGTCCACAGGCGGGCGTCGGGGGCCTGGGGGTTGGGCAGGCGCGGGTCCTCGATCAGCCAGTCGTGGTGGGCGCCGTCGGCGGTGGTGTGCTCGAGGATAACGGTGCTCAGGGCGTGCATATCGGTCGCTGGAGGGGGTCTAACGGGGGGTGGAGGTTGTGGGGAGGCTTTGCCGATCATATCCTCATGGTTTGACGCTGTGGCTGCGCCTGTGGGGCGAAGCGGGCGTATTTGATCGATCGAGAGGCATGCAATGACGACTCGTCTGACAATGACCGCGGTACTGGCCCTGTGTGGGCTGCTGCTCTGCACGGGCTGCTACAACCCGGCCGTTGAGAAATTCCACAGCCGCAAGGCCATGGACGCCGGGGACTACGCCACCGCGGAGCAGAAGCTCGTCGCGGTGATCGAGAACGACCCATCCGACTGGGAAGGGCACTACCTGCTGGGCCTGGCCTACCTGGGCCAGAACCGCCCGGTCGAGGCGCAGTCCGAACTCGAGCAGGCGCTGGCGGTGAAAGACCGCAGCAAGACCCAGACGCCGAAGATCCTCAACGCCCTGGCCGACGCGCTGCATCAGCAGAAAAGCTACGACCAGTTGTACGCCTTCCTCGACGCGCAGATCGCGCGGTATGAAGGCTGGGAAGACTATGCCCGCAAGGCGCGTTTCCTCGTTAAAGCCAATGACATGGACGGAGCCTCGCTGGCCTACGCCCAAGCGGCGCTGTTCTCTCGCAACGCGGACGACAACATCTACATCGAGATGGCCGAGTTCTACGAAGGGCTTGGGGACTACGACAAGGCGATCCAGTGTCTGAAGTGGGCGTACTACATCAATGACGAGCGGCCAAGCCTGCCCAACCGGTTCCGCAAGCTCGGTGTCGTGCCCGGCCCGACGCTGAAGGAAGAGCCGCCGCAGCCCGAATACGACGGCAACACCCTGAAGCTGCCCAAGCTGTTTAAGGACTAGCCAGCCCGGATAGGATCCCTGCGATGAATATCCTTATCTGCGGCGCGGGCGAGGTTGGCCGACACTCGGCCGAGGTGCTCGCCGCGTCGGGCCACAGCATTACGATCATCGACCAGTCGCCCAACCGCCTCGCGGAGATCGACGAGGCGATGGACGTGCGCTCGATGCTCGGCGACTGCGCGCAGGCCGAGGTGCTGATCAAGGCCGGCGTCGACAAGGCCGACCTGCTCATCGCTGCGACCAACAACGACGAGGTCAATCTGTTGGCTGCGTCGGTCGCCAAGGGCGTCGGCTGCAAGACCGCCATCGCGCGTGTCCACCGCTCGGGCTACTACGAGGACCGCGGGCTCAGCTACGCCAAGCACCTGGGGATCGATCACCTGGTCTGTCCCGAATACGCAACCGCACAGGCGATCGCCGCGGCGCTGCGGAGCCCGGGGGCGTTAGCGGTCGAGAATTTTGCGCAGGGCCTGATCGAGATGCAGCGGATCGCGATCAGCGCGTCGAGCAAGGCAGTGGGCGTTGCGCTGCGTGAGCTCAAGGCGCCCGGCACATCGCTGATCGCCTGTATCGAGCGGCCCGACCGCTCGTTCGTCCCCAAGGCCGAGACCGTGCTCAAAGAGGGCGACCTGCTCACGCTCATCGGCGAGGCCAAGGGTATCGAGCAGACCAGCAAGTTCTTCAACCCCGAGCACGGCGGGCGTCGTCGCATCATGATCATGGGCGGATCGACGCAGAGCGTCTGGCTCTGCCGTGAGCTCAAGCGTGTTGGCGCGTCGGTGCGACTCTTCGTTGATGACGAGGCGCGTGCCGTCGAGCTGGCGGAGAAGCTCGACGGCGTCACGGTGATCAACGCCGACGTCATCAACTCCGAGGTGCTGCAGGAAGAGCGCGTCGATCAGACCGACGCGTTTGTCGCGGCGACAGACGATGAAGAAACGAATATCCTCGGCGCGGCGCTCGCCAAGACGCGCGGCGCGACGACGGCGGTCTGTGTGATGCAGCGGCCGACCTACCTGCACCTGCTCGAGCACATCGGGATCGACCGGGCGTTCAGCCCGCGCGCGACCGCGGTGAATGAGATCACCCGCCTGTTGGATTCGCGCGATGTGCGTCATCTGGCGACGCTTTCGCGCGAGGTCGCCGAGCTCTACGAGCTGCACTTGGGCGACGAGTTAGCGAAGGGCGTGATCGATCGCCCGCTGATGGAGATCGAGTTCCCGCCGCACTGCCTGGTCGCCGCGATCAGCCGGGGCGAGCGGGTCTATATCCCCGGCGCCCAGGACAAGTTTGAGCCCGGCGACGTGGTCGTGATCCTCGGGCCCGCCGAGGTCGAAAAAAAGCTCAACAAGCTCTTCGGCTTCAAGCCCGGCAAAAAGTCATCCGTCGTGATGGCGGATGTGTGAGTTCAGGGAGTCGGGAGTCGGGAATAGGCAGTCGGTCAAGACCGGAAAACCTATTACCTACACCCTACTCCCGACTCCCTGCTAATCTATTGCTGCGGTGCTCAAGCGCCGCTTTTTTCGTCACAGGTCACACACGCTCTCGAACGCTCGCATGAATTTCCGCTTCGTCGCAAGGCAACTCGGTCTGCTGCTGGTCGTCATGAGTGTGGCGCTCGCGGCGGCGATGATCTACGAGTTGCTACTGGTCTGGGGCGGTGAGGCCGACGAGGGCGAGGGCGCCGCCGCCAGGGCCCTGGGCATCTCGACTTCGCTGGGCGCGTTCATCGGCGGGACGATTTGGTTCTTCACCCGCAAGCACGACAAGGACTGGGCGCTGGCCCGCCGTGAGGCGATGCTGCTGGTCGCGACGAGCTGGGTGCTGGGCGCCGCGCTCGCCGCGCTGCCGTTCCTCCTTTGGGCACAGATCGGCAACCCGCCAGCCGGCCACCCGTTCCGCACGTTCACCGGCTGCTACTTCGAGGCGATGTCCGGTCTCACCACGACCGGTGCGACCGTGCTCGGCAGCGAGCACTGCCGTATCGGCGACCTGCCCAAGGGCCTGCTGCTCTGGCGATCGATCACGCACTGGCTCGGCGGACTTGGCATCGTTGTCCTCTTCGTCGCGGTCCTGCCCATGGTCGGGTCAACTGGCAAGAAGATGTTCTCCGTCGAGTCCACCGCGGACAAGGCCGGCGTCCGCCCGCGTATCACCGAGACGGCACGCGTGCTGTGGATGATCTACCTCGGGCTGACCGTGCTGTGCATCCTCCTGCTCCGCGCGACCGACGCGATGAGCTGGTTTGAGGCGGTCAACCACGCGTTCTCCGTGATGGCGACCGGCGGGCTGAGCACGCACGACGCGAGCATCGGCGGGTTCAACTCCATCGCTGTTGATCTCATCCTGATCACGTTCATGATCATCGCCGGCGTGAACTTCGTGCTGTACTTCCACCTCGTCCAGCGCCGGTGGAAGGTCGTACTCGAGGATGTGGAGCTGCGCATCTTCCTCGCGCTCAAACTCGTGGTCGCGCTCGTCATCGCGATCAACCTCATCGGCGTCAGCTACACCACGACCGGGGGTGCCGAGGTCGAGGGTGGGATCTTTACCTCGCTCCGCTATTCGCTGTTCCAGACCGCGTCGCTGCAGACCGGCACCGGGTTCGCCACCGCCGACTACGACGCCTGGCCCATGCTCTCGGTCTCGCTGCTGATGGGCCTGATGCTCATCGGCGGCAGCGGGGGCTCCACCGCGGGGGGCTTGAAGGTCTTTCGCTTCTGGATCCTGCTCAAGGTCCTCTTTGCGGCGCTCGAGCGTGCGTTCCGCCCCAACGTCGTCCGCCCCATCAAGGTCGGCAACAACATCATCGAAGACGAGACCAAGCTCGCTGCGCTCGTCTACTTCGCGCTGCTTATCCTCCTCACCGCGCTGGGCACGATGCTGACCCTGCTTATCGAAGAGCCCAACGGCATCGACGTTCAGACCGCCGCCAGCGCCTCCTACGCCTCGCTCTGCAACGTCGGCCCGGGCCTGCATGGGGTGGGCGCGACACGGAACTACGGCTGGATGCAGCCGGCCACGCTCTGGGTCCAGAGTGGCCTGATGTGCCTGGGCCGGCTCGAGGTCTACGCGCTGCTGGTCCTCCTGGTCCCGCGCTTCTGGCGTGGGGACTGATGGGGGTTGCACGACGGGGAACCGGGCCTCGGTGATCCCCAAATCTGGATTCCTTACTCGGTGTACAGTGTCCTAGAACACAACCCCTAAGGGAACGAACATGATTGTTGTCAATACCGAAGACGTCCCCGGCCGAACCATCACTCAGGTGCTCGGCCTGGTGCAGGGCAATACCATCCGCGCCAAGCACGCGGGTCGCGACATCATGGCCGGCTTCAAGAATCTGGTCGGCGGCGAGCTCAAGGGCTACACCGAGCTGCTCACCGAGTCGCGACGCCAGGCCATCGAACGCATGATGCAGCAGGCCCAGCAACTCGGCGCCGACGCCGTCGTCAACGTCCGCTTCACCACCAGCGCGATCACCAGCGGCGCCGCGGAGCTCTACGCCTACGGCACCGCGGTCAAGCTCGGCTAAGTACACCCTGGGAGACATGCCATGATAGAACTGATTGTTGGCCTGGCATTCACGGTGCTGCTACTCGTCGGCGGCCTGATGTTCGGTAGGGCGAACGACCGCAAGCATCTCGCGTCGATCAAACGGCGCGAAGAGCGCTACCGCGATATCCGCCTGGACAACCGCAAGCGTGTCGAGTCGCCCGAGACTGTCGAGGCAACCGCTCTGGTGATGGGCCAGTACGTTTCCGCCTCGGATTACTTCAAGGCCTTCGCGACCAAGCTGCGCGGGCTCGTCGGCGGAGAAATGAACTCGATGATCACGCTCATGGAACGCGCCCGCCGGGAGGCGGTGCTGCGAATGGTCGAGAGCGCAAAAGAGCAGGGTGCGACCGAGGTGTGGAATATCCGTTTCGAGACCTCCAATATCTCGTCGATGTCCGGCAAACGCGGCGCGGCACAGGTTGAGATCATCGCCTACGGCACCGCCGTCCGGCGCAGCTCGATCGCCTAGGCGTCTTACACCGGAAAACCCTATGGCCAGGGAGAACCAAGACCACGGCATCGAACACGAGCCCGCGCTCAACGGCCTGGGCTACGTTCCGCCCGACGTGTCCGAAGAAAAAGCCGACCACGCCCTGGCTAAATCCGCCCGACGCGACGTGAAGGAATCCCACCTCCACTCGGTCCACGACGAGCTCGCCTACCTGCCCCAAGACCTCGACCAGCCGACACTCATCGATCGGGACTTCCACTGCGCCGGCTGTGGCTACAACCTCCGCGGCCTGGTGCTCGGCCAGCCCTGCCCCGAGTGCAATTACGTGCAGTACGAGCGTCCCTCTCCGGCCGATCGCGAGGGCTACGCGCAGTGGCTGGCGGGCAAGGTGCAAGGCACATCCATCACCAAGACCTGGGCCGTCGTCCTGGTGGTTGTTGTGTTGAGCGGCCTGTGGTCGGTGTTTGGCGCGTTCTGCAATGCGGGCGTCGGCGGGTGGAGCAACTTCTTCGCCGTCGCGGTCTGGGGACCGGCGGTCGAGGAGGTCATGAAGATCGCGCTGGTCGCGGTGATCATCGAGCGTGCGCCCTATCTGTTCTCCAGCCGGGTCCAGATCTTGATTGCCGCGATCGGCGCGGGGCTGATGTTCGCGGTGATCGAGAACTTCCTGTACCTGTTCGTCTACGTCCCCGACCCACCGATTTGGCTGGTGGTCTGGCGATGGACGATCTGTGTAGCGCTGCACGTCGGCTGCACGCTGATCGCCGGGTTCGGCGCCGCACGCGTCTGGCAGAGCCAGATGACCCAGCTCCGGCGCCTGCCCGTCCCGGTGGACCTGCGTTACCTCTTCGCCGCGATCCTGATCCACGGCGTGTACAACGGGATCGTGACCCTCTTCGAACTGGCGGGCGCGTTCTGAGCTGTTTTCTGCACAGGCGTTAGCCGGCCCGCTTGCCGGGCCGATCGTCTTGATACCGACGACGCGCGGGAGCAAGCCCGCCGGCGAACAGTCTCTGCTTTATACTGTTGTCATGCCCATCGATGAAGCCGACATCATCAACGTCGATCAGCCCCCGCTCAACGCGGCAGAGTCCTTCTACCTCCCCGAGGTCTTCAAGGGCCTGGGCACGACGGCAAAGCACATGCTCGGCTCCGTCGGCAAGTGGGCCGGCGGCGGCAAGAAGCTCAAGACCATGGAGTACCCCGAGGAGCGACGCGAGAACATGCCCCTCGAAGACGGCGGGCTCTACGCCGGCAACTTCCGCGGCGTGCACCGGCTCAACCGCGACGAAGATGGCCGGGTCCGCTGCGTCGCCTGCATGATGTGCGCGACCGCCTGCCCGGCCGACTGCATCCACATCGAGGGCAAGGAGTCGCCCTGGGACGACCGCGAAAAATATCCGATCAAGTTCGACCTCGACGAGCTCCGCTGCATCTACTGCGGCATGTGCGAAGAGGCCTGCCCCGTCGACGCGATCGAGCTGACCCCAATGTACGACGTCGTCGGCATGTCCCGCCAGGAAATGATCTTCGACAAAGAAAAACTCCTGAGCATCTACGACGCAACGATCGATCAGAAGCCGATGTAACCCTGCTCCGTCTCGTCTACGGGTGTCAGCCTTAATCTCGTTTGACAACTTCTTTTTACGGACAAGGGGATCGCTATGAAGTGCCATTGGATGCGTCTGTCGCTGCTCGCCGCGTTGGTTGTTGCGGCATGGCCCGCGTTGTCACAATCAGATAAGCCGGACGCACCCGCGAAGGAAGATACGGTCCTCGGCACGTGGTACCCGCAGGTGGCGGAGGGGGACATCTTGCCCACTGACGAGGGTCTCCGCATTGTCTTCGGGAAGGACGGCGTGGTGACGGTCTACGAGGGCGACGATGATGAAGACATCGAGGGCTATACGATTGACAAGAAGAATGGCACGATCACGATCCACGACGAGGACGACCCGGCCGATATCGAAGTCGTTCTGAAGTACAGCTTTGTCGATGGCATGCTCGTCTTACGTTTCAAGGAAGGGGGTGCTGATGAAGATGAAGAGGTCGTGGAATTAACTCGCAATCTCGAGGGTGCCGATCGACATAAGAAGATGCGCAAGGGCGAGGACGTGCCGGATCTACCCCGTGCGGCGGAGGGCGCAGGCGACGCGGAGGACCTTCCCGAAGAAGATACGATCATGGGCACCTGGTACGTGCAGGTCATGGAAGGCGAATTGGCCGACCCCGAAGAGCAGATCCGGATCGTCTTCGAAAAGACAGGCACCGTCCGCGTCTTTGAAAGCGGCAACGAAGACGATGTCACGAAGTTCTCTCACGATAAAGAACAATCGAAGATTACGATCTACGAAGACAACGACCCTACCGATGTCGAAGCGATCATCGAGTACAGCTTCATCGACGACATGCTCGTCATGAAGGTGAACGATGACCCCGGGCGGCGCGGGGATGAGGTCGTCGTCATCGAGATGACGCGCAATCCGGAGGGGACCAAGGACCACCAGGCGCTGCGCGAGAAGCAGGGCGGTCAGGCATCGTACAAGAAGCGGATGATGCAGTTGCGCCAGTTGTATCACGCTGCGATGTCCTACTACGCCGACCAAGGCAAGGTGCCTGACAACCTCGGGGATGTGGTCGTTGGCAAATACATCACGCCCGAGAGCGCGGTCCCGAAGCCGACCCAGGACAAGCTGCCCAGGGATTTTAAGGACTGGAAGGACCAGGCCAAGCGCGACTGGATCAATCAGCACGCTGGCTGCGTCTACATCAAGGTCGACTTGACCGACCCCCAGATCGACTCATCGAAGATGATCGCGATCTTCGAGATCCCGGCCGATAAAGAACAGGACAAGCTCATCCTCGTCTTTGGCGACGGCCACTCCGAACTGCTGACCTACAAAGAAGCTGACCGAGAAATCAGCAAGCAGACCGGCCACACCCTCAAGCAGTGGTCAAAGTCCCCCTCCCCCGGCGCAGGCACGGCCCCGCCGAAGGAAGACTAGGATAAGGGCGGCGAGTAAGCCGTCGTGCCCGAAGGCGCGGAAGAGGTGGTCGAGGAAGATCTGGGCCTGGCCCTTTTCGTCGCCCGTGATGTGCTGATCGGACCAGTTGACGAACTCTTTGAATCGTTGGATGCGGTCGGGCTCGGGCATGCAGAAGGCCTCGGAAGGGGCCGAGCCGGGGTTGAATGTAGCGGGCGGGGTTGGGGTGTGGGTGGCGCAGGCGGTGCATGAAACGGTGGGGCGGGGTGGGGTGGTTTGGCCGGGGCGCTGGCGTGTGTTGGGTTTTCGGGGGGATTGCACGCGGTGCGCGCGCGGGGTTGGTGGATGGGGCTTGATTGAAGGGGAGCATGATTTGATGACGCCCAGGTTCGCTGAGCGCGGGCTTGGAAGGCGTGTGCGCCGGTTGTGCGCGCGGCCTCAAGCGGCCTTGGTACCAGAGACATTGTTAGCAGTGCGTTTGGATTGCGGTAAATCGGGCTTGAGAGGCTGAGGATTCGGTTTTGCGGGGGAGGGGTCGGCATGGTGTGTTGGGTTGTGCCGGTGGTGACGGGGTGGGGGTGCTTAATTGCCGGGAATCGGGGGTTGGGGGCTATCAATGGGGTCATGGGGTTCCGATAAGTGGGTTGGCCACCCCGGAGACCTAGATGAAGCGATGGAAAGTGATTTGCGTGCTCACAGGGGGCGTCCTGTACCTGCTCGCGTGCGACAACCAGGCGGACCGGGCCCCGATCGAGTTGGTCGATGCGTCGCCGGTCAGCGGGGTTTGGTATCTCCAAGCGGTGGGTCAGGGCCAGCCGGTCGCGATCGATGTCTCCGTCTCGTTCGACTTCGGCGAGCAGGGCATCGCGGCCTACGAACGCACGATCGCGGGGGTTGAGGAGGCCGAGCAGCACACACTGGTCTACAACGTTACCGGCGAGATCATCAGCATCGACAGCAACAGCGAAGACCCCGGCGTGCCACGGATCACCGGCCAGTTCTCGCTTAAGGACGACGGCCAAACGCTGTGCATCGCGACCCATACGGACGAGCAGTGGCTGCTGACTCGCGAGGCGTTGCCCGGAGGGGAGATCGAATCGGCAAGAAAGATTCATCCTGTCCGAGCACGGGTGGACCCGATGCTCGCGCGTGTGCAGCGGCTGGCCTATGCCTACGGCGGATATGTGGATCGGCACGGCAAGACGCCGGAGCATCTGCTGGACCTGGTGGAGGCGGGGTTTGTGGCCGAGGCCTCGCTTATGGCATCGGGGCAGGCGAGCGATCTGTCGCCAAGGTATGACCGGATGACGCGGGACGAGCGGCGGGGCTGGCTGGATGGGCACAGCGCGTTTGTACTATTCGGCCGGCATGCCGGTACGGAACAGGCGTCAAGCATCGTGGTCGCCACGCTGCCTGAGAACGGCAAGTCCAAGGTTGTGGTCGGGATGGCCAACGGCGCGGTGCACCAGAAGCCCGCGAAGGAAGTGGCCCGGCTTTTGCAGGATCAGGAGGGTACGTTGCCCGATCGTTGGCCGGACTCGGCGTGGACGCATGAAGCGACGGTCGGGCTGGAGCCGCTGAGCGATTAGGCGGCAGAACTGCCTGTTATTCAGGCGTTTTCGGACCCTTGCACGGTTATTTACCATGCTAACCAAAGACTTTATCGGCGTCATGATTTTGTCTTGGCGTTGGGGCACGCGGGGCCTAGAATGAAATTAAGTGATCTGCTTGTGCCCTCTCTGGGCTGTTTTCGACTCCTACAACTAGAGGTACTGACATGAGGTTTGATGTCCGATGCATTCACCTGGATAACAGTGAGCACGTCGATCGCCACGCGCGTGAGAAGTTTGCGGCGGCGCTGGGTAATTTCTCGGGTCGTGTTGAGCGCGTTGATGTCGTGCTTGAAGACCTGCACGGGACCAAGCACGGCGTTGAGCGGAGGTGCACGATTCGCGTCACGCTGAGCGGAGCCGGTGAGGCCCAGGTGCAGCACATCGACCCGGACATCTATCACGCGATTGAGGAGGCGGCAAGGCGAATGAAGCGGACGGTCCGCCGGCGGATCAATCGGCGTCGGGATATCGCGCATCATCGTTCGGTTGGTGCGCGTCACGCGGCGTGATAGACGGTTGTTGATTGATTGAGATAGCAGCAAAAAGCCCGACCGTTGGGCCGGGCTTTTCTAGAGGTCGCGCGTGCCGAGGGTTGGCACCGCGGGGGCGATTCAATTTCAGGCGTAGGCCGGGTGCGAGCCGCCCGAGTGGTCGGTCCGGATCGCTGTCGTGGGCGCGGCGGCGGGGCGTGTCAGTCCGCTGAGTTGCGTTCGCAGTTCTTCGAGGCGGGTTCTGACCCGTCCGCTGGGCAGGTCGAGGACGCGGCTGATTTCCATCGGCGTAAGGCCGTCAGCGTAGTAGAGCATCACGATGTAGCGGTCATCGCGCCCCAGGGCTTGTACGAAGTTTCGGACCTGCTTCGCCTTCGAATCAGCCATGCCATGCTCCTTACGCGGGTAGAGTTGGGTGGGCTTGATTCGGCTATCTGAGACGCCCACACCCTGAATCTAGAACAGCAGGAGTTGAAGTTATCGGAACCCTTGGCTGGATCGCTTTATATTTTCTTGAGAATAGGAGAATGAAACCCCTGTTATTGATCGTTATTTATTCTATTTAATGATAAATACAGTACTTAAGGCGATTTGAGGTCCATGGTTTCCTGAAGTCGGACTTCCCTACGGTCGATGATCATGTAGGTAATTTGATTGAAATTGCAGTCCGATAAGATATATTTAATCTAAGTATTACCTATCTCTTCGCATTCGTTTTTCTACCTGTCTGCTGGTTCATCTAGGGGTCTGAGTCATGGACATTCGCAAAAGGCTCGCCTTCTCACTGATCGAGATGCTGGTGGTGATTTCCATCATCGCGCTATTGATTGGGATCCTGTTGCCGGCATTGTTCAAGGCGCGTGTCAGCGCCAATGAGATGCTGTGCATGAGCAATATGTCCAATCTGATCAAGGCCGAGATGGCCTACACGATTGACCACGACAACTACTACCCGCACTACCAAGAGTGGATCTGGACCAAGGACAACCTCAACGATCACCCCACCGGCAAAACATTGCCCGGCGGGAGCAAGGATTTCCGGCAACACGCCCGTGACTACACCAGTAAGGAAGCCCCTCGGTACGGCACGCTCAATCCTTACGTCAGAGAATTCGAGGCGCATTTCTGCCCCAGCGCCCCCGAGATGCCGGTGAACGGCCTGAAGAACGGATACACGCCGATCGGCAACAAGGTCGTCCGTTCGTATGTCCAGAACTCAAAGGTCTATCCCGGTGGCTATATGGTTGAATCGATCAGCAAGCCTGGTGAGCTGTTGATCCTTACCGAAGAGAACACGTTCATCATGAACTTTAAGAAGTTCGCCCATAAGCCGTGGGAGCACCCGATGAATGATGGCAAGCTGGACCTGGCGTGGGACAGCCTGGGTTCGATCCATCGCAGGCGTGAAGCTGAGAACTTGCGCAGCGGGTACGCCGCCGGCGCGTTCGCGGACGGCCATGTGGACTGGGTGTTCTCTTAGGAGCAGGTCTGGGTCGCGAGCATCGGCAAGCACCGCTGGGCGAACGAAGCGATTGCGACGGATAACTACCCCAACGCGACCGAGCCGAACCCCGCCTACATCGATACCTCATCCGATTTTTCATTCACCTACTGATCGGGTTTTTTCTCGATTGTCAGGCGATAACTGGCCGATTCGGCAATTCCAATATTGTTTCTTCGCCTTAAACCAGCTAATATAGCTTGCGTGGTGGGCGATACGGATGTTGACTTATCACCCAGATGAACCCTAGTGAAAGAATTGATCATGCACCAGCGAAAGCGTTGCGCTTTTAGTCTCATCGAACTGTTGGTCGTGGTTTCAATCATTGCCTTGCTCATCGCGATCCTGTTGCCTGCTCTGTTCAAGGCCCGGACAAGCGCCCACGACGCGACATGTACGAGCAACATGAGCAACCTGATGAAGGCGCAGCTGGCGTATGTCATTGACCACGACGGCCTCTTCCCGCACTACCAGGAATGGATCTGGGGTCGGAACAATCTGCCCGACGGCACGCCGTTCCGGCGATACACCGCGGACTACACGACCCAAGACGCACCGCGCGAAGGCACGCTGAACGCGTACGTCAGTGATTTCAATGCGCACTTCTGTCCCATCGCGCCCGAGATGCCTATCAACGGTCTGAAGTATGGCGATGCCCCTCTTGGCAACAAGGTGGTTCGTTCCTATGTCCAGAATGGGTATGTGGAGCCGGAAGGGTATACGCTCGAGTCGGTATCCAAGCCCGCTGAGTTGCTGGTGCTGACCGAGGAGAACACGTTCAGCATGAAATTCAATGGAATGCCCGGCTTCAAACAGCACTTTGGTCCGGTCCCAATGAATGACGGCCAACTGAACCCGGTCTGGGACGCCATCGGTGCCATCCACCGCCGGACG